>Ga0209723_1004362_pt1 | contig 15861 bp, 16 predicted proteins | sample BiotimSIPDNA_2_FD_185750 | JGI IMG/M metagenome (GOLD analysis project Ga0209723, IMG submission 185750) | Anaerobic biogas reactor microbial communites from Washington, USA - Biogas_R2 time_0 SIP DNA (SPAdes) (version 2) | ecosystem: Engineered > Bioreactor > Anaerobic > Unclassified | place... | reverse complement strand
CTTCCAGATTGAAATATCGGGCACTTCCTATAACAGCGAGTACCCGGCTCCGGCCATCCGGCCTCCGCCCAAATTGGCTCCCGTTGGTCGCCAACTTCGGGTACTCGCGGAACGTTAGTTGAAACCACAATATCGGGGCAGGTCGTTGGGGTCAATGGTTAGCCTCATGTTACTGAACATTAGATGATTTATGCGTAACAATTTTTTGTAAATTGGATTTGAACGGAGGGATTGTATGGTGAATAAAACTGATGCCATTGAAATAATAACGTGGGCTGAAGAAAATGGAATAAGTATCTGGATAGATGGTGGTTGGGGGGTAGATGCCCTATTGAAAGAAGAAACTAGAGAACACAACGATATTGATTTATTTGTGGAGGAAATCAACGGCAAGAAATTTATCAATATACTAAAGGAAAAAGGCTTTGCTGAAATTACTGAATCATACACAACAGCATCTCACACGGTTTGGAAGGATACTAAAGGTAGAATAATTGATCTTCATATATTTAAATTTAATGAACAGGGATACATTGTTTTTGAAGAAGAAGCATACCCCCCAGACGTGTTTAGTGGCATTGGGGAAATAGGTGACAAAGTGGTACGGTGTATTGATGCAGAAAACCAAGTGTTATTTCACTTGGGCTATGAGCATGATGAAAATGATGTGTATGATGTAAAACTTTTATGCGAAAGATTTGGTATTCCTATTCCCAGCGAGTACAAGTAACCAACAACCGCCAATTTAAATAAGCATAAATTTAATTATAGCTGTGTCGTATCATTTAAAAATTACGAAAGAGCCAATTTAATGAATGTTACACAGTTTCTTTTTAATGTGGAATAAAAAAGCGAGATAAGTTGCGGCATCAACTAACAATGCATTGCCGGCTCCGCTGTGCTCCGACCCAAACCTTTTCGCTGGGAGACAAGCTCCGCCAAGGGATATTCCTTTGGGGTCCAGCTCAAAGGCTTCTGCAATGCGAAACGTTAGTGTCAATTTTTCGGCGGAGAGTGCCTTCCTGGCACTCGGAGCTGGAAATACCATTAGAACTTAATATTGGTGATGGTTTTAAAAAAAAGATACAATGGAAATGTTTACTAAATAGATAAGTACTATCAATTTCATTATAACATTTAACTGGTGTTTCACAATAAATGTATCAATAAAATCTTCAAAACAGACGAAAAAAATAAATTTTTCGTTTCTTTTTATCAAAAATTATCATAAAGTTACGCGAATTGTGTGCTGGTATGGGATTTTGAATATTCACACAAAATTTCAAAGGGTTAGATTTAAATATGAAAACCACTATCATTAAAATCTTCACGGTATCTCTGATGTTGAGTTTGTGGCCATCGCTTCTGGCTTCAGAGGATTTAATAGAAAATTTCAGTAAATTGAATTTAAGAGCGGAACAAGGGGATGTTGAAGCACAATTTGAACTTGGATTTATGTATGATTTTGGTAGTGGGGTGGAGAAGGATGCTTCGAAAGCAGTTTATTGGTACCAGAAAGCAGCTAACCAAGGTGATGCTACAGCACAATTTTTTCTCGGATCTATGTATGATTATGGTAACGGGGGGGAGAAGGATGATACGATGGCTGTGTATTGGTATAAAAAAGCGGCGGAACAAGGGAATGTTTCGGCGCAAGTTGTTCTTGGATCTAAGTACTACAAAGGCGAAGGTGTGATAAAAGATATTTCCAAAGCGATTTGTTTGTATAAAAAAGCAGCTGAACAAGGTCACGTTGACGCGTATTTCACACTTGGTGATATGTATGCAAACGGTAAAGGTGTATCAATAGATGGTTCGGTGGCGGCTTATTGGTATCAAAAGGCTGCTGAAAAGGGAAAATATTTGGCTCAAATTAGACTTGGGCTTATGTATGAAGGTGGAAAAGGTGTGGCAAAAGACATATCGAAAGCTTTGTATTGGTACCAAAAAGCTGCTGAGGATGGTGATTCTTATACACAATTCAAAATTGGATCTATTTATGAAAACGGGAACGGAGTGGCAAAAGACGCTGCCAAAGCGGTGTATTGGTATCAGAAAGCTGCTGATCAAGAATATGTTTTAGCACAATTCAGACTTGGGTGCATGTATGGTGTTGGCAAAGGTGTGACTAAGGATGCTTCGAAAGCAGTTTATTGGTTCCAGAAAGCAGCTAACCAAGGTGATGCTACAGCGCAATACAATCTTGGAGTTATGTATGCAGCAGGTGAAGGTGTGACTAAGGACGAGGTAGAAGCATTGTCTTGGTTTTATATAGCAAAAAGCAATGGTGAAGAGGTCAAGAATATTTATACAATAGAAAATCATTTAGGGTCGATTGGTACATTGTTAGCACAAAAGCGTGCTCGAGAAATTTCAGAGAAAATTTCATCACAGAAAAGTGGTGTACCTATCGATATGCCGGAAAAGGATGTGGCTGGCAATGAGGTAAATAAATCGTATTCGAGTAGTGGTTCAGGTGTATTTGTTTCTGCGGATGGTCTACTTTTAACTGCAGCTCATGTTATTACAGGTGCTAATGAGATCAAGATAGTAACAGTAAACGGTGTGGTACAAGCGGATATTGTTCAAATCGACAAAGCAAATGATGTTGCTATGTTACGTTGCAAAGGGAATTTTAAGGCAGCTAGAGTGATTAATTCGCGTGTGGTTCGTTTAGGACAGGATGTTTTCACTATTGGTTTTCCACAGATTACATTACAAGGTTTTAATCATAAATTCACCGATGGGAAAATAAGTAGCTTGTCGGGGGCGCATGATGATCCTCGGGAGTGGCAGATCAGTATACCAGTACAACCAGGGAATTCAGGTGGGCCACTTTTCGATGTAAATGGGAACTTAGTGGGGATAGTTGTAAGTAAATTAAATGAATTGGAAGTAGCAAAGGAAACAGGGAATTTGCCACAGAATGTGAATTATGCACTGAAATCGGCGTACATAAGGCCATTGTTGGAAGAAAACGGCGTTGAGATATCAGAGCCTTTCAAAACGGCTGCAAAGTTAGAGGATGTGGTGGCAAAGGCGTTACATTCTGTAGCACTTGTCCTTTGCTATGAGTAGGAATAAAACATAGTATTTTTTAAAATCAAAATAATTTGGGGTTGAAAAATGACTTATAATGAGACCGAGAAAGAAACAATAGGTTTATGTGTATCTTTAGAAGCCATTGATGATATTGTAAACCCTGCTCTGCTCGAAATTCGAAATGTGGCCAAATACCCAGGAGAGGTTGAAGTTTATTTCAATACATTTCAGCAAGAACTATTCATTATACGATTACTTGATTTTGTAAAAGAAGTTGGAGATAGTAATTTGCTTGGAATTTCCGGATCGTGTTTACAAGTTCTACATAAAGCATGTGAAAATTGCTCTTTTGATCAAGAAGGTAGCGTTAATGAACTAAAAGAAACACTAAACAATTTAGAGACTTGGCTTCACTATAATACACCTATAAAACTCTGGTTACCATCTCTTAATTTAGAAGTTGGTATTGAAGTGAGTCGTTTAGATTTTATTACAATAACAGGCAACCAGTTTAAGCATAATCTTTCTAGGTTAACAAAAATATCTAACACTATTCATACGCTTCTTTCAAAGAACGGTTATTCTGTTGATATCAATCAAATACCTTTATTGTTGGGTGACATTAAAGAACATTTACAAGAAAATTATTTTGTTTATTATGGCACTTGGATTGTTGAACTCTTAAATAATTTACGTTGGGGTATTCAAACCTACCTATTGCCGATATTTAAATTGTCTTATGAAAAGGACAATACAAGTGGTAGCACTTACCATTTTAATTATCCGGCAGATATTCAAAATGAAATTCCTAAACAATGGTTTTGGCGGTTGCTGAATAATGTTAGAAGTGGGCCACACTTGCAAAAATTTAAGTCCGCGCACTACCTTAAAAAACAGAGCTCAATAGAGTGTAACAAAGTTTAACATGATAATATCTCGTAATTATCTTAAAACACAAGCAATGAATTAATATTCGTTTCTTCACAAATGTGGGTGAGATAACAAATAAAAGGACATGTAATTTGGAGCCGTCCTTGGCTAAGAGCCGAAAAAACAGCCACTAACAGGCCCAAGTTCTAATGTTAAGAAACACTAAAACTTGGGCCAGCACGTTAGTGGTCAATAAACTGGTACTGTTTAGTTTTAAATTTATATAGCTTTTATTTATCGCGAGGAAAAAAATCATCGATAAAGAGATTGAGTGCAAAGATAAAATTCGCGCTAAATAAAAGCAGATTTTATGGAATGTACCAGTTTACAACCAACAACACCGGCAGGGTGCCATGCCGCTTACACTTTAGTGTTAGGTATCATAAGGCGACACGGTATCCTGCCGGGGGACGTTGGTGGAAATAAACCGGAACGAATAAAATTATAAGCGGCGGCGGAAGACAAAAAGCAAAAGAGAAAGATGCAGCCCCCCCCCAAAAAAAGCAAACCGCTTATGCAGCGAATGAAAACCAAGAAATGATTTGACTTTCAACGCGCCATGAAAGCATCTTAGTAATAAGAACGATTATTGATAAAGATTATATGGAATACCGGAAAAGCCAACAGCGAGAAAGAATTCTTAAGATTCTTAAAGAAACGAAATCTCATCCGACCGCTGATTGGATTTACATGAGACTAAAGGAAGAAATACCTTAATTGAGTCTTGGCACTGTTTATCGGAATTTAAAGGTTCTTATGGATCAAGGGCTGATACAGAAACTTCCTTTTGGAAGCACCTTTGACCGTTTCGAGGCGAAAATTGCCCCTCACTATCATTTGGTCTGTGAAAAATGTGGTCTGGTTGAAGATTTCGAAATGCCTCAATATGCTGCGATTAATTCGCAGGCTGAAAAAATGAGCGAATTCAAGATTTCACGCCACCGTATTGATTTCTTTGGAATATGCGGAAAATGTCGGAAAGATAACAAACAATCAACCCAAAGAAAGGGGAAGTAAATGGTATACATCAGAATCCTCCCTGAAAGACGACCGTGTTGATTAACGCGTTGCCTGTCGCTCACAGGCTGACTTAAAACCATAACTTAAGGAGAAAATCATTATGTCAAACAACAAGTACAGATCGATTGTAAAATTGGATTTCCAATATGCACACAGGTTTATGAATTATCCAGGAGAAGCAAGTTATCTTCATGGACACTCGGGTTATTTAACTTTAGAAATTGAAGGAGATCTGAACGAACACAATTATGCTTATCCTGTAAAGGAAGCACAAAAATTAGCTTGGGCAGTAGCCGACAACTTCATGCATGCTACTATTTTTCAGGAAGGCGACCCATTACTTGATTTGGTGATGCAGGGTTATGAGAAAACAGGAATGAAAGGAACAACAAGCAGATTCGGAACACCAGCAAAAGCTCTCAATCATGAATTGGTTAAATCTTTTCCAGAGAGTAGAGTTGCTGTGAGCAAAGGACCGTCAACCTGCGAATGGTTTTGTACAGTATTCTATGAGTTATTGAAAGACAAAATGAATATTAAGAAGATAGAGTTCCGTTCTTCGTCATTGAATTGTGCTTCAAGAGAATTTTAGTACAGAAAGAAATAGTGAACTAAATTTACAATAAGGGGTAAGACATTAGAAAAAACTGATGTCTTATCCTTATTAATTTTGAAAACTAATAAAATAAAGAGCCGCTTCCGGCTTTTTCATGGGTAGTCCCTATATATTGTATTCAAGCAAATCTGTATCGTAAACAAGGCTTTACTGGTGGGTAAGGATATAGATCCAACCCTCCGCAATGAAAGTATATTGCTGAGCGATAATGCTGCCGGTTACGAAAGCCACACGCCTTTCTTTTGACTTTTTCGATCTTTGCATTTAAATTTTCACCAAGTGCATTGGTAATCCGATGTTTCGCATACGTGACAATGTTATCAATATGTACTTTCAATGTTTTTGCCGCTTTTAGCATTGGGGCTATTTGTGAATGGGGCGCCCAGAAATACCATTTATCGAAGTATTCCCTCATGCATGCTTCATATTTATAATCACAGATATGACGGAAATTAACTTTTATCGCACATGCTCTACTCGTTTTTAAATCAAGCGCTTTCAATGCATAATAATCTTCTTTTCGCCATTCGGGAACATTTTCCTAATTCCACAACCAAATGTACTTTGTACCTTTTAATGTTTGTCGCCGGATTCAATTAAAGCTTTATGTTCTCCACCATGACAAATCCGGCTTTCTTAAAGAAATCGATCCATTACTACGGGCGGCTGTATTCTATACTGCTCTTCATTTTACAAAAAGTGTCGCTGTGTTTGAAGCGGGAAAAAGATCCTCCTTACCGCGAAGCGTTTACCCTCTGCCTGCCCTCTGCAGTAGTCTGCTACGGAAGGCGGGCGAACTTTGCGGTCTCTACCGTTTTAAATTTCTTATTTTGATTAAATATAAATGTATGTAAGATATTAATGAATTCAGGAATAATAAGGAGCGCGTGCATGCGCATTAACAACCGGTGGGAAAACAGAAATTATGTACGCTGGCAACAAAAGAAGGATCGAGATATGGAAGAAATAGGCCAACAAAATATGTTCGCACAATCGTAACGTGGGCAAGGGTTAAAAAAGCCACCTGAGCAGAAAAATCAGAATTAAACAACGGAAGTGGGCGAGAAACTTTCCCACTTCCGTTTCCCCATCAGACTACTGCCCCAGCTTTTTCAGTAGTTTTCTTTTTTGGTTTGCGTCCGCGTGGAGTGTAGGTCATGCTATAACGCGAAGCGTACTTTGGTTTATGTCGGAATGAATACAAACCGAAACGGCTAAGTTTCTTAATCTTTTTTTTAAGAATGGTATATATCTTATCACGAAGGACCCGTACTTCCGGCGATTCACTTCTATCCAGGGTCGCTTTAGAAAGGAGACTTAAAAGCGATTTTGACAGTGTAGGAATTCTTTCCAGATAGCTCTCTTCGTATTTGACTGTGTTCAGAAGCTCCAGATTAGATTCACAGACCACCTTTATATCCATCAGATCCTGGATAAGGTCCGCATTTGAACCACCCTCACGTATCCTGCTTAACTTTGCCAAAAGATTAGGGTCATCTGCAAATGCGAGATCCATGGCAGACAAAAGTTCGTACCGGATTTCTATTCCTTCCTCCCTTTCTTTATTAAATTGTTTTGCTGTCTCCGGGTTGTCAAATCTGACATCACTGAAGATCGCTTGCTGACAAATGAGGGCACTGATAAGAAGATCAATTTCCTCAAGTTGTGATATATCATACTTGTTTTCTTTCAGCACCTTTTGATCCCGTCTGCCAGCCTCAAGAATTAATGCTGAGTTCTGAGTAAATGGGAGGATCGGAATGTCAACATCCTCCGCCACATCATCCGGCATCTTATCGATCTTTGAAATTAACTGCTGAACATCTTCTGTAGTGTTCATATAAATGCCTTTCTAATGGCAAAAGCCATCGTTGATATTTAAGTTGCTCCACAATCACCAAAGATAGTGGAGATATAGTCCCCGAGTATCCAAGTCATTACAATATGACAAGCCAGAATATCCAAGTCATTTCGACGAGTCCTCGAGGAGAAATCTTTCCTTCTCCTTCTCCTAATGACCTATCAGAAATAATCTGAAAAAAATCCAAAACAAAGAATCGATAACGAAAAACGCCTTATTCTTCAGGACTTATCTGTTATTTGTTACAATACCTTAGTATTTACAAAAAGTCTAAAAACAATTTTTCGGAACAAAACTAACAATCAGAAAGGAACCAGGAAAATACTGATACAGGACACACTAAACAGAACAAAAGAACTGGAAACAAATTAAAAAATATACTAACAGGGCGAAAAAATCAGAGATGATCAAATATAAAAAAGTATCTAAACAAAAACTTATCTTTAATTAATATAATAACAAAATGGAACAATGCAAAGAATTATTTTAAGGAAAATAAAAAAAATCAAAAAAATTGGAAAAACAGCAGTGTCCGGTTTAATTTAACAAAAGAATACTGTATAAAAATAAGTTTTAGACGCGAAGTATTTACCCTTTGCCAGCCCTCCGCGGTAGTATGTTACGGAGGTGGGACGGAAGTCGGGCGTGCTTTGCGGGCTCTGCGTTTTTTTTCTTGAATGAGGAGAGGATTTTATCGCAGAGAGAAATTAGAAATGAGAAAAATTCAGGAATTTAAAGCAGATTGCGCCCGCCTTCTTTAGACTACTGCGGGCAGGCAAAGTAAAAACGCTTCGCTTTTTTTTGGAGAAAATATCGTTCTTAATCTGTTTAAAAAATTTCGAAGCCTTTCGTGGTACTAGAAGTCAAATTTTTAAATAAAAATTACAACCATATTAGAAGAAATCTATTAGATACTAATTAAATTTGGACCTGACACTACTAATTGAAATGCTAAAAAAACCGACCTTATGGAGAAGAAATAGCTGCTAAGAAATTAGATGAGAAATATGCTGAAAACCTGTAAGTTAAAAAAGGAGAAATTCCTATGAAGAGCAGGGCGAACGGTTTCAGAAAAAAATCTCTGACCGCACTCATTCTGGAAGCTGTCAGATTAAAAAGACTTTGCGAAAAGGATAAGAAAGAGTTGATTGCAGCAAAGCTTCCCTGGAGTCTCTATGAAAAGCTGCAGCAGATGATTGCAGAACTATCTTCTCTTAACGGAAAAGTTCTTCTGTACCGTGAGGATTGTAAATACGAAACTTCTGTAGTGAAAGACTTTGCCAAAGAATGCTCGAAACTGCGATCAAAATTACGTTCCGCAATAAATGAGGCTTTTGAGCTGGCTGAATCAGAAAAAAGAATTCCCGGACTTTCCCAAAAGAAGTCATATATCGATATTTCACAGGATCTGATGGATTTAGCTGTAACTGCGGAAAGAATTATGGCTGAAGAACCGGAGTATTTCACTGAAACGGAGATGGTTCTAAATGCCCGTACTAATTCGGAAAAACTAAGAAAGATGGCTTGCAGAAAAGAGGTATCGTTCAATCCGAATAATGAGTTGCCGGAAAGTGGTCGCGAAAAAGCTCTATTGATTAACAAAATCATGAAAAAGATCAGAATTTACGGAAGGAGGGCATTTGCCAATGATCCTAAACGAAGATCGGCTTATAATGTAAAATGATTTCAAATCAAAGCAGGTATTATCAGTATTATAGTAGAGAATAAATGGCATCTTTCCAGATACAACAACTTATACCTGCACAAAAAAATCGTCAACTGATAAATAGATACTACCCACACAGACAAATTCAAAGAGATGAGATAAGAGAAAAAGCTAAGAAATAGCTTTTATTGGATCAAACGAGAGTAAAAAGCGGTCCAGAAAACCGGGAAATATCAAATCAAGCCCGGAAAGTGTTAAATCAAAGCCGGAAAATACCAAATCAAGGCTGGGAAATGTCAAATCAAGCCCGGAAATTATTAAATCAAGCCCGGAAAATACCAAATCAAGGCAGGAAATTATCAAATCAAGGTCCCGGGAACCAAAAATGGATAGCCGGCAGTAGTTTAAACCGTAATTGGAAGGATTGTGGAAATCGACCTTTGATTAGAATGATTAATTTTGATTGGGAGAGTGGGAATCGTCTGAACTTTGATTAGAATGATTATTATGATTGGGACAGTGATAGGAGGAAAGATAAGAGACCTTATTATATAAGAATAAGAGCATTCTGAAAAGTGTTCTTAGAAATCAAGGTAATCATGTTAATCACAAGAATCATAGTTCAGACACTCTGAAAAAATCAAGGTAATCATGTTAATCATAAGAATCATAGTTCAGACATTCCGAGAAAATCACGGTAATCATTATAATCAAAAGAATCACAGTCGAAAATGTTTTACTCTGCGACTTGGAGTCTTTGTATGAATCTTTCCGGAATCTGGAGATGTACCGGGCTGTTTTACTCATAACGAAAAATGGGAGAAAGTATTTTCAGATATCCATGAACAGTATTACAGTGCTATTTCAAGAAGATGCCGAAAAAGAATAATCTGCAGATTGAAACTGTGGATGTCTACATATCCGAAGTCTGCCAAAAAAAAATCCTCATCCAAAGGAGTAACTATGGATTTCAATTACGAAGTTCTCAGGCCTCTCGATGCAGTGTGTACAGCTTCAAAATCGGTACCAGCCAGAATGATTCGCTTATGGACAGCAAAGCTCAAAGGGTTTAACGGGCTAAAAGAAATGTTTCGGATGAAAATAGCAAACCATTGCGGGCTGATTGTTCAAATGGAGAAAAAACTCTGGATCGCAGAGATGCTCTCATCAGGGCTGAAGATCAACAGCCTGAAAACATATCTGAAAAGCAGTCGAGAGCAGATTATTGCAATTCGAAGACTTCCTGTTTTCGAGGATGAACAGACCAGTACCTATGCAAATGCAGAAGTGATAAACCTGGCAGAAGCTACTGTCAAATACGATTACAAAGGATTATTAGAGTTCATGGGGATTTGCCCCGATAACCCGTCATACATGTACTGTTCTGAATTGTGTGAGATAATAGCAAGCCATTATGGGAGCTCCTGGGACCAGAATCAACTGAGCTGGAGAGAAGGAAAAAAGGCGAGGATCGCACCGGTTGAGATTCATTTCGGAGAAAAAGGGACGCTTGTACAGAACTGGCTGGTACAATAAGAACGGCTTTTTTACTTATAATTGGCAGGAGGAGCTCCTCCCTTAAAATATATGTAAAATTACACTTCGATATTCGGAAACAGTAATATCCGGTCTTTCAGAATTTATAAGCAAGGCCAGCAAGTACCGAAATGTGGATATATTTCTCATCCAGCTCTGTATATATTATCCTTTTACTATTCAATTCTTTTTTCATTGAACTGGACAATCTGTTAAAACCCAATAAACTTAGACTAAAACGAGTATTTATCACGATAGCCAATTTAGAAAAAGAAATTACATGGCCAAGTCCAAATACAAAGGGCAGATCAAACCACCTGTGAAAATCTTTGAAAGTATAATTTATGTAAGTTCCACGACTAACTTCATACGTTGAATCATCATGCAAATTAATGGTAAAAGAATCAAAAATTTTATCGTTACCATTTAGATAAAAAAATGCAGATTTGTACCGATTCTTTGCTGTAACATTAAGTGCCGGACCTATGCCAAAGAAGATATATGGATTGTACCTGCAGGGAAATGGAGCCTGTATTTTAGCGATTAATGGCAATTCGATATAGTTTCTGATCGCTACCATATCGTACTTTTTGTTATCACTAACATAAACTAATGACTCATATCCCTTTGTTGTAAAAAGTAACTCTAAAGAAAGACCAAAAATTTTTTTGGGTGAATATTGAAGAAAAATACCCAAATCATAGCCATATTTAAAATCTAAGCCATATATTTCAACGTAATCATTTGGAGTACGCATTGAAGAAACATTGCGCCCCCATTTCAACCCGATCTCCCATTTGGTGGAATCATTTCTCGTATCTGAAAATGCCGGTATCATACAAGTAAATATGATTGATAAAAATAACAACTTTCTTTTAGCCATCTCTATCATGTTCTTTCTATCTGGTTTTCCGGTTAAATCGCAGCCTGGCGATTCTTCTATCCGCTCTTTTTCAAATCAGCTTACCTTCTTGAATTTTTACGATACTCATTATCAATCTTTTCTGTCGCATACCGGATTATTTTTCTTCCGCATCTATCTTTCCATTCCAATTAGTGAGCTTTTGCTTATACAGATGTCTATCTTTTTCAAAATTTCCGCTTCTGGGAAGAAAATAAGAGATAATACGTTGAGAACGCAAAGGGTAAACGCTTCGCGTTTAAAAGATGCCTGGGTATAATCCAATGATGGTTAAGACTGCCTCGTCATTTTTCAATGAGAATTATCGGTCATTTTGAGTGATAATGGGCAAATAGAAAAAAACATTCTGAAAAGTGTTCTGAGAAATCAAATTAATCACGTTAATCAAAAGAATCATAGTTCTAAGACATTCTGAGAAAAATCAAGGTAATCAAAAGAATCAAAGTCAACTGTCTGAACTTTGATTAGAATGATTACTGTGATTAGGACAGTGATAGGAAGGAAGAGTGGAAAAGGTCTTGAACTATGATTAGTATGATTACTGTGATTATGATGATGAAAGGAAGGATGAGTAGAAAATGTCTGAACTTTGATTAGAATGATTGTTGTGATTAGAATGATTACGTTGATTAAGACAATAATAGGGAAGTGTTCTGGGAAATCAGATTAATCAAGGTAATCAAAAGAATCATAGTTCAAAGACATTCATAAAAAATCAGGGTAATCATAGTAATCAAAAAAAATCAAGGTGGAAACTGTCTGAACTTTGATTAGAATGATTACTGTGATTAGGACAGTGATAGGAAGGAAGAGTGGAAAAGGTCTTGAACTATGATTAGTATGATTACTGTGATTATGATGATGAAAGGATAGATGAGTAGAAAATGTCTGAACTTTGATTAGAATGATTGTTGTGATTAGAATGATTACGTTGATTAAGACAATAATAGGGAAGTGTTCTTAGAAATCAGATTAATCACATTAATCAAAAGAATCATAGTCGATCTTCCTCACTAACGTTCCGGATTCTTGAGAGCTGTTAACCAGACTGCTGATAAAGCCAGAAAAATCATTGAAAGAATGCTAAAGAGCCAGAAATCACCAGGATTTACCTGCATATTAAAACGAACAGGTTTAAGTACTTCTGCCAATGCTAAAGGGCTAAGGATACCTGCACCCAATATGAACAGTGCAGGAAGACCGGTTAAACCTAATGCTTTCTTCCGGATTGCCAGAAATGCTGTTATGACAAATGCAGGCATATCCCGCTGCTATGGCGGGGGTTATTGGGGGTATTAGCATAAAAATACAAATTGGTCAGATCTACTCGAAATTTCTGAGGGGGTTGGGCTGAATTTTGGAGGGGGAAATTAAAACGCAGAGGGCGCAGAAGGACGCAAAGGGTAACGCTTCGCGTTTAATGTTGAAAGACGTAAAATGCTCCCAATAATATCACGGATAATTACTGTTTATATCTGCTTTCCACAATATTGCTTTGGACTCAACATATCACGTATGCATTTTTTGTAAAAAATGTTTTATTTTGGTAAAAATGTACTGACAACTTTATTTTTAATCAAATCCAGGATTTGATTCTGTATAGAATCAATTTTAGCCTGCGAAAGGCCTTTTTTTGTAAGTGCTTTCATTTCGAGTAAGCTTTTTTTACCTCTAACGATTGAAGCAATATCTTTTTCTGAAAGTTCATCTTGACTTAATTCGAAGATCAACTTTTCTAAATCAGATTGATTGGCTTTCAAAAACTTACCAGCAATACTGTCTGTATCCTTTAGATAATCGCCGGCCTCTTTCTTTACGATATCACTAATTTCGGTAAGCAATTCTTTTAAGAGTGATTTTTTGTCTGCCATGGTAATACCTGTTATTGAGGTTTAACTTTGCCTGTTTCTAACTTAATAATTTCATTAAATGCTTGTTCAACCAGAATTTTACTTGCCTTAACATAACCTTTATTTAAAACCTTTTCTTCTTTCCAACGACTTAGAAATTCTCCTAAGAGGCCACCATCAGGTTTCATTAAAACTTCCCACTGTTTTACAGTCAATTCATTTCTCGGTAACCACATAACATATTGATGTGCTTTTTCGATTTTCATTTCTAAATCTGAGACTTCTTTTATGTGTGAACCGATTGAATCAACGGCATTATCCATAAGTCTGAGACTTTCAATCTTGAGGTTGATTGCATTCTGGTATGCGGTCTCGTTAAAGCGTGCAATTCGCGGGGAACAATTAAGGATAAAAAATAGGAAGAAAAAGGTTAAGTGTTTAGCAGGTTTTAGCATCAAGAAATCCTCTTAAGATGTACAAAAGTGCGACTTAAAAAAACATACTTGCATCAATATCAGATATAAATAAAAAAATACCAAAAAAATAAGCCTTACGCACTAATATTTATTTTTTTGCAAACAATAATATTTTGGGATGAAATTAGCGTTTTTTGAGGTTTTGAGAGCTGTTTTTCCAGAAAGAGTTGCTCTGCTGTAATATGACAAAGATGTGTGTTTAGTAAAAAACAGATAAAAACACCTTCTACCACAGAAACTGGATTATCTTATAATGAAATCAGCAATTTTTAAAAAGCGCATCCCTGCGGTCATCTGTTGTTAAATCGATATCTGAAGTAAAACAGAATCCCGTACCCCAAAACAATGAATTTTTGATTTTAAAATTAAATCCATTTGAAAAACCAATATCGTATGTACATCTTTTAACAGTTTTGCTCCACTGATTTGGCCCTGTTTGAAATCCACTATCAAAATAACTGAAAGCAATCAGAGGTTCGATAAAAAATCTTTGCGTAAAATAATATCTTAAGGTTGGATTTATACTGACGTAATATTTATTCAAGCCAAACTCATTGTATGTTAAAAACCCGAAAGTTCCACCTAACTCAATCGAACCCTTGTCATAAAGCGGATCTGCCCAGAGAGAAGAAATGATTACCTGATAATCTTAAATTGAACGATTCTTAATTCGTATAGTTTGCCTGTAAGCAGGTTTGAACTTTCATATTTAAACACAGCAGTATCCGGTTAATTTAAAAATGGAACACTGTATAAAAAAGAATTTTTAACAAAAGGGCTCTTGAAACGCGAAGCGTTTGCCTTTGCGTGCTTAGCGTGCTCTGCGTTATAGTAGTTTTCTTGAATAAAGAGAAGATATTATCGCAGAGAGAAATTAGAAATAAGAAAAAATCAGGAATTTAACGCGGAGTGTGCCAGCACTCTGCAGTGTTCTGCTAAGCAAGTGGTGGAGGACAGGCGGCCTTCTGTAGCAGACTATTGCGAAGGTCAGGCTGAGTTAAAATGCTTTGCGTTTTTTCGGAGAAAGGATCGTGTTTAGTAAAAACTACCTGGCTCCTTTAAGCGTACATAAAACACCATTATGGTCTGATATCTCAGAATCGATAAACATAGGATACGCAATGAATTTAAACCCTCTTGCGAATATAGAGTCAAATGTTGCATCCGGATATTTACCTGTAGATCTCCAGGTTACCCGCCTGGAAACATCACCGATCCCATCAAAACAGCAAATAAATCCTGCATTTCTGATTGTACTAAAGGTTGCCTCACTTAAAAACTCCGGGTTGTCGGTATTTGTATTAAAATCTCCACCAATGATAATTTTACTGATTGTGTCCTGAACAGCAGATATAAACTTGATAAGTTGTTCTGAAGCCAACTCTCTCTTAAGGATGTTCAGTTGTCTGCTCCTGTCAGGATCACCTGTGCTTCTGTTACTCTTCAGATGAACGTTACAAACCAATACTTTACCTGAGTGGGTGCTCAGAACTGCTGCAACAAAACCACGTGGTGGGTCTACGACACCAAAAGTGGACCATCTCTTTTCGATTGCAGAGGATGAAGCAAAGCGGGAGATGATGGCAAGCTGTTGAAATATTGGGATTCCGGAGTTATCCGTAAATGATGAACACTTAATAAGTTTGAGGGATGGATCACCTGTAGAATCGATAAGACGCAAACATACGGCAGAGTCCCGAACCTCCTGAAGCAAAATGATATCAGGCTTCTGTTTTCTGATCTTTGCTGCCACAGCGCCAATCCGAAGGCCCTCTGCTTCCGGCTTTCGGAGATTGTATACCCCGCTGGGGAAATTGTTCAGGTTCCAGGAAAGTACAAGGAGAGAATCCCCAAATACCTGATATGGAAAAAAGAAAAAACAAAACGAAAAGAATATTAACCGCCGCACAGTTTGCATACTATACCATCATTGGGCCCACAT
>Ga0209723_1004361_pt1 | contig 15869 bp, 8 predicted proteins | sample BiotimSIPDNA_2_FD_185750 | JGI IMG/M metagenome (GOLD analysis project Ga0209723, IMG submission 185750) | Anaerobic biogas reactor microbial communites from Washington, USA - Biogas_R2 time_0 SIP DNA (SPAdes) (version 2) | ecosystem: Engineered > Bioreactor > Anaerobic > Unclassified | place... | reverse complement strand
AGTGCATTAATAGCGTTCTCATCTGTTCGATTGTATTCACTGACACCTCGATATTGTGCAACCCCTTCGACTAGTTCTGATTTTAGGTGTTCACCAGAGCTGACCTCTAGCATGTACCACCTTACGAGTGGTGAATTCTCTTCGTCGCCTAAATTGTTCCAGATGACGCTCCACATAAAAAGGTCATTCGGGTCGTTAAGTTTTACAAATAGTTCTCCAATTGGCGTTGATTTTTTGGTATCCTTATCGAGAAATTCGCTATCTTGCAGCCATCTTCGCATTCCTGAGACTTGTTTATTTCCTAATTCCCCCCAGTCCCATGAATTGCCTTTCTGCAGGAAATGAACCATCCATTCTTTTCTTAGTCCAAATCCCGAGTACCGATCAATATTTCCTATTTGTTTCATTGTAGTCCTTCCACCTGTTCCCTCGTATAACGAACGCGCCACCCAACACCCTTTCTCAACGTAATTTACACAGTTTAAACAATGTGTACATTTCGTTTCATTTAAATGTATTTGGTCTGAGACTGTTAAAGCCCCAGTTGGGCAAACTGATTCACAAGCGCCACATTTCACACAATACGCACTTTTACTGCTTATTCTTTTGATTGAATTTAGTAAGTTCTTGCTGATTTTCCCGTTGATTTGGTAATTTTTACCTTTCTTTGTATTTTTATAAGTTATTGAATAAATCTCTCCTTCAAATTCAAATATGCCTTTACTATTGTGGAATGCTATATTACCTAGCGTTTTTAACCACAACGTAAGATCACTAGATGGGTTATCTAAAGTAATCGATATTTTATTCTCTTTCGACGATATTGATGTTTTCATGTTCTCTAGATTGAGATATCTTCCCCCAGAGCGCTTTTTCCATTCGCCCTTAGTTATATACCTCTCAACGTCCTGTATTCCGCTTTCTATTGCGTTATCTTTGATAACTTTGATATATGGTGCAATCTTTTCTGAAAATAATCTACTCGCCAAAAAATCTGACCAGCCTGATGAATATGGGCACATCACGCAACCTACCCGTGAGAACCCATATCTATACATTCCATTTAACGGAAGTTTTCTCGAGAAGATATATAGGTAGATCTCCGATGCTGACCAGTAGAGGACTGGGCGGGCATTGATTTGCTTCATGTTCCCGGTCCCCTCGAATATTGGTGTATATGTACTTCTTTTAGGGCTTTCTTCTGTTCTGACTCCTTCGAATGTCAAAACAGATGGACTATCGTTATTGAGAAGTTGCTTTATTGCCTTCATATTGGTCGAAGTCTTAAACACGGTGTGGCACCATCTGATCGTTCTGCTGGGTGGTCCAAACTGTAACCAAAAATTTTGAGCGGAACTGTCGTATTCTGCCCTAACAAAGCTCATTCGAGGGTTATCATGAATGAAATCTTGAATTGCTTTATATGTATGATCAGATTCCATTTGAGTATCTGAGAATATGACGGTGTATGCGTCATAGTTTAGTGAGCGTTTCACCAGATCCGAAACAACAACAGAATCTTTCCCCCCACTAAATGAAACAGTAACAATATCTACTTTGTCTTTGTATTTTTCGACCGTTGAGCGAATGAAATTCATTGAGTCGTGCGTGTAGAAGTATATTTTATCGATGTTTTTCTCTAACACTTCATCAAGGTTCACCGGCTCGATATCTCGGATTTCAGTCAGGATCTCGAGCTCCACATCCTCATAGAACCCTCCTCCACGAGCTATTGCAATCTTTTCCCCACGGTAATAGTACGCTCTTCCTGCGGCCCAGAGCAACGGTCCTTCCACCCGAGGATACCTGAACCCTCTTGCGTTAAACCCCAGGAGATCCAGCTCTTCAAAAAATACCGGCCGGACTGATGCCTGAACGTCACCCTCTTCTGATGTCAGTAGTATCCCGTTTGTCTCTGTGTCCCATCGAATATTGTACATGTGACGTAATCCTCATATCCTCGTGGTGTGGCTTAGTGTCGTACCCTTTTAGTGTTGATACGCTTTTTTCTTTTCGATACAAGTATATCTTATCCAGATCGGCGAAATGTTGTGATTATCGAACCGTATGCCATAAATACATCGGTGAGTATGTTCTTTTGTTAAAAATGACCTGTTTTGAACCCGATCTCAAAGGCAAAGTAACCTACCTGAAAGACTTTGAAATAGGCAAATCCATAACCGGGATCTCGGCAATATCGGGCAGTGCGATGGCTCTTATCGCGCGAGATCGTGCGAATACCGATTACATCTATTTTTTGGAATGCCAGGCTCCCCCTTACGATTGGTACGTTTCCATCACCTGGAAGACAGATGAAAGACTCTTGTCTGTCCATCTCTCTGACGACAGTCTCCTCCTTTACACCTTATCTGAGTCCCGGCTATCCAGTTACGTCCCGGATCCGTTCGACGGCATCCTCCAGCGCAGGTGGACGATGGATCTTGCACATGGAGAGAAATACTGTACTGCGATTCCGAATACTGGGGCTATGATCGCTCTGGGATCCAGTAGCGGCATAGTTACCGTTTATCTGTCAGGCGGGACGAGAGCCTGGTCGACAGACCTCTCATCGACTATAACTACGCTGGCGTTTTCCAATTCCGGTGATTTTCTTGCTGTCGGTTGCAGTACCGGTGATCTCTATATCTACACCGGACACGGCGACCATGTTTTCACCCGGAAATTCGATAAACGCATTTACTCACTTGCGTTTTCACCGGGTCGCACGAATATCGTTGTCGGTTTTGAGGATGGTACAACACAGGTATTCGGACCCGATTTTGGTACTCCTCTAAAGACATCCACGTTCGTCTGTCCAGCACGGCATATCTCCTTCTCCAGAACCGGCGAAACTATCCTCATCTGCCTGGATACAAAACTCGTGCTCGTCGATCATTGCAATGTCGTTTGGGCTGGTCTCCCTACACGCGACCGTGAGTCTGCTCTTACATTACTCGGTGCGGCCCTCTCAGCAGACAGCTCATATTGCATCGCTGCAATCAAACGTGGAAATTCCGCCGATTCCCTCTGGTTTTACTCGATCAAATTACCCCATCTGTTGATCAGGGAAGCAGAAGCGGAGGCCTGCATAAAGGAAGGGACCGCGCTATTTCAGCGAAAGAAATACGTCGAAGCTTTTGACTGTTTTGTACGCGCTGAAAGACTCAGCGAGCCTTCGCTGTTTACTGCATTCTGCAAGGGTGAATCGCTGTTTCACCTCGATGACCTGAAGAGAGCAAACGAATTCTATCGTGAGTGTCTGGGCTTTAACAATACGAATGCGAGATCAATAGATGTTTGCACAATGCGAGGTATCGCTGCCCTCCGGCTGAACAACGAAGATCTCGCTTACGCTGCCTTCAGTGACGCCGAAAGGCTCTCTCCAAACGATCCAACAGCCCGATATCTGCTGACACTTGTTCAGTATCGGAAAAGCAAGGGGGAGATGTCATGTCCTGCTCCGATTGACGATTATAGCGTGGACGGAATTCCTGTCAGTTTGGCATCACTCATCCCATCGGTGGTATCGAATAAGTACAAGAAATGCTTCATCATGCCCTGCTATAGCGATGAAACTGATGAGATTCTGGAAAAAAAGATGTTCACCACACAGGTCAGTAAGTCCATCGATGCCGGATATAATGTCGCGAAAGGCGATGCCGGCTTAATTTACAATGTCGACTCGGATAGCCTTGTTGGAGTGTTTGAGGCTCACTCGTTCCCGCGCATCGGCCCCCTCATGCCCAGTTTCACGTCTGCTCGCGTAGGCAAATCGAGGAAAAATGTCCTCTCGATAGCAGTCGTGCCCGTGGGGTCCTTACAGTCAATTCCGAATGCAAGATCGATTATTGCCTCTCTCGGGCGAGAGGTTCTTGTTTCCCGTACCAGTGGAGCATTTATGGTTAAGCCTGTCTTTGAAGGCGAAGACGCAGCACATATCTTGTATCACTTTGGACTTGCTCCTAAGCCAGTCCCCTATCCACAGGCGGGAACCATTGTGAAGATCACCCGTGAGAGTTTCAAAGGTGCAGAAGCCATAGTCACTTCAATCGATCGTGAAAGGGGGAAGATTACTGTCGAATTGTGCGATGTAGTTGTGGCAATACCGATCGAACTGGACCGTGATATGGTTGAGTTGCCCGATGCGGATACACAGGCTTCCCAGAGTTAAAGATCCGGCCTGAACTCAACCATTTTCGTTGACAATATGAGTATGACTGCATCTGGATGTGTGGGTGGATCGCCGACATTCGCTTCAGACAACATCCCGCAAGCCACGGCTCTCTGAACCAAACGGGGCTAAAGATAAATATTTATGGAAATGTGAACAGTAGGTCGATAATCAGCGTCCTTGGAGAGATCTCAAATGACAAGGGGTAGTGATGGGATCTATAGGTGCAAACGTGGCCCCCACGGGGTTGGAAAAGTCATCGATAAAAATAAGTGGGTTCACCGTAGCGCTCTCCCCTCTCTTTCAGAGAATGAGCAAATCCTCGTCAGTAACGCGCTAGATATTCTGGAGATCTATCTCCCCCCTCCTGATATCGATATCATTGTGAAGATCAATCTCAGCGAGGGGCTTGTGACTTTTACTCACTCAAGCGACTGGAAGACCGCAACCGAACCGATATCCGGTGATATGGTGGGTGTCAAAGATCTTTACAGCGATCGCCCTGTGGTGTTCCACCGCAAACAGAAAGGCGTCCCGAACATCTACCACCACAAGTGGATGTTTGTGGACGACGACTATTTGGGATTTGATGTAAAGGAAGCGATGGGATGGTCTGAGATCTGGGAGAATCATCCGATCGTGAAAGCGCTCCTGGAAGATAAAAGCGAACATTTCAGACTTAGAATTGGCAGACAGGACTATTGGCAGGAAAAGGTTCTTGATCGAATCGGTCTCTCTCCTACCTACGAGGAACTTATCAACAGCACATATATTGACCGCGGCCGAAGTGCCCCAAAGAATATTGTCCCGAAAAACTTGCCCTTATTCGCGAAAAAACCGATAAGATCCTGGATTTTGGCGCAGGCTTTCACGGCCGCCATACCCTATGGCTTCGCCAGCAGGGATTCGACGTTACTGCTTACGACTGCGGGGCTAATGTCCAACTTGGCCTTCATGACCCAGAGGCATTGAACAGGCAGTATGATATTGTGTTCGCGTCAAACGTGTTGAACGTGCAGCCGACCGTACCGCACCTCATCCGGGTCCTCGATCAAACGTATAATCTTATCAAGCCCGGCGGAGTTTTTTTCTGCAATTTTCCGAGCACACCCAGAAAGTGCAACGCCATCGTCACCGAGCAGGATCTCACGGATATGCTCAATGAGCGATACACAGAGGTGATTTGTCTGCAGGGAAGGAACTGGATGTGGAAATGCATCAAGGATATAAATGCTGAATCCGATGACGTTCTAAGCACTGAAAATGCCTCGCAGAATGCCTTCGGTCCAGATTAGTATAATGTCTGGTTTTCTTATGAGCTATGGGCGTTATCTCCGATTCTTTTGTTCAGACTATAGCGGTTAACCAATCCGATCTAATAAGCCACATTTGCTGAGAGAGTAGTTGTTACTCCAAGTTTTAGAATTCTGAAAATACTTGGTGGTTGACGCGTAGGATAATTAAAGAGATCTCTGAGCATGTTCAGATGGTCTAACTCTCTTCTTCGTAGAGACCGATCTGGTTCCTGCAAGGAGAACTGAGGACTAATTTATCACAATGTCCTTTGCACCTTCTACTTTATGGCTGAAAGCAGATTCATTTTACCCAGTCTCCTAGGCTCTTTTCGGCAACCTTTTCCTACCTTCAGGCAACCTCCATGTATGGCGCTCTCCTCCGACATCCCAAAAGGCCACCGTGTCGCACCATTGCTCTATGAAGCATTCAGGACTACCGGCATTCACGGTAGGGCGGATATGCCCGAAGACAGGCCTCCTCAAGGCGTCGAGGCCGGCTCGCTGGAGCATATCCTCTTCCTCACCCTGACCGTGGCGATCGACTACCAGCGGGACGCTCACGCGCTCTGGGAGAGTGCCAGACGCACATACGAGGACCCGGAAACCTGGTATCTCTTCAATCCCGCGGCATTGCACGAAACGCCGTACTCAAAGATCGTCAGTGATCTGCATAAGCATGGGCTCTCGAAGAAGAGCCAGCAGGACGCGTTCATCTGGCGTACGGTCGCCCTCTCGTTCTACAAGAAATGGAATGGCGATCCGCGTAACTTCCTGGCCGACTGCGGCTATGACGGGCCGACAATTCTCCGGCGGCTAAAGGAGGACCAGCACCTCGGTGACGGCCGACCATACACCGATTTCCCCTTCCTGCGGGGGGACAAGATCGGGCCGCTCTGGCTGCGGATGCTCAGGGACAACGCAGGGATCGACACGATTCAAAACCTGGAGAGCGTCCCGATCCCGGTGGACATCCATATTGCCCGGGCTTCCCTCTGCCTCGGCGTGGTGCACGGGAAGTACGAGGGCAGGCTTGAGGACCTGTTTGCCGATGTCCGGCGTGCCTGGGCAGAGAGTGTCAAAGGCTATTCGGTCGATGGGCGGCCCATGATCGCCCTGGATGTGGACGAGCCGCTCTGGCACCTCTCCAAGTTCGGGTGCGGTCGCAGGAACCCTGAGACGGGGGTCTGCCCGCTCCGGGGGACGTGCGAACTGGGTGTGTTCTGCGTGGACGGAAGGGTGTCCATCAACGGGCAGACGGTGGCCCTTGATACGCCGGCTGGCCGGTAAAAGACCCGCCGTAATGGAAGTGAGGAATGAATGGATCCGGGTGAGAGAGTTCTCTGCATAATCTCGTGCGGCGGCAAGAAGATTTGGGACGGCAGTTCCGGTCGGAATGCTGGACCAACACCTGCGCGGAACGTGTACACGGGAAACTTTGTCTGCCTTAACCAGAAGTACGCGGAGCGGTTTTACCCTGATTCCTGGTGCATCCTCTCCGCCAGGTACGGTTTCCTGATGCCCGATGATGTCGTGCCGGGAAACTATAATGTGCGAATTACCGATCCCGAAGCAATCTCAAGAGAGAACCTGCGGGAGCAGGCACAGCGGCTTGGGCTTGATAGGTTCGATCGGGTTGTTGTGGTAGCTGGCAAAGACTATGTCGCTGCTGTACAGCGGGTGCAAGAGGTATAGGCGACATGATGAAATGGGTGAAAACGGCTCTGAATCGGGGAGAGCCGCTGGATATTTGAAACTAATCGTCGTAAGCGTTTCCTCGCGGTCGAACGGCGATTAGCGATACTCTCTTTGCAACCTCGTCAGGAAGATAGATCAGCCGGTAATCTCCGATTCGGTATCGCCACTGCCCGGCAAGCGGGCCTGAGAGAGGCTTGATTGTATCGCCCCGCTTCGTAGTGGGTGACACAATGATCTCCGCCACTGCTTCAAGCACTCTGCCCTGTAATTTTTTGTCATTATACTGGCTGAGATTCTTTCGGAACTCGGATGTGAAAGAGACCACCCACCCCTTGCGGCCCTTTTTGAATTGTGAGTCAATATCGCTATTCCCGGATGCTATCCCCAACCTCTGGGGGATCTGGTCCAGCGAGTATGCGGGCAGCCCTGGGACCTCCCCGGCAGCCTTTTGGAGGATGAATATATCGTGCTCTTTAGGCAGATCTTCTCGCGTTTCTGAAACCGCCCTGAAGATTACATCCTCGATTGTAGATTCTGGTTCAATACTGAGGAGTTTTTCTTCGGGCCAGGTGAGAAGTTCTTCACGAAGCAGGTTGCCGAATTCAATCAATGCATAGTCATATGCCGACATCTTCGTAAAGCAGTAGAGGACATCGACACCCGTTTTTTCTTTAAGGTATGCCCAGTCAATCACATTCCTATAGTCGTTGCGGGAAGTCAGGTCAAATACCCTGGTGACCTGGTTTCTAACTATATAGTCGATTAAGACATTCGTCAACAGCCTATCTGTAGTCCAGGCTTTCTGGATAACCGACTCCCCTTCAAGGGGACAACTATACAACTGTATCGGCTCGGTTGGTGTGACTAGTCCATAGAGACCGGAGATAAAGAGGGCATGGTGTCTCGATTCAATCAGTTTTCTTCTTCCCTCTGCCCCTAGGGCGAGGTAAAATCTCCCCGAATAGCGGGATATTGCAGGGAGGTACTCTGCCCAATCCGCGCTGCCACCAAATTCGGCGCCTGGCGCGAGATTATTATTATATTCGAGCTCTGCTGTGTCAATGCCGCCCCATGAAATGTCGCCACTCCAGATTAGGTTACGGATCTCTTCTCGCTTCTTAAGCAGTGATGCCGCCAATGTTGGCGAGAGCCTGCTGGCAATCGATTCTTGCCTGGCGTATTCCGGCGTCCCACCCTTCTTTTTATGCAGGGAGCAGATGGAGAGAAACAGGACTTTACTATTGGGTTGATACAATGCGGGTTCGGCACTCATGATGGGAAATAGGTGTGCCGGGATAAAAACTTTCTAAAACTAACCATGAGCCTTTGTTGCTCCATTGGCCTGTAGCATCTCTATCACCGACCCTCTAGTAAATTGGTTGAGATGTGTGGCGTTATTTAGTGTACCTCCTGTGGACACGATTTGAGTCTTATCCCCGCCGAACACCCTCACAATCACCGCGACCACCCCGCCCACGGCCCCGCCGGCCCCGGCGCCGATCGTCGAAACCTTCTTCTCTTCGCCGGACTCTCCCGCCCGGGAGCCGCTCCGGCAGCCGGATCCGCGCCATCCGTTGCCTGCACCAGTTCAAATAACAACACTCATCGTCCGTGAACCGATAAGCTCTCACCAGGAGAGATTATCGAATGCCCCGCGCCGTTCTGTACCGCCATATCCCCGGTGCTCAGCTAGACGAGTTCATTCGGCAGTTTCGGAACGCTGCCGCTCAAGATCCGCTCGGCACCGTCTTCATCGTCCCAACCTCGTATCTGGTTCGGGAAATCACGCACCGCCTCGAGGAGGAGGGTGTTCCCATCGTCGCCAGCGCGATCACCACCCTGCAGGGATTCGCGCGGAAGGTCTTTTTGGATAACGCAACGATAGAAACACTGATCTCGGATGCAGAATCCCGCCTTATCCTCGCGGATATTCTCACTACCAATGCTGCACGGTTCCCGTTGCTTGCCGGTGTCAAGACCGTCGATGAACTCGCGACGCTCTTCTCCGTCTTTATCATGCGAAAGGTAGACTACCCGGACGCCCTTGGCGATCTCCAGAGCGCGAAGAGCGCCGAGATCGAAGCCCTCTTCGATGCATACCTCCGGTTCCTGGAAGACCACAACCTCGTCGATGGCAGCACGCTATTTGCCCGGGCGACCCGGCAGTTTATCGAGATGGGCGCCTGGCCCCGGACAATCTTCATCTACGGCCTCTTTGAGCCGATGCCGTGCGAGCAAGACCTGATCCTCGCTCTGCGGGAGTCTGTGGACGAATTTCACTATGCCCTGCCCTTCACGGAGAATTCGGCCGTCTTCACGGACGACGGCAGGTGGCTGCACCCGGATACCGTCATCGCCGGCGAGCGCCGGTCATCGCTTGCCAATCTCTTCTCCCGGCGGGAGCCGTGGGACAGCGGTGGATGTATCCGCATCGCCGAACGGCGGGACGGGCTGGATGAGGTCCGGGCGATCGCCCAGGAGATCCGTGACCTGATCGCCGGCGGCGTCCGGCCGGGCGAGATCGCGGTCGCGTTCCCCGACCTGGACCAGGCGATCCCGTATGTGGAGGAGGTCTTCGCCGACTTCGATCTCCCGTACGCAGCTTCCAGCGGGCAGACACTGCTCCGTTCCCCGCTTACCCGGGCAATGCTGGACGTGCTGACCGTTCCTGCCTTCGGCTACCGGCGTGAAGATGTCGTCGCTCTCCTGGGCAGTCCGTACATCCGGTCCGCCCTGGTGGGCCCGGAAGTCGACCTCCTCTCCCGGGAAGCCCGGATCGTCGCCGGTGCGGGCACCTGGGACAGTCGGCTCGCCGGGCTGGCCGCAAGACTCGAAGAGGAACGGGCGGCACCGGATGTCCCCGATTCCGCCCGGCAGCGGCTCGCGCAGAAGATCGCCAGGATCGAGACGGTGCGAGAGGAGATAGGCCGCCTCTTCGCCGACCTGGCATGCCTTGAAGGAGAAAAGACACTCGCCGGGCACCTCGCCGCGTACCGGTCGCTCCTTGCTCGCCGGTACTGGCCGGCGATGCCGGAGGAGGGAGAACCCGGGGTGCTGGAGCGGGAAGCGCGGGACCTCGGGGCGTTTGTCGATCTGCTGGACGCTCTCGAGCGTTTCACCCGGGTGCTGCCCGAACAGCGGATGTCGCTCGTGGAGTTCTCCACCCTGCTCGGCCTTCTCGCCGCCGGGACGCGGTCATCCCGGAAACGGAACCGGAATGCCGTCCAGGTGGTCGGCGTCAGGGAACTCCCCCATCTCTCTATCCCCTACCTCTTCCTTGCCAACCTCGTTGAGGGTGTGATGCCGCGCCTGACTACCCGGCTCCCGTTCGCCACCGACCTCGAGACCCGACGACTTGGAACCCGTTCGAAGGCGGATATACTGCGGGAGGAGCGCTACTACTTCATCACGGCGCTCCTTGCCGCCCGTGAACGGGTCTACCTCAGTTACCCCTCGGCCGATGGCGGGTCTCCGGTGATACGCTCCGGGTTCGTGGATGCGGTCAGGGAGACCCTCTCCACCGGGCCCTGGGGCAGGAGCGATTTCCCGTCGTCGAGGATCGCGGCAGCGCGGAAGGCCGGCGCCCTTCTCGCCCGCGGAGAGTTTGCGAACGCGGTTACGGGACTGCCGCCGGGGCACACGATCCATGATGCCGTGCGCCGGCTCATCATCGAGAACGAGTGCCGGAAAGGCGCGTATGACTCGCCCTATGACGGCCTGCTCACCGGGGAGCCGGCGATCACCGCGGCGCTTGCCGAACGGTACGGGAATACGGCGGTCTTCTCACCAACCGCGCTCGAGATGTATGCGGCCTGCCCGTTCCGGTTCTACCTCGGCCGGGTCCTTGGGCTTGAGCCGCTGCCGGCGGTCGACCTCGACCTGACCGCCCTCGAACGGGGGAGCCTCCTCCACAAGATTGCCTTCCGGTTCTACGCCGGCTGGCGGGGAGACGGAAAGGGGGCGGTCACCGAGACGTCTTACCCCGCGGCGCTCCAGCAGATCCTTGCGATCGGCCGGGACGAGACCGATCGCTTTCTCTTCGATAGCCCGGCATGGCTTGTGGAGAAGGAACACCTTGTCGGTTCGCAACACGTCGGCCGGGGACTGCTTGAGCGCTTCCTCACCTACGAGAGCGAGACCGCATCCTCGACCTTCGTCCCGCATGCCTTCGAGCTCTCGTTCGGTCTCCCGGTGGCGGCGGGAACCTGCGATCCGGCATCGACACCTGATGCGGTCACGATCCCGCTCAACGGAACGGACGGGGAGGTCGTCCGCATCCGGGGCCGGATCGACAGGGTCGACCGTCTCCCTGACGGGAGGTTCCTGATCGCTGATTACAAGACCGGAAGCTCGCACCCCTCGCTCAAGGATATCGAGGCGGGCAAGGCGTTCCAACTGCCGCTTTACCTCCGGGCGGTCGAGACGCTAACGGCGATGCAGGGGGTCGGGGGTTGTTACTACATCCTCCGGCGCGGGGAGATCCGGAACAAGCCGGTCTTCTGGGACACGAGCCTGAAGGATCAGTTCAAACCATTTTCCGTATCGTCACGGAGCGGTGTCGAGGACGTTCGGGCGCTGGTCGACACATCCCTCGCGCATGTCTCGCGCTGCCTTGAGGGGATACGGAGCGGGTGGTTCGCGCCCCGGTCGGATCCCGGCCCCTGTCCGGGTTACTGTGACTTCAAGACAGTCTGCCGATTTGACAGCCTGCGGCTGCTCGCTACCGCGGAGGTGCGTGACGATGGGACTGACTGACCGGCAGAAGCAGGCCGCCCTCGACCACGCGAGGAGCAAGTGCGTCACCGCTGGAGCGGGCACCGGGAAGACCTACGTCCTGGTGCAGAAGTATATCGACCTGCTCGAGAGCAGGGACGATCTCGGTTTCGCGAATATCCTTGCGCTGACCTTCACCGAGAAGGCAGCCGCAGAGATGAAGATCCGCGTCCGGGAGGCGCTCGCGAAGAAGGAGGGCGCTCGATGGGATAGCCTCCGCGACGAATTTCTGTGGGCAAACATCTCGACCTTCCACTCCTTCTGCGCCCAGGTGCTCCGGGAGTTCCCGCTCGAGGCCGGCGTCGCCCCCGGGTTTGCCGTCCTTGACGAGCGGGAAGCGGCACGGCTCAGGGACGAGGTTATCGATGCATTCGTCTATAGTGAGCCGCCCGAAGCCTGCCGGGACGCGCTGGTCGGCGTGCTCCGGATGGCCGGCGTGCACGAGCTGAAGAATACCCTTGAGCGGCTCTCCTCGCGCCGTGAGGCTGCAGAGCAGTTCTTCACTGCCCTCGCCGGGAGCGAGGAGGGGGTGCTCGACACGTGGAGGACGACTGTGGAGCGGTGCCGGGAGGAGGAACTCGCGATCTTCGCGGCCGCTGCAGGAGCCTCGATCGGCACCCTGCAGGACCTCGCAGCCCGCTACCCCGGTGCCGCCGACCCGGGCCAGGTCTACCTCCGCGCCGTTGAGCCGCATCTCCCCTCCATCGCCGCCGGGGAGTGCGGGGCGGTTGGGGCGCTCGCGGAGATCCACGCCGACTCAAAGTTCCGGGCGAATATGGGTAGAAAGCCGAACTGGGAGGGGGACGACCTTAAGAGGCTCCGGGACGCTTACAAAACCCTCAACAACTCCCTCAAAGCGCACGGCGAGTTCCTCTCACTTGCGATCGACCCGGACGATCCGTTCACCCGGGCGACGCTCGACTACCTCCGTGACCTCGGCGTGGTATTTGCGGCCTACTCCGACGCGGTCGATGCCGAGAAGCGGCACCGGAACGCGCTGGACTTTGACGACCTGATCGATCGAACTCGTCGGCTCTTCCGCGAACACGACGCGATCGTGGAGGCGCACTTCAGGAAACGTTTTGAGTTTGTTCTGGTTGACGAGTTCCAGGACACCGATCCCGTGCAGAACGGGATCATATGCTCGATCCTCGGCGATCTCGCGCAGACTTCGGCGAAACTCTTCGTCGTCGGCGACCCCAAGCAGTCCATCTACCTCTTTCGGGACGCCGACGTCACGCAGTTTAAGCGCACCCGCGACCTGATCGAGCAGGCCCTCGGCGGGGAGGCCGTCCCGCTCGACGTCAACTTCCGGAGCACACCCGCCATCGTCGGATTCGTCAACGCCGTATTCGGGGCGCTGATGGCGGAGTCTGCACGACCCTGGGAGTTTCGGTGCGAGCCGCTGGAGGCGTTCCGGAAGGACGACGCCGGCTCGGTCGAGCTCCTCCTCGTCCCGAAGGCCGATGACCGGCAGTCCGGCCGGCGTGCCGAGGCGGAGATGGTCGCCCGGAAGATCCAGAACCTCATCGAGCACGAGAAGCGGCGCATCTACTGGGACCGGGAAGGAAAGCACCTTGACGAGCCCCGGCCGGCGGAGTATCGGGATGTGGCCATCCTTCTTGAGCGGCGAACGAACCTTGCCGCCTACGAGTGGGCGCTCGCCCGTTACGCCATCCCTTACCACGTCCACGCGGGTATCGGGTTCTACGGGCGCCAGGAGGTCTACGACCTCTACAACATCCTCCGCTTCCTGGAGAACGAACGGGACGATGTCGCCCTCTACGGGCTGCTCCGGTCGCCCTACTTCGCGTTCTCCGACACCCTGCTCTACACCGTCGCCCAATCCGGCTCCCCGGAGAACTCCCTCTGGGAGCGGCTGGAGCGGTTCGCATCCGATCCGGAGATCACGGCGGGAGTGCAGTTGCTCAGGTCGTGGCTCCTGCATGCTCGCCGGGTCTCTCCCGCCGACCTCCTCACCCGGATCGTCTCCGGGTCGGGGATCTCCGTCGTCCTCGGGGGAATGCCGGGCGGCGAACAGGCGGCCGCGAATGTCGAGAAGGTGGTTGCCCTCGTCAGGAGCATGGAGGCGAACGGCTCCGGCACGCTCGCTGAGATCGTCCGGGAGCTCGGGACCTGCATCGACGATGGCGAGCGGGAAGGCGATGCACTGCTTGACCTGACGACTGCGAACGCGGTCTCGATCATGACGGTGCATGCCTCGAAGGGGCTCGAGTTCCCGATCGTCGTCGTCCCCGACCTCGGCGAGCCGCCCCAGGCAGGCGGCAACACTGTCATGGTGGAGGACGGGCTCCGGATCGGCGTCACGATCCCGAATCCGGCGAAAGACCACGAGCGCGAGGAGGCGCCCCTCCTGAAGGTCCTCAAGCGGGAGTACCGGCAGAAGGAGAAAGCCGAACAGAAACGCCTCTTCTACGTCGCCGTGACGCGGGCGAAGGATCACCTGGTTCTCTGCGGCGAGCTGCCGATTGAGGTCCCCGAAACCCTGGAGGGTGCGAAGAACCGGATGGGCTGGCTCGCCTGCTGTATCGGGCTCTGCGATGACGCCTATATGCGGGGCGCAGCGGAGATCGATATTCCCGGCGAAAAGTCCCCGCTCTGCATCCCTCTCGTTACCGATCCCGGGTCGATATACGCAGAATCTCGCCAGATCGGGGCCATGCATCTTTCTCTGCCGGACGATGGGGCCGGGGTGTCGGAAGGTGTGCCTCCTCTAGAGGTCGATGAAGAGGAGCACGTGTACTCCGCGAGCGAGATCCGGCAGTACCTCCGCTGCCCGCTCGCGTACGAGCGCCAATTCCGGCTCAACAACCCGACGCAGCCGATCCGTGAGGTGTCCGGGGTGATGGATGCAGCGACGCGGGGGCTGATCGTCCACGAGGTCTTCCGGGGCAGGGACCCCGGGACCGTGCTGCGACGCTACGGTGTCGAGGATGACGGCATCGCGGGTGAATACCAGGCGCTCTATGACCGCTTCCGTGCGGCGGAGGTGATGCAGGGGGTTACGAGCGATCACTGCGAGGTGCCGTTCCGGACGAGCATCGGCAGTGCGAAGTTCAAAGGCGCCATCGACCGGCTCGTTCGGCGACCGGACGGCACCTGGGTGCTCATCGACTACAAGACGGGTATTGCCGGTGTGGACGATATCCCGGCAAAAGTCGAGGATTACGCAGTCCAGTTAACCATCTATCGGCTCGCCGCCGAGCATGTCCTGGGTGAAATGGTCAGATCTTTCCTCTATTTCGTCGATAGCGACCGCTGGGTGGAAGTCAAGGGAGACGGACAAAAGGTTCTGGGTGAGATTCTTGATGCGGTTTCCGGCATCGAGCGGCAGTTGTTCCGGATGCCGGAGTGTGCGGGGTGCAGTGGGAGAGATGGGTGTCGGTTTTGAGTTGGGAGACGTTCTGCCGGCAACGTCCTGTTGCCCTGAATGAGACGAGCCCCGCTCACCGGTTTACCAGCGCCGGCAGATCCCCCCCATGCGCCTTTCGGTACTGCCCTTTCAAAGTTTCCTCGGCAGCTCCAGGGTTCTCGTCGACGACCATCCACCCATACTGCAGCTCCCACCCAGAAGAGAGAAGCGCCCATATCGGATATTTGGCGGTATGACGGGTCGCAAGTTCCAGGTACCGGCCTTTGAGGGTGTTCTTGCTTCCGGCGTATGTCCCCGCTGACCCGATGTAGATCGTCGGGCAGTCGCCGATCTTTGAGAGCCGGTCGAACCGGCTGCAAAGAAACCGGCCTGCCACATCCCAGCCGATTGACTCGGCCAGAGCGATGGCCTTATCGTGGACTTCTTCGACTGGAGTTCCACGCCGGTGAATCCGGATGACGTAGACTCCTTTTCGCTTCGGCGGTTCTGCATCTTGAAACCGCGTAAACTCAAACGCATCGAAGAGGCCGTTGCAGCAGTC
>Ga0209723_1004348_pt1 | contig 15901 bp, 6 predicted proteins | sample BiotimSIPDNA_2_FD_185750 | JGI IMG/M metagenome (GOLD analysis project Ga0209723, IMG submission 185750) | Anaerobic biogas reactor microbial communites from Washington, USA - Biogas_R2 time_0 SIP DNA (SPAdes) (version 2) | ecosystem: Engineered > Bioreactor > Anaerobic > Unclassified | place... | reverse complement strand
CGGATTGCCACGCGCGATCCCCCGCCCCAACCAGCGGGAGAGCGCATCCCGATCTTCCTGGTCTTGGATGAACAGCAGAAGCACCCTGTATCATTTGCCGAGCTTAAAGCCGATGCTCTGGGTCGGCAGGCGCAGGTGCTGCAGACCGTCAGGGCGGTCGACTCGACAGCCGCGAAGACCGCCCGATCGTACTGGATCGCAAACGCAGTCTGGCTTGAGGCTGACCCGGCGACCCTGGATCGGCTTGCTGCAATCCCGGGCGTCGATCACGTCGAGCCCGACCTGACCATCACGTTGAACGATCCGGTCACGGAAGTCTCTTCAACGATCAGCCCTGACTCCATTCAGCGGCCACAGTTCGGGTATGCCACCGTCTGGAGCGTGGATTACATCGAGGCCCCGTCCGTCTGGGAGAATGGGACCACCGGTGAAGGTGTGACGATAGCCATCATCGATACCGGTATCGATGGTGACCATCCCGCGTTCGGCGGCCGTGTCACCAAGTTCGCTGACTTCATCAGAGGGCAGAATGAGACTCCCTACGATGACCACGGCCACGGGACCCACTGTGCCGGCACGGCGGCAGGCGGCACGGTCGCGATCGATCGCCACAGCGAGCAGTACGATGTGGCCCTGGGCGTTGCGCCCGGAGCAAACCTGATCGGGGCGAAAGTTCTCGACAGTGAAGGATCCGGCAACTTCAGTACTATCCTCGACGGTGCCCAGTGGGCGATCGATAACGGCGCCGATGTCGTCTCCATGAGCCTCGGGGCTTACGTCACCCGTGATAGCCACGAGGGTGGTTTCTCCCTTGGAGAAGGCGAGAGCCAGACTGTTTCTCTTGATGTCTCATCGGAGATGTTTGGAGACTCTGGTTATCTGTACGAGCCCCAGTTCGTGATCGGATCGGTCCGGGTCGAGGATTACACCACGGTGGCCGGGTATGGCCCCTCTGATCTCCTGCAAAACCTCACGATCAGCGTGACCGATGCCCGGGGCAACGTTGCCAGCGGTGCTGAGATCGACTGGCTCGGTTTCGATTCGAAGGAGGATCACTACTACTTCAAGGCACCCTACGCCTCGAACACCGCCGGATGGGACGGGGTCTGGGAGATCACCATCACCAACACCGGGGCGGTGCCGGTCGGCATCGTGCGGGTGGGGCTCTCCGAGTGCTACCAGTCCAACGGGGAGACCATCCTTGACTCCACCATCAACAACATGGTCAGGGGCGGTACTGTTGTCGCTCTCGCTGCCGGGAACGAGGGCTGGTACGGCACTGCTACCATCGGTACACCCGGGACCGCGAAAGACGCCATCACCGTCGGTGCTACCGACTACCTGATGGACTACCGTGCATCCTTCAGCAGTATGGGGCCGGTGAACCGGGCTGCCCCCTACATCAAGCCCGATGTCATGGCGCCCGGCGTCGGCATCATATCGGCATACCCCAATGGATGGTACGCCTCCATGCAGGGCACGTCCATGGCCTGCCCGGCCGTTGCCGGGACCGCGGCGCTGATGCTCTCGGGCAACAATTCGCTTACGCCCGCCGATGTGAAGGCCGCCCTGATGAAGACGGCGGTCCACATCGGTGAAGATGGAGCCATCCTGCCGGTGGTGCAACCGAACAACGCCTACGGTGCAGGCCGGATCAACGCCTACGAAGCGGTGAACGCCACCGGCGGCCTCGGCGGAATCGATCCATCGGACGGCATCCTGCGCGAGCTCATCGGCGGCACCCTCACGTCATACTCCCTGACCGGCAACACCCTCCCGATCATGGCCGTCCTCTGGAACACGACCGCAGGGGGGCCCATGGCGGGAGAAGATGTTGATATCAGCGTATGGTATGACAATTACTACGACTACCAGTCTCATTTCATCTACGTTGTAAATCAGACACTCACGACCGATGTGAACGGTTACGCCTATTATGGCGCAGATATATCCGGCATCCCCGACGGCGAATACATCTACACACGGATAGCCTATGGCGACCTCTGGATGGAGGATTATGTGTATAAACAATCGGTCACACCGGCCCCGACACCGAACCCGGTCGTCCCCATCTTTGACGGAGGGTATTATTCCGTGCCGCATAACGCGACCGTCCCGATCAGGTACGCGCTCCTCGCCGCCGACGGCTCGCCCTACACGGAGAACGTCATCTTCACAGTCGAAAACTACAGTGCGATCATCGTCGACGAGGTGCTTGTCCCGGCAGGCGGCGTCATATCTTATTCGCTCGACCTTGCCGGGAGGCCCCTCGATGAGACCTATCTGTACCTCCGGATCAACGACAGAAGTGCGGGAAGCATCTCCGTGGGCCAGACGATGCCCCCCTTCCAGGAGGTTATTCCCCTCCCCTCACGCGCCATCTGTCCGCCGGGGGAGAGCGTCAACCTCGGGCTCATGGCCCGGGCACACCACGGGCAGAAGACCGTGAGCCAGGAATTTGACGTCTACGTCACCACGCTGACCGAGACCGAGATCCTCTCGCTCTCGCCGGCAGGCGCCCGGACGCTCTCTGCCCCTGGAGAGGGCGATATGCAGGCGCTCCTCGCGGAGATCGCCGGGATGAAACCGGAGACCCGCACGGACACCGTCAGCCTGACGAATGGCATCGGGCTCATCAACTTCACGATGCCGGAGAACGCCTATATCGCGATCGTCCGGTTCGTCAACGATGATTACGAGACCACGGTTCTCGTCTACGGGACGCTCGAGCCCTGGCTCATGCACCGGAGCACTCCGCCGGTGCACGAGGACTTCTATGACGGGGACCTGACGTACATCTACGGTTACTATGACTGGCCGGCGACCTGGGACCAGAGCGCGTATGCGTCGGTGCCTGCCGATGAGGCCACCATCACTGCGTACGTCTACACCTATGACCGGGCCACGGGAGCGTACAACAATGTAGCCGGGCAGACCGTCTACCTCTACACGGAGAACGGTGCCCGAACCGGTGTAACCAATGTGGACGGGTGTTGTACCTTCACCGTCGATTCGACCGGCAAAACGCGGATGGACTACCTTCTTGCCACCACGGGAGTCTCCGGGCTCGTAAATACGTGGATCGGGTTCACCCCGCTTGATCTGGATAACCCGTACTCCGTCCGCCCGGGGATGATAACGAATGAGTTCGCCGCGTCGGCGTACGTAGGAGCCCTCTATCCGAACACTGAGACACGCATCGCTGATGTCATCCCGGATGGCGATGCCTACAACGTGATCGCCAGGAGTTACGGGCCTGCCGGCGAACTCATCCACGAGAAGGGCTTCTTTACTCTCAACAGGCGATCAGCGGTATCGATGTGGGACTCCGAGGCGGCTGAAGATGCTGCCGTCGTGAATTTCGTCGGGACGGAGAGTCGGCGGGTGATCCCCGAGATGGAAGGGGACTATGAGATCAATTACGGTCTCTTCAACCCGAACAGCAAGAGTATCGACCGGTACCTCTATACCACGTTCCGCAACCCGGAGAGGTCCGTCTCCTACACGATGCCGGACACCGTCCTGGTCGGGACGTCGGTGCCGATCACCTTTACTGCATCGACCAGCGACGGAGCACCCATCGCCGGCGCACGCGTCGTGCTTGCGGCCGGCGCGGCGGGGGATACGTCTTGGTTCTCATTCAATAATGATCCAAGGGACGCGAACATCCTCCTCGCTGACTGGTTCCCCGACCCCTACACGGTGTTCGCGACCGGCTACACGGATGCGAACGGCAAGGTGACCCTGACGTTCACCGCACCAACCGCCGGCCAGCAGGCGCTCAGGGAGAGCCTTGCTCGTGTATCGGAGATTCCCTACCTGGTGGCCTGCTACCACAATGGCGAACTCGTGCAGGGAGACGGTGGCTACCTGATGGTGACCGCAAAGCTCCTTCCCGATTTCGTACCGGGCGTATCCGCACCGCACATTGTGAAACTCGAGCGGGATGATAGCATCACGCTCGCCAACGTCTCTCTCTCCATCAGGAACAGTGGGACGGCGGACTATGTCTATGCTGGAACCCGGATGGACTGCACGGCCGAGGTCGGATCCCACAGCGAGGTTACGTACTTCGAGGATAGCCTTGGCATGGGTGAGACGAAGACTATCCTCACCACGACGGTTACACGCAAAGCAGATCAGTTCGGGATCAACACGAGTGACTACCGGCTGCCCCTCGACGTCAACGTCGGGATCGAGGTCAACTCGAACCGGGTGGTTGAGGAGCTGAACTACGACAACAACCGGCTCGCATATCCTGTCCGGATCACCGCGCCGGATCTCGCCGTTGAGGTCATCGCGCCGAGGTACACCACGCCGACGAACACTACGGTGATTGGTATTCTGGTGACGAACCGTGGTGAGGTCGGAAGCAACGCGGCAAACCTCCACTATAGCATCACCGGCAAACCGGAGGAGACGAGAGCAATCCCGGCGCTTATGCCTGGAAAATCGACGTATGTCTGGTTCAACCAGACGCTTGTTACCGGTGAGTACACGGTAAACGCTGAGGTCAACCGCGGTGGATTGACCGATTACGAGACGACGTTTGCAAACAACCGTGCAAACGCCACGATCGGGTCGTACACCAACCCGGCGACCAAAATTGAGTTGCCCGGAGATCTCGTGCTGGTGCCCGGCACGACTTACGACCTCCCAATAACCGTCAACCAGGTCTCAAAACTTGCGGCCGCCAATATCGACCTCACCTTCAACGGATCCGTCCTTGAGGTTAAAGGGGTCACGGCAGGAGCGCTGCCCCTGTTTGGTCAGCCGAACATTGAGTCCGGACGCGTTCGTTTTGAGAGTGTATCGGTATCCGGTGTCAGCGGAGATGTTACCATAGCGACCATCCAGTTCAGGGTCACCGGGAAAACTGGTGACAAAACAGCCCTGAACCTGGTTGCAGGGCTTACTGATGATAACGTTCTCCCTATCCCGATCGAAACCACGAGCGGTAGCGCGTATCTCCTGCTCTATGGTGACGCGAATTCCGATGGAAGAGTCGACCAGGCCGACACCCTTCTCGTGCTCAAGCAGGTCGTGGGACTGGAGAGGAGGCCTGAAGATCCCGGGAGCGAACAGTTCCGGAGAACCGACGTCACCCGGAACAAAGCCATCGACGTCGGCGATGCAATGTTCATCGCCCAGAAGAATGTCGGCCTGAGGGACGCATACTTCAAGATCATATGAGGAATAAAGGAGGAAGAAGAAATGAGACATATGGTATGGAGCATCCTGCTCCTCACCCTCCTCTGCGGCGTCTGCTCTGCAGCCACACTCTCGGTGGATCCGGCAGAGAGCGCCTGCCCTTACGGGGAGACTGTTACCCTGACCGTCAAGGTGCAGGATGTAAGCAACCTGGGTGGGTTCGATATCGACATGAACTGGAAACCCTCGGTGGTCGCTCTTGCTACCGAGTCCGGAAGTGTCACGATCGGCTCGCTCTTCTCAGGCGACGCGAATAACAACGCTGTCTACACCCAGAGCGGGCGTATCCGCGTCGCAGCGGTGAACGCCACCCTTGCGGGCGTCTCGGGCGATGCCGACCTCTTCACAGTGCGCCTGAAGGCGGTCGACGATACGGGCGCTTCGACACCGATCAATCTCACTATCAACAACTATGGGTTCCTGAACTCCACATCCGGCGAGAACATCACAGTATCGTCGGTGATGAACGCCATTATAACGACCGAGAAGAGTAACATCGTCGATGCCCGGATCGCCGTGCCGTCGAGCCAGGTGATCGCCGGCCAGGAGAACCGCATCACCGCCTCGGTCGTGAACAGGCGGAGCGCCACAACATCCCCACTCAACATCAACGTCAGCGTCCTCAATGAGGCCGGCAACCTGGTGAAGTCCTGGGACTACCCTGATGAGGCCATCCCCGCCTGGGGCAAGTTCCAGCGGGAACTCGCATGGACTCCTGGGGAAGAAGGAACCTACACTGTCCGGATCAACGTGACGAGCGCTGAGGGTATCTCAGGAGCGACGACGCATTCAACGACCGTCACCGCAAAGGAGTATACTCTCAAGTTCAACAGCGAGATCTACGGCCCCTGGGATGGCAGGGCAAGCACCGGTTCATGGTTCTATATGTATGCCTACGTGAGGGCAAGCCAGTCAGGCAACATCTGGTTCAACATCACCACCCCTGACCATGTGAACGTCTACGGTGCGAAGAACCAGACCCGGTACCTGTATGCCTATGACTGGAACTACGTGGATGCCTGGCTATGGTCGGATACGCCCGGTCAGATCGCCCCCGGCGAAATCAGGTTTGATATAGCCGCGAACGGAAAGGCCGAATCCCAGGACGGTCCAGGAGTGCTCATCTGGATCCCCTCGATCCGGGTTTCGTCTACCAACGCCACGTCTGTCAACAGCGGTCAGGACGGTAGATTGACCTTCAACACCCTCCACACCAACAACACCTACGATAACACCACAAAGATCATCGTCCAGTCCGGCGCCCGCGGGCGCACCCTCTCAGGCCTTGAGTATCTTGTTGGCTACCCCTACGGGTGCGTCGAGCAGACGACGAGCCGGATGCTCGCATCACTGAACGTGAAGAACTACTACCTTGAACGTGCCGACAGGCCCGCTAACTGGGATTACATCCGGGACACCGTGAACACCTCGGTTGCCGCCGGCGTTGCAAAACTCCTTGTGGGTGGCGAGGTAGGCCAGAACACCGGAAGATATTATGAGAATAGTGCGGGCGGCTGGAGTCTCTGGGGCGGCGAGCCCTCGGAGTCGTCATCGAGTTCCTACGCGGGTTACACCCTCGCCCGGATCAACATGCCCGGCGAGGACTTAAACCAGCTCCTTGCAGGCAAGATCACGAACGGCAGCACGTTTGATACCGGCAAAGTGAACTTCGAGAGCCTGGTCAAGTGGTTCCACGATAATCCAGACAACCCCGGGAGCGGCACCTGGACGTGGAGCGCTCATGTCTGCCACTCGTGGACTCCCGAGTCGAACACTGCGTTTGTCATGCTCATCCACGACATGATCAACCAGACAGTGGAACTGGACGAGGAGCACCGCGGCTACATGGAGGACAACATGAAGAACGCCACGCGGTACTTCGTCAGCACCCAGAGCCCGGGTGGTTACTGGTCATCCGGCGACGATCAGGCGATGGCGACTGCTCTTGCCCTCTGGGGACTTGAAGCGTTCGGGATGCCTTCCGATGTTGTCAGCGAAGAACAGATTGCGGATGCAAAAGCGGCTGCGGTCGAGTGGCTGATCGGTGAGCAGGATCCTGATGGCTCCTGGCCTGTGGGCAGTTACTACGGCTGGTATGACGGCGGAATGAAGACCGAGGCGACCGCATACGCGGTTCTCGCGCTGAATGCGACCGGGCTCACTGCCGACAACGAGACGATCAGCGGCGGGGTTAACTGGCTCATCAATCAGTACGAGAGCGGTGGAAGCTGGGGATACACCTGGGCCTCTCAGGTAGCCATCGATGCGCTGATCCAGTGCCAGCCCAGCGTGGTGACTACCGGCACGGTCGAGGTCTTCATCGATGAGGTATCCATCGGCACCTTCAGTGTGGGTGCGGCGAACCCCCGAGAGCCCTACCTGCTGACGAAAGACCAGATGGATACCCTTATGGCGGGAGGAACCCAGAAACGTGATATCTTTGGTAATGGGTTCTCCACAGTGAGATCGCACGTGCTCACTGCCACGCTCACCGATGGTAGTGGTCCCATCCTGGTCAGCGTCGACCACTCGCAGTCCGCCCCGGTCAACGAGATCGACAGCACAATCCAGGGGAACCCGGTGATCAAGTCGTTCGGCGATGAAGAGAATGTCGGACTCTTGCAGGTCTCGACTGATATCGGGATCCTGAATGACGCCCCGCTGGTACAGGAGAACACGAATTCCTACGACGTTGGCATCACCTCAACTCAGATGGTTGCCGGTGAGAAGTCGGATGTGACGATCAAGGTCACGCCAAAGAAGACAGGCGTCTACGCCCCGATGATCGAGATTCCGATCGCCGGGTTTACCTTCGATAATGCTACCGGGATCATTGAGAACAATGAGCCAGGCACATTTGAGTATCTGAATGGCACGACAGGCAACGACCGCCCTTCGCTCTTCATCCAGTCTGTCGCGTGGAATGTGAGTGAGCTTCAGACTTACAGGTTCACCATAACCCCCGAAGATCACGGGGCGCTGGTTCTGGATCTCCGCATCCGGCCGCTCTACGATGAGACTGATGTCTATCTGATCAACAAGACCTTTACGGTCAAGGGCAGGGGGAACGTCTCTGTCAATGTCGTTGATGAGGACGGCGCGCCTATCAAGGCCGAAAGCATTGCTCTCGGGACGAGCACAGTTCAGGATAAATCGAGTCACACCTTCACCGGCATCCTCGAGGGGAACTACACGCTTGTCGTGAACAAGGCCGGTTTCCCCTCGATCCACACTGTGGCCAGGGTCGAACCGGATGCAACGGTGCTCTGCAACATCACACTCCCGTCATCCCTGCTCTCCCCGACCCTGATCTTCTCGGAGGGAGGGGCCGGCAGCATCGCCAGTGTGGCGCAGGTGGAGCCCGAGCAGCTCAATGCGGCCCGAAGCGAGGCCACCACCTATAACGTGACGGTTCTCGGGGATGGCGGCGAGGTCGGCATTGCGCTCGAGTTCCCGATGCGCTACCTGATGAACAACCCGGTGGTGCGGGTGAACGGCGTGGAGGCGGAGTACGAGCTGATCAATGGGACGTTTGAGTATAACCCAACCACAAGAACCTACTCAACCACGAATGCTACCCTGGTCGTCTACAACACGACGGCAGGCAGCAATGTGGTAGAGATTGAGCTTGAAGGTGGCAAATTAGGTAAAGCGCGGAGGACTGGTGAGGTAACCTCTACAGATGCAATGTTCATCCTGCAGTTTGTGGTTGGCAGCAAGACTGGTTTTGATACGTACGACTATGTTGACGTTCATTCCCGGGATAAACAGACGATCACATCTTCAGATGCGATGTTCATTCTCCAGAAGGTGACAGGTTCACGCGATGAGTATTACAACCTTAAACCTTGAGGTGGATCAATTGAAACCCACTTTTTCACGCACACTTGTTCTTGTAGTGGTACTGTGCGTAGCGTTTGCATCGGTACAGGGAGCGGAAGTACGCCTTACTGATGGTCAACTCATTGTCATGGGCGTTGATGACAGTATCGGCCTTGGCGCCTTCACTGTCGTCCTCTCCTATGGTTCGGATGTTTCTGTCACTTCTGTTAAGGAACTTCCGGGCTTCATGGTAGCAGGAAACATCAAAAACAATGAGGGAATGACCATTATCGCTGGAATATCTGCTGAAGGGCGGACCGGCGATGTTCCCGTCGCGTCCGTGGAAACCGAGGGGACAGGCCCTATCACGATCAGTGTTAGGGAGTTGGGAAATAGCCGTGGAGACCCGATCCCCGCTACCAACCCCGAATTCAGCGGGACGATCCCTACTGCGCTGCCGACTACATCAGAGAATCCACCGGGGGGCGCACCCGGTGAGAGTACCTCTCCTTCACCGACAGTAACTGCCACACCGGGAAAAACATCGCAAACGGTCGAGATCGAACCGACAACAGTTGTGACGGCACCAACAACATCTCTGGCGCCGCTGGAATCAACACCCCCATCTCAGGCAACGCCCAAAACAAGTGAAGCGGCAGCGAGCACACCCCGGGCGGCGTTTCCCGCCCCGATCGCCCTCGTTGCAATTTTGGCTGTGATCATATTAAATAGAAAGGATTAATTATTTCAAAGAAAGAGGGTTGATTATGAAAATGCAGACATCTGTTAACGCCATACTTCTGGTACTGTTAACTTTGTCTTTCTGTATATCCGCAGCCGGTGCCACAGGAACCGGCACTGTATCTGTGACAGATAATACAGAAATTCAACAGGGTCAGCAGGCAAACGCAGAAGTATGGTTCAGCAACGACTTTAGCCCGAAAACGGGTTCGTTCACATTTGCCGTCTACTTTGACGAGGCTGTTACAGAAGCGGTCGACGTCAGTGCAGAGGGAACATTTCAACTTCCGCCTGTTAAATCGAGTGGAATGATATTTGCAGGGGCAACTGGAACAGGCTATTCGAATACTGTTCCGTTCTGGGTTGCAAACGTCACCTTTAGAGCCCTGAAGAACGATGGTTCAGCTACTCCTGTTGGGATAGTTCTGATCACGTTGGACGACACCAATGGTGACGATGTCATACCTTCAACGACTGTCATCAACGGCACCTTCAAAACCAAAGATGAAGTGCCCCCGGTGATCACGCTCACCACGCCGACGAGCGTCTCGTCTACGTTCAACATTGCCGGAACGATCCGCGACGTCGGCGGGATGGGAACTGCTCAGGCCACCCTGAAGAACGCGACCCATCCAGCGGTCGTGTATGATCTCCTTCCGCTCGGCGGGCAGGCTCCCGACTACACCTTCAGCAAGCAGGTCACCTGGCCTGTTGAAGATGGCGTCACGCTGACAGTAACAGCAACTGATGCCGCAGGAAACTCTGGAACGGCAACCCAGGTCATCAACGTCGTCGATGTCGGGTTCTCGAAACCCGAACCGACCGGCTACATCAACGTCAAACCTGCCGAGGCCCGGGTGTTCATGTCCCAGATGAACAAGGGGACGGTCGGTATGATTCTCGGATCCGCGACCTACGGGCCGATACCGCTTGCTATCGATACCACCACTGACTATGCAAAAGGTACCATGCCTCCCGTTCTTCCCGATGGCGGGTACTGGGTGAACGCCAGCGGCATCGATATCTTCGGTGATGCGCGGTACCTGAACTGGACCTTCACGCTCGATACCGTCGCACCGGTGATCAACACCTTCACGGTCGCCGACAGTGACGGTGACGGTTACATAGAGGCCGGCGAGACGCTGACCCTGAACTGGAACGTCGCTTCCGACCCGAACTTTGACCGCGTCGCCCTCGTGGATGTTGCGAAAGGCAACGAGCTCTGGTCCAGCGCCAGCCTCATTGGGACTGCCACAATCCCGCCGATCGATGATGGAAACCGCGATCTCGCGTTCCGTGCCTATGATAAGGCCGGTAACTACGGTAACCGTGTATTCCACCTCTACAATGACTACATGATCTGGGTGAACTCAACGAAGATGGGCACGTTTGTCGGCATCGACACGACTTACATCGGGGTAAAAGATATCAGCAGGACTGCCGTAAGCTCCATCACCCTTTACGGAGGCACTGTATCCCTCCCCACCATGGATACACTGGCGAAGGCGGTGACGAATGTTGGCCAGGTTACTCCTGATATTTACGTGACCGTCGACAACAACGCAAACCGGACAATTGCCGGAAACGAGACCTATCGCAACGTCTGGGTCCTTGATCCGGGTGCGAGCCTCGACTTCCTCGTGGAGGTCCCCCATGTCAAGAGCGCTACTCTCGTGCTCGTGGAAGCAAATGAGACCTACATCGCTGAACTGATCGAAGGCGGAAAGGGCGGCATGCACTCGATCAACTACGACGCTCTCCTCAAGGAGACCGCTTACATCTTCATCAACGGCGGTTGGACGAAGATCGTCGTTGCCGATGATGGCACGATCTCGATGCCCGATCAGAGTGGAATCCCCATCACCAACCCAGGCAACATATCCGAGACCCTCCGCCACCCCGCGAACCAGGTAGACCTGAACGCTGGTTACCGGTTGAACGATCAGAACCTGAAGTCAATTAAGCCTGCACCTGGCGACTACGTGCTTGCCACAATCGCTATGGATGGCGACCGCATCGGTTTCCTCGGCATGATGCCGGTCATAGTCATGGAAAGCAATGACCAGGGTGCTATCACCCCCACAAGTGTGCAACAGAACGCGACCTTTACCGCGCAGTTCAGGTTCGACACACCCTGTGAACGTCTCGGGGTAATTGTTCTCCGCGATGTTGCCTACAGCGGCACTGCACTCATCGATGCGGCGACGCTCGGTAAAGAAACCCTCTTCCTGAACTTTACTTACAACGGTATCCCCGCGACTCAGAAGCTCATCGGCAACATCTATGTCAGCCCGAGCAGCGGGAAGTACGTGATGGCGAACACGAACCAGGCCGTGATCTCGACATCTGGTCTTGATCCTGGCTCCTACCGTGTCTACATGGTTGGACAGAGCGCGAACGGCACGATACAGGCTTATGGACAGCATATGCTCACCATCACATCGCCTGTGCCCCCCACCCCCGTGCCCCCCAGCCCCTCCGGCGGCGGCGGCGGTGGCAGCGGCAGCACCGTCTCCACCTACACCGGGACAGGCACTCTCCTGACCAGCAGCGCGGGGACTGTCCTCAAATCCGTCATGGTTAACGCCGCCGATAACATCGCGAGCCTGTTCATCCCGATCGGCACGAAGGCGCTCGACGCCAACGGCAAACCGCTCGGCGAGATTGGTCTCAAACCTCTCGCCGGCGACGCGGTCCCGGCGGTCCCGTCCGGATCGGTCTTCAAGTTCGCCGGCTACGCCTATGAGGCCAGCCCTGACGGTGCAACCTTCGACCCGGCGATCACGCTCTCGCTTGACATCCCCGAGGACGTCTGGAACTCTCTCGACCTCACGAACCAGCAGTGCATGATGAAGTGGTACAACAAAGAGTCCGGTCTCTGGGAGGACGTCCCGACGACCATCATCCCGGGCACGAGAACCATCGAGATCCGGATAACGCACTTCAGCATCTACGCGCTCTTCACCGAACCGATAACGACCCCCACCACCCCGACCGAGACGGTGACCACGGCCGCGCCAGCGACGCCCACGACACCCACAGCACCGCCTGCTGAAGGGCTGCCCATGACGATGATTCTCGCAATCTTCGCCGTGATCGCAATCGTCGTGGTGGCCGGATACTTCCTCATGATGCGGAAGTAACCCGACAACCCCTCTTTTTTAGTCCCGGCACGAACCCGGGAGATCGTCGGCGGAATCCTCAAAAACGGCTCAAAAATGCGCAATCTCTCCGATATCACCCTATGGCAGGTCGGCAACACGGAAAGTGCGCCGGCTGGCGCTTTAAGGCCCGGATTCGTCACCCGATCCAGTGTACACTTTTCCACCGCCGAAAATGCACGAAGATATACCGCCGTTGACCCCTCGCCGGCGGGGACGGCAAATGGGTCGAGACGGAGCCACCCGATCTGACATCCCTGCACTGCGCCGGCATACAGACCCCCGGCAGGAGGGCCGGGAGCCCCCCTGCCCACGACCCGCTATCCGGCGAACCTGACCCCATTTGAGGGGTTTATCAACAAACAGGATAGCGTTGCCGGCCAGGTAGCCGGGCAACCGGAGGCCCGGCATCACGGTTACCCCGCATTCCGGCTCTCGCATCAGGGGTAAACTTTATCTACGCTAAGAAACATCGTCTGCCCCATGAAGAGAATGTTTGGTATCCTTGCCCTCATGGTGATCGCGGGCATCATGATCGCGGGGTGTGTGCAGCCGGGGAGCAACGAAACGGCAACTCCCGGCACAACGACGCCGGGAACCACCGGAACCCCGGCGGAAACAACGACCACAGCAACATCCGTGGGAACCACGCCGGCCGGGACTATAACGACCCCCGCCGCAAACGCGATGGAGACCCCGCCCGCGCCGCCGGCAGCCGGCGGCGAGAGCGTCTCCATCACCGATAGAGGTTTCATGCCGGACGTGCTCACCGTCTCCCAGGGCACCACGGTGACCTGGACCAACAACGCCGCCGAAAACGAGACCGTCACGGCGACCGGTCAGGCGGCAGACTTCGACTCGGGGATGCTTCAGCCGGGTGACTCGTATAACTTCACCTTCACCACGCCGGACAACTACTCCTACATGTCACTGCCAACCGGGTTTACCGGGCTCATCGTCGTCACCGGCAACACAACCTCCTGACCCCTTTTTTGCTCTATGACCGCCGGTATGCCAGAGCAGCCTGCACCAGCATCCCGGCAGACCCCTCCGTGAAGTAAGCGTGGGTATATTGCCCGACCGCGTTCTGTGCGATAAGTCCGTCCCGGCCGCCGTCGATCCCCTTTCCCCGGAGGAGGGTCAGGGCAAACCTCGCGTCAGAGGCGCAGTCGAGGCGCGAGTAGTGGAACTCGTGGCCCCGGAAGGCCGAACCCGGTATAAGGATCGGTGCCCCGCCGGCCACCCGGGCCTCCACATAGCCGAGAGCCTGGATCCGGTCCGTCATCACGGCCGTCGCGGGGAGGACCCCTGCCATCGGGTAGTCACCCCCGGCGGTCGCGAGCTGTTCCGTGAGGTAGATGAGTCCGCCGCACTCCGCGTAGATCGGCATGCCATCGTCGGCTGCCCGGCGGATATCCTCCCGGCACCGGGAAGCCGTGAGCGCCGCTGCGTGGAGTTCCGGGTAGCCGCCGCCGATATAGAGGGCATCCACATCCGGAAGCCTGTTCGCCACCGGCGAGAAGAAGACCAGGTCTGCTCCGGCCCGTGCGAGCCGGTCAAGGTTGTCGGCATAGTAGAAACAGAATGCCGCATCCTGCGCGACGCCGATCCGCACCCGGGTCTCCGACCGGCTCCCGCCCTCTGCCGGCGCCGGAAGGGGCGGGGCAGACCGCGCGAGATCCATGACCCGTGAGAGATCGCATGTCTCCTCCACCACCGCACCGAACCGCGCCATCGCATCATCTTCAGTCGCCATCGCAAGCCCGAGGTGCCGGCTCTCGACCGTAAGATCCTTTCGCCGGGGGACCCCCCCATAGATCGGGAGGCTCTTTGTCTCCTCGATCATGGTCAGATGGCGGGCGCTCCCGATACGGTTGAGGATGACACCGGCAACCCGGACGCCCGGGTCGAACCCCGCGTAGCCCTGGATCATGGCATGGACACTCCGCGATGCGCCCCCGGCGTCCACCACGAGAATGACCGGAGCATCGAGGATCTTTGCGACGTGGGCCGTGCTCGCGATATCGCTCCCCTCAAGCCCATCGTAGAGCCCCATCGCACCCTCGACGACGGCGACGTCGGCCCCGGCGGAGGTCCGGGCGAATGTCTCCCGCACACCTGCCTCCCCCATCATGAAGGGGTCGAGGTTGCGCGACGTCCGGCCGCAGATGGCCGAGTGATGCGTGGGGTCGATGAAGTCCGGGCCCACCTTGAAGGGCTGGACGGCGAGTCCCCGGGCGGTGAGCGCCGCCATCAGCCCGCTTGCAAGCGTGGTCTTGCCGCAGCCGCTGTGGGTTCCGGCAACGATAATCCGTGGAATTGAGCACATATCGTCTCTGTAGTGTTGCAGACCGCAGGGGATAAATATGACCCGGGATAACCTCGATAGAGAAGGTTAATCTGTATTAGCACAAATTTATTTGAGTGATGCGCCAACACGGCGCTTTACAGGTGATCATCATGCACATCATGGAAGGATTCTTACCAGGACCCTGGTGGGAGATATGGTTTCTCGTCTCCCTGCCCTTCATCGTCATCGGGCTCTACCAGGTGAACAGGCTCGTACAGGAGAAACGGGAAGCGTTGCCGCTCCTTGCGGTTGCAGGTGCGTTTATCTTCGTCCTCTCTTCGCTCAAGCTCCCCTCGTTCAACGGGAGCTGCTCTCACCCCACGGGGACCGGACTCGGTGCCATTCTCTTTGGCCCCTGCATTGCCGCCGTCCTCGGTCTGATCGTCCTCGTCTTCCAGGCGGTCTTCCTCGCCCACGGCGGGCTCACCACCCTCGGGGCGAACGTCTTCTCGATGGGGATCGCCGGACCCGCCGTCGCCTACATCGTCTACAGGGTCGGAACACGGGCGGGCATAAACACCTACGCGACGGTCTTTGTCGCCGCAGCCCTCGCCGACCTTGCGACTTACGTCGTCACATCGGTCCAGCTTGCTCTCGCGTTCCCCGGAACCACCGG
>Ga0209723_1004347_pt1 | contig 15902 bp, 16 predicted proteins | sample BiotimSIPDNA_2_FD_185750 | JGI IMG/M metagenome (GOLD analysis project Ga0209723, IMG submission 185750) | Anaerobic biogas reactor microbial communites from Washington, USA - Biogas_R2 time_0 SIP DNA (SPAdes) (version 2) | ecosystem: Engineered > Bioreactor > Anaerobic > Unclassified | place... | reverse complement strand
CGATTGGTCATAGTAGGTTTGTAATGTCGAGAGAATACTCGTATATCGGCTAACTGTACAGTCGTCGTCATAACTGTAGTAGCAACCGTATGGATAATTATAGCTGGCTAGTGCGCTTGTTATGTATTGGGCGACGCTTCGCGATAACTGAACTTCGTTTTGAGTATCTACCCATTGAAAATTATTGGGCAAAAAGTTAGCTGCGCCAGTAGAGGCTGAAACGAAATTTCCTAAACTCAATTGTACCGCAGAAAATGTTAGCAAGCTGATTAGAAGCAAAGTGAGTATTATTGACTTCTTCACGCTTTTATTCTCCTTTTTCTTAGCACTTCCGTGCACATTATCTTAGTAAACGCTAATACTAATTTCTACATTTTAGGACAAGCGTACAAAAGTATAGGACATCAAAACCTTAAAAGTGCAAAGATATCCCTTTAAAGCTAAAGGGAAGGCTAAAATGTTCGGAAAAATAATGCTAACAGTTTCTAAAGCCGTTTTAGGAACCTGTCAAATTAATACTAATCCTGCAAAAGAGAACATATCTGGGAAAAAACTATGGTTTCTAGGAATAGGACTATTAGTGATTGCATGTTTAGCCGGTGTTTTGATGGTTCCGCAAGCTACGATTACTCCAAGATTCTGATTCATTACTGCAATTGGGCATAAAGTACACCGTTGAAGAGCATATGGTCTATAACTCGACGAGCGAAGGCATAACTACAATAGATGTCCTTGACTTTGATGGACAAAAATATAGTTTAACGTAACCACTTCTGGACCTTACCCCAAAACAGGCGGCTACTATACGTCGCCCACAGGTATGCCAACACTCACTATTGCCCAGCCAGAATATTACAAGAACTTTCTACCTTAAGGACAGCCATCAATCTTTAATGATGTCGAAAACAACCCCGAACTTGCCGCATACGTAACGAAGACATCGGTAAACATTGGCGATGTTTGGACCATCCCAGTAACCACAGATAACTCCACCTGCGGATGGATAGGCAACATTATAGTGAAGTTCAGCGGAGTACAAAATACCACTGTGCCAGCAGGACGTTACGAGACATTCGCAATAGAAATATCAAGCAGTGAACTCTCAGTCCAAATTGACCCTATTTCATCCACAGCAAAAGGTGCCTATGGGATACAAAATGTGACATACCAATTACATGGTGCTACATATCTCGAACAGGGAACTTGCCGCTTAATCAAATTCAATCTCACCTCGCAACAAACGATTTTTTACACAAACGGTAAAAACGCCACAAGTAATGAAATATGGGAAAGAACACTAATCGAACACCAACTACACTAACTTTTTCTATGTCTATAAAAAAGAGGAAAAAATAAAGAGTTTAATTTTCATCAGAGCACTACAACAGAATCTAGCCTTAAATTGACGCAATAACCCTCGACATAGCCAATGACCGCGACATAATTAAAGGATCCACCGTATGTACCAGCCCACAAATGACGTTCAGGCCCATGGGTTGACAGGAAGTTTCTGGTTTGCCTAATGGTAATCTTATGTTGTATATTCCGTCGTCATCAACTGTATAGAGAGCTGCATCGCCTAGCGTTAGAAAGATTGCTTGTGATCTATCGTCGTTTAGATAGTAAACAGACCGTTCAATTCCGCTGCCGCCAATAAAGTCTGGTGCGCCTGCAATTTTGTTGAATTCTTTTTCTAAAGCGCTCTCGTCTTTACCTATACTGTCGTATATCTTCCCTGCCTGCTCAGCACTTAATCTTGGCTGGTCTTTTGGCAGGTCTCCGATGGCGATAAGAACGGGTCGTATCCATTCGCCTGGCAACCCAATGCCTTCGTCTGCAATGATTTTGTCTAGTTCTTCTTTCTGCTCACTTGTTGCCCTAGCATATGCCGACTCATAGAAAGATGCACTCGGTGCAGGGGTTGCTTCTTGTCCTAAAATCCAGCCGGATGCAGCAGAGACAGCTAATATACCGCCAAATAATGTCCCAACTACAACTATTGCGAACACCATCATGGTTTTTTTATTTTTCAATATGGTCATAAGCTCTTTTATTACTTGTAGCACTATGTTACTTCAATGATAATGGCATCTATTTTATTTTGAATTGCAATGTTGTCGACCACAATGCGGTAATGTGCGTCTAAGATGTATATACCTGTCTCAGAGGCTTCAAATTCAAAAACTCGCGATATTTTATCATTCGCTTTGAAAATTTGGTCGACTCGTTCTGTTGATTCAAGGTGAGTAGTCGTATCATTGACATTGTGAAGAAATACACAGGGCATTTCCCCATTAGAAGACATATTGACGTCTTTACCGGCATTATTAGTTATTATCGCTGTAAAGGATATCTTTTCTCCTACATTAAAGACCATTCTATTTAAATCCACATTGAGTGGAAAATCTTTTTCGTTTAAGATTGCGTTTTGATAAAAAATAAAAAAGGCTATTGTACTAATGATAAGAGCTAAGCAAGCCACTGAAACAATAATGATGATTTTAAGCATTTTCATTTAATTTTTCCTCCGCATTGATGTACATATTTTATAGAAAAGGGGGATTTAATCTTTTTCCGTCTTTTACAAAGCGCGGTTTTTGAGTCTGTAGTATCATGGGTTGTAATGGTACGGTGAGATTCCCAAGGCGTTGTTAATGTTCTCCACTTTTGATACATAGCCGTTATTGCTGCCGTCTGCAAAAGTTGCAATTCCAACTATTATGTTGGGTCGTACTTGGCCCGGAATAAGTGGTCCCGTAAACGACCAAAAGACCGGCCCTCCGCTATCTCCATCTTGCTGGGTATTTGACACTCTTGCTTGATCCGTGAAGGTAATTCCATCATAAACACCTGATGCACTTGCTGACGTTACATATCCAGTAGTACTGCCTGTGGTCCTTCCAAGTTTCATTACATACATTCCAGTCAAATCGTAAGCATTTGGAAAATAACCAGTAAAGAAATCTTCATTTGGTAAATAGGTTCCAAAAAATCTATAGGACCAGGTTATACCGACTGGAAACGGAATAAACGCTGCATCGACAGTACCCGAAAACTGTCTTATAGAAGCGCTTCCAATATTTGTTCCCATTGCATTTCTAATTGTAAGGCCAGTTGTTGCGTAATGAGCGGCTGTGACTACTCCAGTTTGGCCAGTTGCGTGCCTATAAGCATTGAATCCTAAAGTTGCCGCCGTGCCGCTGGTAGATGCAGTATTAGAACCTCCCAACGCATTGCTTGCCGTATTTGCTGCAGTTGTTTCAAATCCGACCGGATCCTTAAATATAACACTGTTATCGTTAAAGGCATATAGTTTTGTTTTAAGATACTCAATAATGTCTTTCTCTTTTGTACTGTCAAGCAGATGGATTTCTATTTTGTTTGTGATTTCATTTAAAGCTATGCTTTCAATACCGAATTCTTGCATGACGATGTCCAGAGTTCTTTGAATTTCATATAAGCGAGACAATGGAAAATCAGCGGTTTCAAAAATTATATCTTCATCGTTATCCATTATTTTTTGATAATTAGCTTCTGTGGTCATAGCTGCGCTTTTAGTTAACACGATATGCAGTGTATTAGAGTCGTCAATATAGGCACCTGCATAATCTTGTGGATACGCAACGACTTGTCTATCTACACCTTGATCCTGAATTAGTTCTGTAGGAAAAGAATCAATTAATTTTTGGAAAACCGAAGCATAATAATAATTCTTATCAGCTTCCTTTAATGAAGATTGGATTTCTATCCCTGTAGATGATGCAAGAGACGACGTAAAGGCCGTAAATACAATTGCGAAAACTAAAAGGACATTAATAGATATCAAGAATGATTTTTTAATACTGATCTACTCCCCGGAATTTGTTTATTTTTTTACTCAATTTTTCACATCCGTAAAGAGTAGTTTTAGCTAAACCTCATATTTCTACGCTTTAGGACGAATGTACTAAACGCTAGGACAGCTAACTACCCATTTTTCACTTAAAAAGTAAACAAGCTTTATCGAATGGCAAAAGAGGAATAAAAAAACAAATTATTACGGTTTACTTAAAGGTTATTTGGACCCCACGCCTGTTTGTTCCCAAGTAGCATTCTCCAGAAGTATTAATGGGGTTTCATAAGGGGGAAATTATCTTGGTCGCTATTCCGAACGTAGCATGGGATGTCGCCTATTCCATCTGCATTTTTGTCTGTTCCAGTATAGTCGCTCCAATAGTTGCCTTCTTGACCATTGTCCCAATAATTCACAGGATTATCGCTAGGTCTAGACCAGAAAGTGATTGGACTAATTCCACCATCTATTAGTTGAATGTTGTTATCGATGAAGTTATTATGGTAAAGTGTATTTTTCAAAGCCGTTCCATATTTAATTACTAGAAAAATGTTGTTACTAGCTATCAAGTTCTCAGTTATAATATTTTGAGTACTATTAGTCTCTTGACTGCCCTGAAGAGTAATACCGCAGGTATTAGAGGCTATCTTGTTTAGATAAATATTGTTAAATGATGCCCCATAAATATAAAATCCGCTCTCAGCGTTGGAGATTAAGGTATTTCTAAAAAAGGTGTTATGATCAGCTGAATCTATCTTTATGCCATTTTTTGTATTTTCCTCCACTCGATTTTCTGACAACATAATATTTTCAGAAAAATATAGTTCAATACCGTTTGCCTCAGAAGAAATATTGTTTTGTGTTATCGTACAGTTCTTTGTATTGTAGAGCAGTATACCCTGACCGTTGTTAGATAATTTTAGCCTTTGAGCAGTAATGCCTGAGCAATTTATGAGTGCTACGTATCCAGCGTCAGATGGCACAGTTTTACCCTCTTTATTTATCCAATAAATCACTTGCTTGTCATCAACTCTATTTGAACCATCAATATCATGGTAGAACCCGTTGCTTACCCATAGATTATACAGATTATTTTGTATAGAGTTGGTTTTAAGGATGCTACTTAAGGAACCGTCTATTTCAATGCCGACATAATTTTCTTTAAAAGTATTATTGGTTACTTTTGTGTTCTGTGAATAAGCGAGAAGCAGACCATTAAAATTATTGGTTATGCACATGCTTTCAACGGTTATATTTGTACAGTTTACTAATGCAATATATCCCGCATCTAACGGAACCTGTTGATGATCCTTATTGACCCAATAGTAAACGGGCTTACCGTTGATAGTATTCGTAGAATCAATATCGTTAATATAGCCCTGAGGAGTGCTACTGTTAACCCCAAAATTAAATTTATTTCCTATGAGAAGGTTATTTTTGAAAATGTTAAAAGCAGAGTTTTGTAACACCACACCATAATTACTCGTTTTAATATTGTTCCAATTTATCAGGCAATTATTAGCGTTTTCCAAAATTAACCCTCCGCCCTCTTCAGAGGTTAAATTGCCACCGTTTTCCAATGTAAAACCAGTCACAGTTACGTTATCGCTGATTATCATTAACGCTGAATTACCGACGCCATGTATGATTGTAGTATCTTTGTTTTGGCTGATTAATTCGAGCGGTTTTGTTACTACAATATTTTCTCTGTATATTCCAGGCTTGACTAGAATCTCATCTCCTGAATAGGTAGCGTAGGAGGATATTGCTTCTTGAATGGTGTTATAACCTAAGCCATTGTTTAGGTTTATAACTGGAAAGTCGCTGCTTATCATGAAATCATTTGGCCAACAGAAAACTCTGTCATATTTTTCCTCAATGACTGTCTTCCATTCAGGGTCGCCGTACACTATATCTATGCTTGAATTATATCGATCAATAAGACGAGAAACATCGTTATACATAACGCATGTCCAGTTATCAGATTGTGACAACCCCCATACTTTATCACCAACATTTCGGAATCCGAAGCCGTAATCTCGTGGGAGAACTATAGCTTTATCCGCATTAAGACATCCATGATTTTGAGGATTATTCTGTATATAGGTCCAAAAGTCATTTAGGGCTTCATAGTGCTCCTCAGTTAAGGTAGAGTTTGAGTACCTTTTCGAAGCGTCAAATACTACTGCATAATCTGCACCAGAATTGTATGAGAGCACTAAATCATCATATAATTGGTTGCCTGACTGAAGGTACGGTGGTCTATCGTAAGTCCAAGTTACTATAACCCCCCAGTCTTTATTTTGAACTGTGGCTGCTCCTCTTACTTGCGAAATTTGAAGCGATCTACTGTTATTCCAGCCTAGCTCTGCTAGCACCACATCATATCCAGCTTTATAATCAAACCAATAAAGCCCATAATCAGCCGTAAAAAGCAAGCTACTGACCTGATGAATAGTTGGGAAATCTTTGGCTTGCGAATTTTCGATAAAATTGTTGGCGACATCACTATAACTTGGAAGTATTAGCGGGTTCTCTGAGTCTAATACCTTTCCACCCGGTTCATCACAATAATAAGCACCTAAGAAGTGGCTTCCATACTTTTGTTTAGCACTTGTTACCCATTCATATGGTCTATAGGAATTATCCATCGTTCCAAAATTTGGAGAATTCAATGCACTTTCCCAACAAACAATAATATTCAGACCCGCATTGTAAGCATAGTCACAGACTCGATCAAGCGATAGTTTATCCGATCTTAGACTTGAGGAACCGATAACTAGAAGATTAGTAAACCCTTTGACGTGATCAATTAACGCTTTTGCATCATCGACAGTAGCTTCCCACCCGATTTCTACTCCAACATAAAATGGGGAATTTCTTATTTGCCAAGCGTTAAACACTCCAGTTTCAAATGCTAACAGAAGCATAGATAGAATAACAATGCCAATTAAACCCCCTGCGATCGATATGCTTCTTATCTTATTCAAGTTTTACCACTCACTATACTTCCGATATCTGTCTATTAATACTACACTTTAGTACATTTAAAAATCGTGGGCGGCTTAGGTATATTTCAATTAAAATAATAACTGCAAGGACCTCTTAGCAGTAGATCAAAAAAAATTCTTTAAACTACTTGCGGCTTGCTCTGCAACCAGCGCCTGCATCCCCCAACGCGAACCAATACCAAAACACAACGCCATACACAACCTGCTGGTAGTTGTTGAAAAAAGAGGCCTACTGCAACAACAAATAACAAGAAACCCCATAAACTTTTGATCTATTAATAAAAGAGAGGAAGTTATTGATTGGAAGCTGCCCCTAATTCGCTGATTTGAAATAATGGCTTAAGCCGCTATCAGATTGAGTAACTAGATAATCCCATTGTGTATCGGTTGTTTGGATAGCAGAAGAAGTGCCGGTCCAAGTCCCCGCTGTATTCTTGAAGCTTATTTGATAGTCAGTAACGATTGTCTGACCACTTGTACCGTCGGTTGGTTGATCATAAGATTCTAATGAGCAACCAACATATTGCTGTGTCCAGGCAGTGCCGTAGTCATGAGTGGCCCGTGTATAACTGTTCACGACGAAATCCCATACAGTTCCTTGGGGGGTTCCGCTATGGACATAAACGGCTACTTGTGGCTGCTGAGGACTGCTGGACCAACCCATATCATATGTACTGGAAGGGATTTGTTGAGCCTGTGGATAAATGCTTGGATCACTGTAGATGAAGTACACTTGTGTTCGCCAATTAGGACTTTGAGACCGCCAGGTTATATCGACTGCAACTTCGGCAATATATTCTGAATCTTCGTTAACGGCAACGAGGGCGCACCAATATTCCCCATGATTTTCCATTCCAACGGTAGTTGGCTGAATGGCAGCATATGAACCAATGCCTTGATTATCAGTGCAATAACGAATAACGGTTGCAGTATAATCAGGGCCTCCTATGCGTTCGGAGTGAATAGTACTTAGACCCGGAAAAACATGATTTTCTGGTGCTGCCTTAACCGTAGAAACTGCGGCTGCAAAAGAAACAAACATCATGAATGCGAGAATTAACGGCAGAATTTGCTTTTTATTCATGCAAGTCACCTCCTAATTAATTGGGAGTATCTGCATAATCGGTTATTTTTCTATGCTTTAGGACAAGCGTACTAAACCCTAGGACATCCGATTGCTTAAATCATGAATAGACGGTTATATCAAAGAAGAATTCCATTTGTTTTCTATTAAAAGAGGAATAATAGTTAGGAACAAACAGATTATTCGGATGGCATTACTATTACTTTGAAGGTAACAGCAGCTAAACCTGTCTGTTCCCAACTACCCATTTCTAAAAGCATTGTGTACTCTCCGATTTGTGCATCCTTAAGTGCGGTTATTGCTAAGTCCACTTTTTTATTTTCATTCGGTTCCAACGTTAGCGGATTTATAGTGAAATTGGCTTCGAAAAGTTTAGGGGTATCTGAAGACTCGTTATGGCTAGAATGGACTGTCGGGTATGGTGCTGGCGGAGAAATGATTAATTGAGACAAGCGTTGGCCTTCAAATGACCCTACGGACAGATAGATCGGTATTATGAATTGATTATTTGAAAGTGAGGAAAAAGCGACACTTATCCTCATAGAACTTCCTTGAGTAGTATTAAACTGAAGGCTTTCTTGGGAATCTTGGAATAACTTTACTGAAAGACGTCGGGACTGAGCATTCTCGGAGTCATTGTTAGAATTACCGGTTGGCATAGGTAAATCTATTGACTCTTCGCCTTGCAAAGACATTAACTGATAACTTACCACTATTGTACCCAAAACTAAAGCGGTGGCAATGAATATAATCGCTATGAATTTCAACTTTCGATCCATAGCTTCTTTATTTTGCCAACAATATTTAGCTCTTATCGAAAAGAGGGAGATTGTACGCCTGAAAAGGAACGAACTGATGAAAAATAACCTTCGAAACAGACTGACCGAAAAAAGAGTAATGACGGGTAAAGTCTTACTTAGCAAGTTATACCCATGTTTCCCATCTATAACTTAAAGCGCCCATAGAGTGCGATTCTTGTATAGGACTGACTGTAGACCACCAAGTATTAACTGAGCTTGTCCAATAAGCCCATCCTTGAGAGTTTTGCAGCCAATTCCGGTAGAATACAGCATGAGAACTATCGCTCGTGTATACTCCGGAATTACTATAAACCTCCTTTTGGAAGCCAGCTTGGTTATACAAGCTTGAAACGTGCCCAGTTCTTACCCAATCATAGTTAATCCAGATATCGTAGGTCCAACCATAAGCATCCTGAATGCCATCCAGCATAATAGTGTAGGTGTCAGCAGAAGTTATCGGAGTGTTTTTAGTCCCATGAAGCATCCAGTAGCCTTCATCGCTGTCATAAGTGCACCACAGGTAACCTTCGCCTAAGTTGTGAGAAAGTACAGTCTCTACCCAGTTGCTGCCACTATCTAAATTGCCTAGCTGCATACATAAGTAATGGTATAGAGTTTGACCAGAGGCAATACCCATGGAACCTGAGACCATCTCACAGGAAACGCCTCTCCAAGAGGCAGCGCTGGTTCGCATGCAAGACGTTCTATCGACTTGGGAAGCAACGACAAAACCATCGGAGACCGCTTCTTGTTCTGCAGGGGCCTTTATGGGCCCTCTGTTGGGCATTTTGGCTATTTCTTCGTTAGTCATAGCTCTACCTAGCCATTTTGCGCCAGTTTTAGGATCCCAACCCATACCTAGTTCTGTGAGCTTTGCGGTTATTTGTTCATCATTCAGTGCCTGTAATTTGAATTCCTGTATTTTTAGAGTCACTGGGTCGACAAAGTTTTCTGGTGGTTGCCAGTTGCCCGATGTGATCGAATCACTAGAATCTGCCGCCGTCACTGATAATATTGGAGAAAGCATTGTAATGCTAAGCAATATAGCTGTTAAGTGGTAAGCGAATTTCCATTTCACTATTTCACCTCCCTCTTAGTCTACAACTTGCTTTACAGACTATATTTCTACGCTCTAGGACAACTGTACTAAAAAGTAGGACATCAAAGGCTTAAAGACCACATGTCTTAAAATGTAAAAGCGTTTGCCTCTATTGCAGAAAAAAGAAAAGATTCTTCTCGCAGTAAACTTGAGTTTTTCATGCGGATGGACCAAGAATTGCATTTAATAAGTAAGTGTTAGTTTCATTATTAAATACGCATTCCGCTCGAATCGTAGAATCAGTCACGATAGGCTTTTGGTCCAACTGTTCAATTGAAGGATAAAATTCGCAGCGTGTTACATTTGCGTCTATTCTGAAAGACACTGTTTTATTTACCTCTTTCTGCAAGCTATTCAGCGTGAACGGAATTTTGATAGAGCTACTGTTAATTTGAATGCCATCTTGGCTGTCTGCTATCAAGGATGCATTAGTAGATTCCAACACTAAATAGAAGCTTGTTTCTCTCATACTGAGGCTTTCACAGGAAACAACTAACTGATTAACTTGCTCAGCATAAATCTGTTTGTCACTGCCTATCTGGTAGGAGATGACAGCGGGACCTAAAGAAACATCATAGGTTTCATACGCCAACAAGCTAAAGATTATGGCTAAGACAAAATAAGCCGTAATATTTCTTTTTTTCCGGTATTTCCTTAGTGATGGGAATTTTAAGAAACATATAAGGACTATTACTGTAAGAGCAATGAAAAGAATAACATAAGGAACAAAATACAAGTTAGCAATCGACATTTTCTGTATACACCGTTAGGTTAGTTACAGATGGGGGTGATTTAAAGCGATGCTTTAGGACATACTGTCTAATTTTTAGTACACCTCATGAGAAATTCTTTTTCCTCTATGTCTGAGGATATTAAATGCCCTCATGAAAGAACACAAAGAGTAGAACCCGACAAACTTATTAAGTAAACTTATCTGCGGTCATCAGATTAGAAAAAGAGGAAGGGGTAATAATTAATCGAAACGAGCACAGTTTAGATTAATTTGTGTAGTGCATCCAGTACAGTATCCTCTTGTTTGCCACTGGTATGTATAGCTCATGATACAATAGGTCTGATCATATCCGTGGTCTGAGCAATCGTATAGGTGTGAAGCTTCATGTTGGAAGAGATTTGCTACAGGAATGTAATATGGCCAACCAGAGGCGGCTGCGTTCATAAGAAAATGATGCCCCATTCTATTTGCGAGACCCACTATGCTTCCGCCAGATTGCCCTGTCATTAACACTATCACATCACAGCCAACACCTGTCGGATCAACGCCATCAATCTCATCTAATAGGTCATAGTAATCCATGTCGTCGGGTGTTTCCCAATAGCTATAATACTGTGATTGTGCTTGGAAGTCAATTCCAAAAGGTATCTCCAAATAATCATCACCGCCCTCTAGAATGTTATTTGCCCAGGCACAGCATCCTTCCCATGTAGCAAACCAAGGTTCATTGCTTGCGTAATAATTATACGCCTCTTCATCGATTATCACAATTGTCTTTACAACATGAGTTGTCTCATCCAACAGCATTTGTCCGCCACTGTTATAGGTTATGCCTTCAGTTGACATCTGGTTTGGTGTAAAGTAGTCGGGTAGACAGGCAAGTTTATTCAAATCTTCTTTAGTCATTTTTTCCACTATCTCAGGAGGCAATTGCCAAGCATCAGCTGTTTCGACGCACACTTCGTATTCAATATTGTTCTCAATAGTGTCTTTATTCGCAGATTGAGATATTATAGAGCGCAACTCATCAAAAGTCATTGCACCCGCTGGAACGCCTATGGTCTCGTCTGATGATGTCAACGCTTGAACGGGCAATATTGCCATGACAACGAAAAGAACACTTGCCACTGCAATAATTTTTAAAATTTTTGCGTTTTTCATTGATTCACCTTGGCAATATCTCATTATATATTGAATTTATTTCTACACTTTAGGACAACTGTACTACAGAATAGGACACAAAATGGAAATCGTTGGATTACAGGCTACCTTTACGCCAAACCTTTATTGTCTCATAGAGAAAAACTAAGACAGAAAGAGCGGTCACTGATACATAAAAGAAATATTCACCATTGAAAACAAGCGGTCTCAAAACAGTAAGCTCTATCAACAAAATAGTAATCGCAAAAGACAAATAAAATAGATATCTTGGAATCAAGAAACGGCTAATTTTAACGCAATTTTCCAATATCAGCTTGTCGACGGTGTAATTACCCGCTTCCTTCTTTAGTAGTCCTGCGTGCTCCAATTTGGAGATGTGATATTGGGCTACAGAGGGGCTGCTCAGTTTTAATGCTCTTTGAATTTCTCGAATACCAAGAGATTTACGACTCCGTAACAAAAGGCGATAGATATCAAGAGCGGTTCCCTTTAGAACATCGCTTGATTCATCTTCTGGTAAATCTCTTACCCCCGAAGACATAATAAATCGTTAACCTCCATTTAAAAATAGCTCAGTATATCCAGAACGTTTCGTCTGAAATACAGATAGCCAAGTGTACAAAATTTAGTACAGCTTTAAGAAATATAACATTAAAATAATCGATACGCTTTGAGATTTCATTGAAGCATAGGCTTGGTGAAATCTCGAAACCTTGATGAAACTTGAGACGAAGATGGTATTAACAGTTATAGTTGGTGTTTTATCGGCTTTTTTACTGCTAGGTTTAAGTTATATTATCTTCCCCGAAACGCCTGTACAACAACCACCTGGACCACAGCCAACCTCTAGTCCAGAACCCTTGTTAAGTCAAATACTTTGGGCAATTCAGTGGATAGGCTTGGCAGCAATTATTTCTATCAGTGTTGTTGGAGCATATCTGATAGTTAACCGTTTAAGAAAAGGGGGAACTGCGGGTGTACATTCCACTTCGTGCTAGGAGCAAATCCCTCCCCGCCCGCCATGCCAAAAACCAGTTAAGGTTGAAAACCTTTATGCACTCAACGCAATTCTAAGACAAAAGGTAACTCTAAAAATGGTTCATAGAAGAATACGAGGCGGCAAATACCAAATTAATCACGTTGGTCAGCCAGCTCCTGTGGCTGTGGGAGACGAGTTAGAAGTCAACATTATCGATACTTGTCCAAGTGGGGATGGTGTGTCAAAAATTCGGGGTTATACTATAATCGTGCCCAAAACTAAGCCGCGAGATTACGTAAAGATAAGGGTTACCCAAGTCTGCGATAAAACCGCAACTGGACAAATAATTCCACAAAGATTCAATGTTTAGTTTAAGTTGGGGCCGAGGGTTCAAATCCCTCCCCGCCCGCCATTCTCCTTTAGAGTTTAAAGGGTTTTCTATGTTAACATTGATCGAGTAACCAATATGATTAGTAGGAACTCTAAAGGGGTATTCAAACTAAGGTTTTACTCTTCCAATGCCTTTGTTGTGTCTGGCTTTAAAGAACTGTTGAAGCATATGAAAAAATTTTAAGTTGGTTTAACTTTAATTTTTTTTACGATAAAAATTGAGTCCGAAATACATTGAGGTTGGTGTCTGTGGATTATCTTGCAGACTATGTCCCGCGTATAACTCACAGTCTGCGAGCCGTTGCAACGGTTGCAAATCTGCTGAAAGGATAAGGGTTGGGTGCCCCTTCATAACTTGTGCTGTTAAAAAGAAAGGTCTCGATTTTTGTTGGGAATGTGACGAAAGAAGTGTTTGTGAAAAGTGGAAATCGCATCGTAATGATAGCAAGATTGGTGATTCATTCAAGTGTTATCAGACATTAGAGACAGATATAGAATTTGTTTTACAGAAGGGCATAGCAGAGTTTGAGAAGCAACAGATAGATAGAGAGCTGATTCTAAAGGCGATGTTATATGAATTCAATGATGGGCGCTCAAAAAGTTACTACTGCATCGCATGTACTGTGCTAGAAATTGATGAATTACACAAAGCGCTCAGAGTGGCAAAACAGCAAACTAATAATATGGAGCTAAAGCAGAAGACCAAAATCCTACATTCGATAATAGACCAAATCGCTAAAGAGAAAGGGTACCTCTTGAAACTGAGGAATTAGCTTCAGTCGTTGAGAACTTGTTTTTGTAGCAGTCCTGTGCTGCTCTCAAGGTAAAAGCTAGCGTACAACAAAGACTAAAGTTGATTCTTGGGTAAATTGTCAAGCAATTGCTTTCTAATAGGGTCGAGGATTCAAATATCTCCTACCAGTCCATGTTGATTATTTCATTTAATCTACAGATGGCGCGCCTTTGCCTTCTTTTCAGCCACAAGGTCTCCCGAGGAATTGAGCTATAACCAGTTACAAATCGGCACCTGACTTTTCAGCTTCCTATCTGATGCTTTTTTAATCCTCAAAAACAAAAACTCGGCCACAAACTCACTTCGTGTAAGCAGCACAGAATAAACTGTAGAATTTTTTGCTCGAATAAGCAAAAGTCTAAAGTGAAGTTCTCTATAGAAAATAAACCCATAAATATACAGGTGAGTACATGAACAAAAAAGTTGAGGAATACATTGAAGCCCAAAAATCTCCTCAAAAAGAAATTTGTTTAAGACTCAGAGAAATAATTCTTCGAACTTTCCCAGAGATTCATGAGGAGATGAAGTGGGGTGTTCCAACTTTCGGCGATGGCAAATTCTATTTTGTTGCATTAAAAGAGCACGTCAATTTGGGTTTTTCATTGAAGGGTCTTTCAAAAGATGAACAAAACATGTTTGAGGGATCAGGGAAGACAATGAAGCACCTAAAAATTGGGTCTTTAGCAGATATTGATGAGAAGAAGATAGTGAATTTACTGAAATTAGTTTGGACAAAACAAATGTAGCCAAAAACAAGCACAAAATTTTATTTAAATTCAGATTTTCAGAAAAAATTAAGAGACAAAAAAATGCTTAAGCTTTTAAGTACTAAACACTAAAAATAGATAACGACAGGTATGGCTGATGTAATTAGGGGCAAATTAGTTATCCCTAAAGGCAGCAGATTTGAAAAATTAAACAATAGAGTAGCAGTTAACCTAGAAGAGTTTAATGCGAAAAATTTTGGGCAGTTTCTGCTTGATGTCTTTTCGGAATGCTTTGATTTTATGCAGAAACAGAACTATAGTCTACCAGTTCTGAGTTTAAGAATAATCTATAACTTACAGGATTATATGCAGCTAGAAAAAGAAGTAACAGACATAGCTACTTCAGAGGAAGCTGCAATTAACGATAGCACTGCTTTTGTGACAAACATGAATGGGATACCAACGATGTACCTAAATTTTGATCCGCTAGCCCGATGCCTTGAAGCGGGTTATTCATCTTTTACGCTTAACCTTGTCAAGATTTTTTTCCATGAAATGTTGCACACTATTTTCCCTGAGAAGTCAGAGCAAGAAATTTTTGATGAAGAATGTTTTGTTGTTGAGAAATTTTTAGAGTTTCAGTTGCCGGAGGCATTTAAAACCTTGAAAACAGCAGACTACTACATCAAGACATAACTAAACTCAGTATAAGAAAGAAAACACAAAATAACCTAAATCAAGAAAAATCAAGATTAAAGAGGCAGTGAAAAAAGTTTTATTTTGATTGACATAAATAAGGAAAATGGTAAATATGACAATTTGGGGAGAAAAACAGATGAGGCTCAGTTATAATGATGAAGTCTAGAAAGATAATAGCCCCAATAGTTATAGTAACTTTTTTGTTCTCTTTACTTTTAGTTACATTCTGTGGTATTGTTTCAGCCACAACTGATTTAGAAGATACAGCTGTTACTTTTGTTAACCAACTGAAAGAAAAACAATTTGATGCTGCAACAGAAATATTTAACGAGGAACTTTTAGCAGCTTTACCTGCAGAAAGGCTTGAAACTGCATGGGAAAACCTGATTGCTAATGTTGGAGAATTTAAAGAAGTAACTGGAACTCAAACAACTGAAGTAGAAGACTACCAAGTAGTTACTGTTACATGCGAATTTGCTAACGCCGCAATCAACATAAGAGTGTCCTTTGATGCGAACACTCAGATGGCTGGAGTCAGATTTGCAGCTGTAAGTGAGGGTGTTCACGGAATCTACATAGCTGCACTATTAGTGACTGTATTAGCAATTGGGTTA
>Ga0209723_1004344_pt1 | contig 15908 bp, 13 predicted proteins | sample BiotimSIPDNA_2_FD_185750 | JGI IMG/M metagenome (GOLD analysis project Ga0209723, IMG submission 185750) | Anaerobic biogas reactor microbial communites from Washington, USA - Biogas_R2 time_0 SIP DNA (SPAdes) (version 2) | ecosystem: Engineered > Bioreactor > Anaerobic > Unclassified | place... | reverse complement strand
CGTTTTCGTCGTGAATTGCGGTGAGATCGAGATCATCTAGCATAGGTTGCGCAGTGTACCTGTATTTGGCATTTTCGGCAAGTGCCTTCGGCGGGAGTTTGTCTCCCCCGGATTATTGATAAGATACCTCCTGAGTGACTTCGTAGAAGCGCTCTACGGCAAGTACAACGCGCTCTACAATGACAATGTCCCCATTCTCAGCCTGAGTACAGAGGAAATCGGTGAGAAGATGCGGGGGCGTATGGCCTATAACGACTCCGGCGTAAGTGCCGTGTGGAGCTGCGGCGACGCGATTACGCTGACCACGACCAATGCCGCGATCATCCCTATCACAGGCATCAACGCAACCCAGGCAACCCACACGGAAAGCTACGCGGGACAGGACATTTCCTACTTCGACATGGAAGCGAATGATGCCCTGTTTATTCCCGGAGCGCCAACTTCTATACCCGAACAAATTGGTGGCCTGTCCGTCGTCGTTTCAGACACACAAAACGTGCTCACTTGGAACGCCGTAGCGATCGATACCAACGGCGCGCCCGTGCAGGCACTCTTCTACCGCGTTTACCGTGACGGTATACTGCTCGCCGACTCATTGACTGCCACAGTCTACACCGATACCAGTCCCATTCCTGGTGCGACCTACGCCGTCACCGCCCTCGGCAATAATTGCTGGAAACTTGAGTCAGAAGATGCAAGCGCCACGCCAACCACACTGCTCGACTTCACAACCAGCACACTCGCAGAAACCGTAACCATCACCTGGACAACAGATGTAGAGACCAACACCTTTGGCTTCAACCTCTATCGTGCGACGACCATCGATGGCCCATGGACACGTCTAAACGCTGAGGTCATTCCGAGCAAAGGCGGTGGCGTATACACCGCCACCGACACGGGCGATGAAGGTCAACGCCTCTACTACCGAATCGAGGAAATCGAAACAGAATCCACCGGCAGCGCCTCACTATGGTACAACCCAAGCCACGCCGACATCGGCATAGCTTCTACCCCATATCAAATCACCGGCCTGAGTATGGACGTTGCAAGCGACCAGAATGTGCTCTCGTGGAACGAAACCGTCAGCGATACGACAGGTGCGGCACTTAACGCGCTCGTTTACCGCGTCTATACCAACACTGATGCGGAATCTACGCCTAGTAGCAGCACGCTAATCGCCGAGGTAGCGAACCCCATTTTTACGCATACGACTCCCATTACCGGCGTTACCTATCTTGTCACCGCCATCGGCGCTAACGAATGGCGACGCGAATCGGGCGCAATACGCGCTACACCTACCCACCTGCTCAACTTCTCTGCTGGCGTGATAGCAGGTGCGGTTACAATCACCTGGACTACAGATGTGGAGACGCACACACAACATTTCAACCTGTACATCTCTACCCCAAGCACTCCGACCTGGACTCTGATTGGCACTGAAAACACTAAAGGGAGTGGCATATACACCATATCCGATCCAAATGACCGGCGTAACGGAACGTTCTCCTACCGGCTTGAAGAGGTCGAAGTGGCAGCAACCGGCAATGCCAAATTGTGGTATCCATCTATTTCCGTCGGCATCGGGCCGAACGCCGTATCGCTCATGAGATTGCAGGCGCAGTCGGCTTCCGCAGCTATTTGGGTACAGCTTGGCGGGGTCCTTTTAGTCGTGGGCAGCGTGTTTGGTGTCAAAAGGAGACGGCGCGTCTAGTAGACGGCGCGCTAGTAGACAGCGCGTCTGATAACACAGAAGGTGACAAGCGATGAACTTCCGATTCTGGAACCCTACCCCAAGCCACGCCTCCGTCTTGCCAATGATCCAGGAGGAAAATGAGGTCGAGACACGCAGCCTGACGGTGTGTCTCGTCAACGAGGGAAGCTACCCGCACTACAAAGGTGGTGTCAGCACGTGGTGTGATATGCTCGTGCGGGGGTTGCCGGAGGTCAACTTCGTACTCATCAGCCTAGTCGCCGATCCAAGCGCACGGCCGGTTTACGAGTTGCCGGACAATGTCACCGGCTTAATTTCAGTGGCATTGTGGGGTACCAGCGAAGTGCTTGAATTGCAACGCGACCTGAGCCTGGCTCAAGTAGTGCGGCGCAAGTTCAGCGCACCCCGCAAAGCTATCGAAACGCAGTTTCTGCCGCTCTTTGAAAACTTTCTAGACGCCATCTGGGCCAATGAGAATACGTCACCACAACTGGTCGAGACGTTGCGCGCGCTCGCCACCTACTTTCAGCTCTATGATTACGACGTGACTATGCGCTCGCGGGCCGTCTGGGACTGCTTCCGTGCGCGCAGTGTGGCAGGCTACCAACAAGCGCAGGATATGCTGTCTCCTCCGCAGCCGATAGCGTTACTGGACGTGACCAACGCGATGCGGCTGCTCTATCGCTGGCTGACGGTACTCACTATCCCAATCCCCCAGGTCGACATCGTGCACGCTGCCGCCGCCGGCCTGTGCAGCATATTCGGGATCGTGGCTTCCCGCAATCCACGAACAGCCTTCCTCCTTACCGAACATGGCATCTATCAACGCGAGCGCCTGCTCGCGCTGTCGCGCTCCGAAGAGAGCCATTTCGAGCGCGTGTTTCAGGCACGTTTCGCGCAACGGATCACAGAAGCAAGCTATGCCTGCGCCGACAAAATCGCCCCTGGCAGCAACTACAATCACCGGTGGGAAATCCGCAACGGCGCAGCGCCGCAGCTCATTCAGACAATCTACAATGGTCCCGATCCACAGCAATTTACCCCCTCCACGCACAACAAACCGGCGGATGCCCCGCCCGTCATCGTCTGGCTGGGACGAATCGATCCACTTAAGGACCTGGAAACACTTATCCGCGCCGCCGCCATCGTCTGCGATGTACGTCCCGATGTACGCTTCATTCTATACGGCAAACCGCCTAAAGGCAACGAGTGGTACTACCAGAAATGTCTCGATATGCGCGAGCGGCTTAAACTTCAGGACAACGTCATTTTCGCGGGATTCGCCGCCAGCGCCGCCGCCGCCTACACCGAGGGGGATTTCGTCCTTCTCACCAGCATCTCGGAGGGCTTCCCCTACAGCGTCGTCGAAGCCATGATGTGCGGGCGCACCGTCGTCGGCACGGATGTGGGTGGTGTCGGCGAGGCGCTGGAAGATTGCGGCCTGGTCGTCGAACCGCGCAATCCCGCCGATATAGCGCGCGCGTGTCTAGAATTGATCTGGGATACAAAAAGGACGCGCAAACTGGGGCATCAGGCCAGGGAAAAGGCGCTCAACCAATTCAGCCTACAACAGTGCAATGCCGGGTATCTTACCGCCTACCAACGGTTGGTGACGGAAATTCGCTACCGTCATCCGGAACTGGATTTCGTGTACGAGACGGCAGAGGACAACCAGAAGGAAGGCCACTCATGACGACTCTCGACGCCCCGGTCTTCGACCCGAGAGTCTCCCCTTACGAGCCACCCGATGCACTTATCGAGGAAGTCTACAAAACGTGCGCCCAGCCAATAAACATGCTGCACATCGCCGCCCTGCTGGAAACAGCCGGTGTGACCGACACCACCGCCCGCCAGCGTTACGGCTATCCCGACGTTTTCGCGTTGGCTGAGAACCTCGCCGATCGCATGCGGACGATGCCCACCCACCCTCCTGTCCAACCTATCGAACCCGACATCCCCCGCGAGAACTGGAAAACCACGCTTATCGACTATGGGCGCGGGCCAATGGGCTTGCTGCCGCTCATCTTACTCACCGTGCTGATTAACCTCTACCAGAACTTCGGAGGATGGGATAGTTCACAAGTGTTGACGTTGAGCATTTCGACCATCGGCAGCCTACTGGTGACCAGTGGGTTCGTGCAGATCGCGGCCCGCAAAGGGTCCAGCTACCTCAGCCAGGGCTATGTACGGGCCGGAGGACGCATCATTGTGCAGATTATAGGATTGTGTCTTGCCGTCGTCCTCGTCTCCGCACTGATATTGACGTTGAGCCTGCGCTCGGCGGTCTGGTTCGATCAAAACGACCACGGGCTGCTGCTGACGGCTTATATCACACTGTCGTGTCTGTGGATGTTCTCGGCAGTACTTGCGATCCTCAATCTGATGCACTGGTTTGTAATCGCCCTGGGTGCAGGCGTCGTCGCCACCTATACCAGCATCGAACTGCTACTGCGAGCACACCTACCCGCCCCGACAGTGATGCTTGTGGCAACGGTCGTGGGTCTGCTGACCATGGCGGGACTGATGGTCGTGGTGATCTCCCGTACGTTGCGGCAACGCACAACAGCCTCGCCCGTTGGAGACCATCGTGTGGTGTTCGCGCCACTGCCGCACATGATCGTCAACCTAGTGCCCTATTTCGTCTATGGAATCACCTACATCGTATGTGTGTTGGCAGGACACGTTGGCGGATGGATCGGTAAACTGTCTACCGGCATGGCGCGTATGCAAGGGATAACGCAAAGCGAGCTGGCGCTGACACTCGCCCTCACCGGTTATATCCTAGGTGTCGGGGTGGCCGAGCGCACCATGCGACGCTTCTGGCAACGGGTGAACGTCTATCAAAAGCTGGTGTTGGCCGAGTCGCCTGGTGACTTTGGAACCACCCTGCGCGATTTTATCCACAAGGAACGCACGCAGTTCACGTGGGCACTCAGCCTGTGTAGCGCGGCGGTGCTGGTCACCGTCATTGGCGCTGTGAACGCATCAACCAACCACATCATGTTGGGGTTGTCCTGGGATGGGACTACCATTCTGATCTTCGTCTCCGGGTTGGTCGGTTACGGATTGCTGGCGCTGGGGGTATTCGACAGCATGTTCCTCATCACGCTTTCGCGTCCCCTGTACGCGCTCAAGGCATTGGGCATCAGCACTGTGGTAACGCTGCTGGTCAGCATCACTGCCGGACTGCTGATCTCCTATGCGTATGGTACATTCGGCATTATAGTGGGCAGTGCGATCTTTTTATGGTTGACCAGGCGTGCTCTAGTAGATATAACCAAGCATGCAGATTATTACTACTATGCATCTTTTTAGGACTGCCGACTGCAGGACGCACAATGTTAGCCTTTCCAGCAACCAAATGCGTCAAACTCATAGAACGACATAAGGGGGGAAAACAATGAACTGGAATGGGTATGAAGTGTTGATTACTGGTGCAAGCGGCTTCATCGGCAGCCATCTCGTCGAGGAACTGGTGCGCCGTGGCGCAAAGGTCAAGGCCTTTGTGCATTACAACGCGCGCGGAGACATCGGCCTATTACGCTACGCCGACCCGAAATTGCTCGAGCAGGTCGAACTGTATTTTGGCGATCTGAAGGACCCGGTCGCCGTGCGGCAGGCGATGGAGGGGACGCGGGCAGTGTTCCACCTGGGCGCGCTTATTGGCATCCCCTACTCCTATGTCAACCCCTACGATGTGGTGCAGACTAACGTTATGGGCACGCTCAACGTGCTCACCGCGGCCCGGCAACTGGGGCTGGAACGGGTGATCCACACCTCCACCAGCGAGGTCTACGGCTCCGCGCGCTACGTCCCCATCGACGAAGCACACCCACTGCAAGGACAGTCGCCATATAGCGCCAGCAAAATCGGCGCGGACAAGCTCGCGGAGAGCTTTCATCTGGCCTTTGGACTACCGGTAACGACCGTGCGGCCTTTCAATACTTACGGGCCACGCCAGTCAATGCGCGCCGTGATCCCCACGATTATCGTCCAGGCACTCACCCAAGACATCGTCAAACTGGGGTCGCTCGACACCACGCGCGATTTCACCTATGCCATCGATACGGCTAACGGCTTTATCGCCGCCGCGGCAACTGAGGCCACCATCGGGGAGACTTTCAACCTAGGCATCGGTGAGGAAATCAGCATCGGCGATCTGGCAAACCTTATCATCGAAATCGTCGGGCGCGATGTGCGCATCGAGAGCGAAAGCGCCCGCATGCGTCCGGCAGGCAGCGAAGTCAACAGGTTACTATCCAACAACAGCAAGGTCAAGCAACTCACAGGCTGGACACCGCACTACGACTTCATGCACGGATTGACCGAGACCATCAAGTGGATATCGCAGCATCTCGAAATCTATCAAGCCAAACGTTACACCATTTAGCAACGCTAGCCCGCTCCCAACAGCACAACCTGGACCAAACTAAAGGAGGACTACAATGAAAGCTGTCATTATGGGTGGGGGAAAGGGAACAAGGTTAGCGCCGTTTACGAGCGTGTTGCCCAAACCGTTGATCCCCATTGGGGACTATCCCATTCTGGAAATCATTATTTGCCAGTTGCGCAAAGCCGGATTCACAGAGATTATCATCACGCTTGGTTATCTGGCGCATCTGTTCGAGGCATACTTCAACGACGGACACAGACTCGGAGTCAGAATCACCTACACGCATGAGGACAAACCTCTGGGCACCGTCGGACCACTGACTTTAATTGAGGGGCTGAATGAACCGTTTCTGCTGATGAACGGGGATGTGTTGACCAACCTGGATTTTACCGATCTTTACCACTATCACATCGAACGCAATGCAATGGTGACGATAGCACTTTATCCCAAAGAAGTTAACATCGACTTCGGTGTTATTGAGATCGATGCTGAATCGCACATCCTCAGCTCACGTGAAAAACCGCACTTTACCTACCTCATCAATATGGGCATCTATGTCGTTTCACCGCAAGCGGTCAATTTGATCCCGCACAACCAATTTTACAGCTTTATGGATCTTGTAGAAGACCTGCAGGCGCGCGGTGATCCCCTCTACGGCTACCCGTTCAACGGCGATTGGATAGATGTAGGGCGCATCGACGACTTTGCAAGCGCCGCCGAGAAATACCGATATCTGGCCCACGCTGCCGAAGAGACATTCGAAATCGAACAGCAAGCGCGTGTCGAGGCCCTAGAACGAAAGCTTAGAGGAAACTACTGATACAAATGAATGTGTCAACCGTGCTTGTGACCGGTGCAACAGGCTTCATCGGGCAGCACATGCTCGCTTGGCTGATGGCACAAGGCTACACCGTAGTCGCCCACAGCATTCCCGGCGATCCGTTGGCGGCGATGTTACCCGGGACCGTGCGCTATGTCGCACTGAACGTGACCGATGCGGAAGCCGTCCGGCAGATGGTGGAAGAGATCGCGCCCAGCGCCATCTTCCACCTCGCCGGGCTGGTGCAAAGTCATGACGTACAACGGCTGTTCAGCATCAACGTGCTGGGGACTGAGGCTGTACTGCGCGCCGCCCACAGCCTGGAGTCGCCCCCTACCGTGGTGATTCCCGGTTCGGCCTCTGAATATGGCGTTCTCGACAATGGGGTGCTCATCAGCGAAGAGACCCTGCTGAAGCCCGTCTCCGCTTATGGCGTCAGCAAAGTCGCGCAGACGCTCATCGGGTTGAGCTACGCCTGGCGCGGCGAAGTACCGGTGGTCGTGGGGCGCATCTTCAACATCACCGGGCCGGGCGAACCGGACAAGATGTTAGGCGGGGCAATGGCGAGCCAAATCGCGGCTATCGAAGCCGGTGACAGGCCACCGGTACTGCGGGTCGGTAATCTCACGCCCTACCGCGACTACGTGGATATCCGCGATGCGGTGCGCGCATTAGGGATGCTCTGGCACAAAGGGCAAGCTGGGCAAGTCTACAATATCTGTAGTGGGCAACCGGTGCAAGTACAACACATCGTCGATACACTAGTGAGCCTGGCACATTGTGCCATCACAGTGGAACCCGATCCTGACCGTCAACGGCCTTCCGACATCCCGTTCTGCGCGGGCGATCCGGCGCACATCCGTGATGCTATCGGCTGGACACCCACTTACACTCTAAGACGCACGTTGGCAGACACGCTCGACGGATGGCGCACGGCCTATATCAGGCGCTAAGGTAACGTATCAAGATGCCCGACACCGACAAATGGCGTGAAACCGTAAGTCTGTGCGCGGCGCTCCGCGTACAGTCGCAGGGTTTCGTCGTCGGGTGGGGCGTAGTCGATCGTCAGAATGGGGCGCTTGCCCAACACGGCCTGCAGGCGAACAGCCGCCTGCTCCGTCCACTGCAAATCGGCTCCAGTCCAAGCGGCGTAACCTGCTTCATCGTAATAGGTACTGAAGGACTCAAAGACCACACCATCCACCGTCTCGGCGACCGCCTCCAGCACCGAGAACCCACGATTCGCTAGGAGCGCCAGATCAGGATATTCCCAGCGAATACGGCGCAGTAATTGTGCCACGCCGGGCCAGGTCTCGGCGAACCGGCCATCGACGTCCACCGTATCGAGAAACAACCCGCAGATTCCGTGCCGGACGAGGTTGGGGATGCACTCTTCGATGACAAAACGCTGCCAGGCGGCACTACGACAATCCACAAGCACCGTCTGCCAGCGCCAATTGCGGACCACGACACCGGTGGTTGCCTCGCGCAAGGCCCAAGGCGCTGTCTTTTCGGTATCGGCGACCTCACTCAACGACAGATAGCCGAACGGCAACGTGCCCCGTTCTCGCAAAGCTAACAAATCGGCGGCGGCGTAGTGCTCGGCCTGGACAATCACGAGATCATATTCGGCCAACTGCTCCAGACGATCGAGGCCGTAATAACACGCGAAACGTGAAGGGCACTGGATTTGCATAACCATTCTCCTTACTAGACCAACATGCCTGCGCCTCGCAACGCCTGTCGCAGCGCCGCCACATCAACGTCGCGTGGATTGACGCCGTCACGCACAGCCAATGCCGCCGCCGTTCCCGCCGCCTCGCCGATCGCCATGCACGTGCCCATCACGCGCGCGCCGGCCATGCCGTCGTGCGTCGCGGAGATGCAACGCCCGGAGATCAGCAGGTTGTCGATCTTCTGCGGTGTGAGGCAGCGATAGGGGATATCGTACCAGTCTTCGTCGGGCGGGTGCAGGGCATCAATGGAATGCATCGTCCGGCCGTGCTCGGCAGCCCAGTAGAGACAGGCTGCCTGGCGCGGGCACTCGATGGTACACATATGCACGGGATAGGTGTGCCCCAGCGGGCAGTGGATGTCGATGTACCACGAACCGCGCGCCACCGCGTCGGGGAATTTGCGGGCGTTGAGGACGTCGCTGCCGGTAAGCACGTAATTGCCGATCACCTGGCGGCTCTCGCGCGGCCCCACCTGCGGCGACGTGGCCTGGATGTAGCAATTCTCGAAACCAGGCTGCGCCTTGAGAAATTCCCACAGCTTCCACACCTGCTCGCGGACGCCTATTTCGGCCTGAGTCAGGACGCGGACGTTCGTGGCATCGCCGGGCCAGCGCGTCATATTCGGCGAGAAGTGGGTGAGGTGCATATCGTTGGTCCCGGTGAAGCCGTTGGTGTAGAAGCGGAAGCGGCCTTCGGCCATCGCGGCGAGTAAGTTCTCGCGCGCGGCGGCTCTCTGTTCCTCGGTGACGTTTTCGACGCCGCCGATGTGGATGAACGACCCCATCGACTCGCCCTGCCCGTCGAATTCACGCCCCTGCACGGTCGGCGCGCCCGCGCGGAAAGCCACGTCCGCGTCGCCGGTCGCGTCGATGAAGACCTTGCCCACGACGGCCTGCCGCCCGGACTTGCTCTCGACGATCACGGCCTTGATCGTGCCGCCCTCCACGACGACGTCCGTGGCGAAAGTGTGCAACAGCAGTTCGACATTGGCCTCACGCACCATCCGGTCGGCGACCACCTTGAACGCCTCGGCATCGAAGCGCACGCCCCACTCCTGGCAGGCTTCCTCCCACGTGGGCGCGCCGCCGAGCGCGTGCATCCGCTCCGTCATCTCCTTGAGCAGCCCCTCGACGATCGGCGTGTGACCGTTCGACGCGGTGTGGCCCAGGATCGGCGCGACCAGTCCCGCCGTCGCCAACCCTCCGAGGAAGCCGTACCGTTCGATGAGCAGCACGCGCATCCCACACCGCGCCGCCGCAATCGCCGCCGGCAATCCGCCCGGCCCGCCACCCACCACGACGACGTCGGCTTCAGCGACAATGGGAATTTCCCGTTGAGGTTCAACAATCGTCTTTAGCATCTCTTGTTCTCCTTCCTTGAAAAAGTCGCTTTAGCGGCCCCTACTTTTACAACTTCGAGTTACAATGACGGTATGCCGGGACAGGATTTCCAAATGCGCCAGCCTTGCTGTGCCATTGATGCTATGCGTCACGTGGCATGGTGATTTCCAGGTTGCTGAGGGGGTAAGCAGCGCACGGGTGGATGTAGCCGAATTGTCTGTCTGCCGCACGCCGGCCATCGTGATCAGGAAGACTGTAGACTTCGCCGGTGATTAGTTGCGTATGGCAGAAGCCACATTCTCCCGAGCGGCACTGCGAAGGTGGGGCCAGGTTGGCCCGTTCCAACGCGACGAGGATGGTCTCGGTGGCACTGGCTGAGATTTGGGTGGTCAGCCCGCCGATGTGCACCGTGATTTGAAACGCTTGCCCCACGGCGGCCTGGGGAAAGTCCGGCGACTGCGTGACATCCGGCACTTCGCCGAACACTTCCCAGCGGATGCGCCGGGCCGGCAGGTTGAGTGTGGCCAATTCTTGTTTTGCGAATGTGTACATGACCTGCGGCCCACAAACAAAGAAGGTGCTGTGGGGGATGTCGGCGTACTTTTTGATCGTATCGGCAGTGATGAACCCCAACTCGCAGCCTTCCAGAGAGGTCTCTTCGCAACTCAGCACATGGATGACTTTAAGCCGGCCCGCCGATTGCACCTCCAATGTCTTAAACTGCTCGAAGTACACGATGTCGTCTTCGGCGCTGCTGCCGTAGAGGAGAAGCATCTCCGCCAGCGTCAGGTCCGTCTGGTGCACCATCTCCAACGCCAGCGAGCGGAAAGGCGTGATCCCCGATCCGCCGGCCAGCGCCACCATTTTGGGGGCGTCGCGCAGCGGTTCGTAGTAGAATTGCCCGCATGGCCCGGAGCTTTCGACCTTGACGCCGGTTTTCCAGGATTCCCAGACGTGAGATGTCAGGAACCCGTTCTCCTTTTTGCGCAGGGTAATTTCGTAGAAGCCGTTGGCGCCCAGAGCTTGATACGGCGCGGAGGCGATGGAGTAGGGGCGAGTGATTCTAACGCCGTTGACTTCAACCTTCAGGCTGAGGTATTGTCCGGCCCGGAAGTAGGCCAACTCTTTGGTGGCCGAGTCGGCATCTGGAATCAATTTGAAAGTTTTGGTGGACTTCGTTTCGTCTGTGACGCCGGCGATGACCAGATGTTGGCGTCCGGGGTGGAGGCGTTGTGCGAGTTGGTTCATAGGCGCCACGCCACGCGGGGTTACCGGCGCTTGAGCAAATCGCTTCCGGCGGCCGGGAGTCAGTTGAAGATACTTCAGAAGATCGCGAATGTATCCTTTGATATTGCCTTTCATGGTTATTTCCCCTCTTTCATATCGCGCAAGATGAACTGCGCAGCCATTGGCCCTGATAGGAGCGCGCTGCTGTATCCGTGACAGCGGAAAGCAAACCCGCCACAGAATTGCAACCCACCAATGTGTTGGTCTTCCTTTGTCATGGAAAGCCTGGGGAGTATTGAGTCCCACGGTTCCGGCTCGTATCCATAGATGATGCCATCGTAAGTCCCGGTGTAACGCGCATAGGTCTGCGGCGCCGCCACTTCGATTTCTTCGATGTGGTCGCGGAGGTTTGCGCCTGTAGTTTCTTCAAACCTGCGGATTAGTGCGTTTGCCATGCGATTCTTGACTTTGACGTAATCCTGCGGGCTGACGTCCCGCCACGCCTCCGCGCGGAGAAGCGCTGTGAGCGAGACAATGCTTGTCCCCGGCGGGGAGCAATCTGGGATCGCGTTGTTCAGGCAAAGGGATGCCTGTACCTTGGGGTCTTCGAGCGTTCCGAAGGACCGGTAGATGGCTTCGTCGTCTGCGGAATCGTAGATCATATAGCTGTATTCTTTGAGCCCTAACTTTTCCAGGGTGGTATCCAATCCCATGTAAACCACCATCCCACTCAGCCCGTACACTCGGGCGTTGCATTCCTTGAGCGCAATTTCGGGAACTGCCGATTTGGGTGCAATCAGGCGGTTGTAGACCAGGGTGGGGGAGGTATTGGCGATCACGTATCTTGTCTTGATTACGTCACCTTTGGACGTTTTCACTCCGGCGACGTGTCCATCCTGTACCTGAATTTCTACGGCCTGGGTGTTGTACTGAATTTCACCGCCCAATTCCAGGAATCTTTTCGCGAGTGCCAAGGCTATTTCATGCGAGCGCTGTTTGGGAATCCAGGCGCTTTTGGTGATGTATTTGTAAATCATCGCGGCGAAAATGGTGAAGCTGCCCCTCTCTGGCGGCGGGCCGATGTAGGGCCACTGGGCCTGTAGGATTTTGCGCACCCGTTCCGGGATCTTGAGCGCTTTAGCGACCTGATCCATGGTGTAAGGTGCGGTTTTGGGTAGGGCGCCATATTCAGTCATCAAGCGTTTCTTGTCGGGATTGCCTTTCGCTGCGCGTACGTAATTGATGCCATCGAGCATTTCTTTGCATAGAGCGACATAGCGCGTGACCGACTCGCGGCTGCCCGGCACGGCTTTTTCGATATTGTCTATGAAAGTTTTTTCTCCATAAGACACGGTGGCGTCAATGGGTAGGCGTGGGTCGGCCAGGATCAGGCGAAAGGCTTCGGGGACTTCGACCCAATCCAGATACACCCCTAATTCGTCCTCGAACAGCTCGCGGACGCCGCCTTTGTCTGTGGGGGAGCCGACGTCAGCGAGCTGGTGCAGAGATGCCTCAAATTCGAATCTGCCGCGCACGAAGCTGGTGGCAAAACCGCCGGGCAGGTTATGTCGCTCCAGCAGCAACACACGCGCACCGCTTACGGCCAGGCGGGCTGCGGCGGTCAACCCGCCATTTCCCGCCCCGATAACGACGCAGTCATAACTTTTTTCGATCTGTTGTGGTGTTCCTGAGGTCATGGCTTTCTCCCGTATGTGAATGAATTGACAAGGTAAAGTCCCGATTCACCGGTAGGGAATAGTATAGCGGTTAATGCCGAAAAGTCATGCTGCAAATCGCTGCTCTTTTGGGTGGGAGGCATTTAGGCACATTGGCTACAGGTTCGGTGGTCCGGGACTTCTTGCTATCACAAGACAAAGATATGGTATGATCTCAATCAAACTCCACACCCGACTATGGCTTGCAACCAACAGCGACTTCGCCGCTCAAGGGAGGCGTATCCAGCCAGCAGTCTTCCCTGTATGTGTTACTCGTCCTGCGTGCACCGCCGCTGCCGCTGAAGCCCAGCGTTGGGTCGCTGGAACCACGGTTGTTTTAAAGACACTTTCACGTAGGCAAGGAGGCTCTATGGCACTCGACATTATGCAAGTCGAATACTACCACATCACGGTTGAGGATCAAATGACCGGCGCTGCAAAATTACTCTCTGCCATTGCCGGGGCTGGCGTTGATTTCCATGCGTTTAGAGCGATTCCTGTAGAACCGAATCAGACCCGATTCACGCTCTTTGCGAAAGACAGCGCAACGATGACTGCCGGGGCCAGAAAAGCAGGATTGACATTGGACGGCCCTTACGCTGCGTTGTTGATCAAGGGTGACGAAAAAGCGGGAGCTTTGGCCGGGATCTACGAAAAATTAGCGCAGGCCGGGATTCAGGTGGGCGAGGCTTATGGCATTGCCGACATCAATGCCGGGTATGGCGTCCTCCTCTACCTCAAGCAAGAAGACTGCGGTAAAGCACTGACTGTTTTGAAGATGTGAGGATTCAAGTTTTCAGGCCGGGCGTTGAGGGTTGCCGGCGTCACTCAAATCCACCAGTCCGTAACGCAGGGCTAGGACGGCGGCCTGCGTGCGGTCGGTGACGTCGAGCTTGGCGAGCACGGCGCTGACGTAGTTACGCACGGTGCCTTCGGAAAGAAAGAGTCTTTTGGCGATGTCGGCGTTGCTCAGGCCGCGGGCGAGCAGGCGTAGCACGTCTAACTCGCGCTCGCTGAGCGACCGGACGACGGCGGTGTCCGGCGCTGCCGGGCTGGTCTGCGCAACGTGGTCGAAGAGCTTACCCGCCACACCCGGATCGACGTGCGTCGCCCCGGCAAAAGTGCCCTTGATCGCAGCGACGAGGTCCTGGCGCGGCGTGTCCTTGAGCAGATAGCCATCCGCGCCGCTGCGGATGGCGTCGAAGACCCACTCATCGGCGTCGTAGGTGGTGAGGACGAGCACGCGCACGCTGGTATGCCGGTCTTTGATCTGCCGCGTGGCCTGGATGCCGTTGACGCCCGGCATCTTCAGGTCCATCAGCACCACGTCGGGCCGCGCCGCCGGCACGAGATCGACGGCTTCCGCGCCATCGTGCGCGATGCCCACCACCTCGATATCAGGCAACGTACCCAGGATGACGCGCAACCCTTCGGTCACAACGTCCTGGTCGTCGCAGATGAGCACACGAATCATGAAACCTCCCTGTAGCCCTCAGCGGTCAGCTTTTAGCGATCAGCCTACACTAGCTTCTGGCTGAGGGCTGACGTCTGAAGGCTGAGAGCTAATCGCTATCGTCAGCGAGACGGTGGTACCTTTGCCAATATCGCTTGCGATGGTAAGCGTCCCACCCACCATATCGGCGCGCTCCTGCATACCGCGCAGACCGAGGCGCTGTTCCAGATCGGTCGCGGCGAGATCGAAACCTTGCCCGTCATCGGAGACGGTGAGCGTGACGGCCTCAGCAGTATGCTCCAGGCGCACCGTCGCGTGTTGCGCGGCGGCGTGGCGGCTGACGTTCTCCAGCGCTTCCTGCGCCACCCGGTAAAGGCATTGTTCTTCCTCCGGGGAAAGGGTATCGAGGTGCTCCGTAGCCGCAACCTCAACCTCGACCGCGATGCCATCGCGGTCTGCTGCTGATTCCGCCAACGCTCGCAGCGCCAGAGCGATGCCCAAATCCTCCAACGGCGACGCCCGCAAATCCTGCAGGGCGCGGCGGGTTTCGGTGAGACCGGTGCGCGTCGCGGCGAGGGATTGTCCGAGCAAATGCCGTGCCTCTGGCTCGTTGGCCTCCCAGAGGGCATCGACAGCGCCCAGTTGCACTGCCAGCGCGCTCAAGGTGTGCGCCAGCGTGTCGTGCAGTTCGCGCGCCAGACGGTTGCGCTCGCGACTGGTCGCCAACTGCTCCAACGTCGTCGCGTAGTGGGTGAGCTTGACGTTGGCCTGAAGCAACGCAGTTCGCTGCTCACGCTGTGTGCGCATCAACCGCGTGACCATAAATCCCACGGCAATGAAAATAGCCATCCGATTGATCAAAACACCCATGACCCCCAAAAACACCAAAGCATACGGGCTATCGGACGACGCCAAACTGCGAATACTTTCAACGGGAATGAGCCAGCGGGTCAAAATGACGTCCACCACCGTCGTACCGACGCTGAACAGCACCACTTTAGTGAAATTGTACTGCCACGCGACGATGAAAAGTGGAATCAACAGTGCAGGTAGCAGTTGCCAGGCTTGCAGAACATCGTGCAGACCGACGGGATCGGCTGGCTGGCGCACCACGTGCTGGATGAGGATCGGTCCCGCCGAAGCCAGGAAAATACCAACCGGCAGATAAGCCCGCCCCAACCACTTCTGCAACCTCGGCCAGGAGAGGTAGATCAAGAGCACCGTGACGTCAATCAGATTCAAGACCGCCACGGAACGACCGTACTGCCGGTCGGCGAAAGGGCCGCCGCCAAACCCTTCCAGGCTTGCCAGCGCCGTCAAGGCAAGACGGATGGCGGTAAGCAACCGGAAAACCGGCAGCAGGCCCGGTTCGATGCGTGTTTTGCGGTATCTTATCAAAAAAACGGGGGAATCACGGCGCAGCCCAGGAATCCTCCAGATGCAGAGCTTGCGCCGTTTGAGCGATCAATTCGGCTAAGGGTGGAATAGTATGGGTCGCCAGAATGCGATCACG
>Ga0209723_1004342_pt1 | contig 15914 bp, 13 predicted proteins | sample BiotimSIPDNA_2_FD_185750 | JGI IMG/M metagenome (GOLD analysis project Ga0209723, IMG submission 185750) | Anaerobic biogas reactor microbial communites from Washington, USA - Biogas_R2 time_0 SIP DNA (SPAdes) (version 2) | ecosystem: Engineered > Bioreactor > Anaerobic > Unclassified | place... | reverse complement strand
CTCCTGCACCTGCTCAAAAATACGGGGATGAGTCCCGAAGAAGTTGATTTTGTCATTGAATGCTCCGAAGAAGGAGCAGGTGACATGAACCAGAGGGCAGGAGGAAACTTTGCAAAGGCCATAGCCGAGATTGCCGGATGCGTCAACGCCAGCGGCTGCGACGTCAGGAGTTTCTGCGCGGGACCCGTGAACGCCATGATTGCCGGTGCGAGCCAGGTGGCTGCAGGGGCAAGAAAAAATTGCGTCGTACTGGCGGGAGGAGCCATTCCGAAGCTCTACATGAACGGACGGGATCACGTGAAGAAAAAGATGCCGGCCCTTGAGGACTGCCTGGGGAACTTTGCCGCTCTTCTTGTTCCCGACGACGGGACGAACCCGGTCATGCGCCTCGACGTTCTCGGAAAACATACCGTTGGTGCCGGGTCTTCCCCGCAGGCCGTTACAACGGCGCTCATTCTCGATCCGCTCGAGAAGGCGGGGCTTTCCTTCATGGACGTGGATAAATATGCTGCGGAGCTTCATATTAACGAGATCACCCTTCCGGCAGGGGCCGGCGACGTCCCCCTGGCGAACATAAAGATGACTGCCGCACTTGCGGTGACGAAAAAGGCCATCGAGAAGGCTGACATGATGACCTTCGTCAAAGAACGCGGTGTTCCCGGATTCGCCCACACCCAGGGACATATTCCCTCGGGGGTTCCCTTTCTCGGCCATGCCTGCGATGCATTGAAGGAAGGAAGAATGAAGAGGGCCATGGTCATAGGAAAGGGAAGTCTTTTCCTTGCAAGGCTCACAAACCTTGCGGACGGAGCCTCCTTCCTCCTCGAGCCTCCATCAGGAGAAAAAGCGAAGGCGGCAGCCGTTTCGAAGGAAGATGTCAAAGCCCTGCTTCTGGAGGTTCTCTCTGAACTGTCCGGGAAGCTGTAGACGGGGAGGAGTGAAAATGTCTGAAATCAGGAAACTCATAGGCGAAGCCCTGGCTGACATTGTCAGAGACGCCCGTTCCGGCGGTCCCCGGGTTTCGGTGGGACTCATGGCCATGGGAAGCGAACTCGGGGCTGAGGAGCTTGCAAAGGGCGCTGAAATGGCACAGGAGAACTTCCGGATGCTGGAGGTCGTGATGATCGGCCCGAAGGTTCCGGGGTTCGGGAAACTTTCGTGGATCGAGACCCCTGATTGCGAAGAAGACGTGGCGAAGGCCATGGAGGCGGCAATTGCAGACGGTCGTATTTCGGGAGCTGTGGCGCTTCATTATCCGTTCCCCCTCGGCGTCACAACCATAGGAAGAGTCGTCACGCCCGGAAAGGGAAAGCCAATGATCATCGCGTCCTCAACGGGGACCTCTGCGGTGTACCGGGTCGAGGCGATGATCCGCAATACACTTTACGGCATAGCCGCCGCGAAGTCCCTGGGAATTGAAAAACCGACGGTGGGAATACTCAACGTCGAGGGCGCCCAGCTTGTGTTCAAGGCGCTGAATTCTCTGAGGGAAAAAGGGTATCCGATCGCCTTCGGCGCAAGTGTCCGGAAGGACGGGGGAGCTGTCCTCAGAGGCAACGATATACTGGCAGGGGCCGTTGACGTATGCGTCACGGATACCCTTACCGGGAACGTGCTCATGAAGATGTTTTCGTCCTTCACCACAGGCGGTTCCTACGAGTCCCTGGGATGGGGATATGGCCCATCGGCAGGGGAAGGATGGAAAAAGGTCATCTCCATCATCTCGAGGGCGTCCGGTGCCCCGGTGATCGCAGGGGCCCTGGAGTACACGGCACGGGTCATCTCAGGAGGGCTTCCCGAGAAGGTGGCCGCTGAAGTTGCGGAGGCGAAAAAAGCGGGACTGGACGGTGTCCTCGAGGGGCTCGCACCGAAGGCTCCCTGTACAGAATCCGTGATACAGCCCCCCGCTGAGCCCACCGACGAGGAGATCCACGGTGTGGACGTCCTCTCGGTGGAGGACGGGGTCAAAGTTCTCTGGAAAGAGGGAATTTACGCTGAGTCATCCATGGGATGCACCGGTCCCGTTATCAAGGTCCCGGCGAAGCACCTGGAAAAAGCGGAGGAGATCCTCAAGGGCAGCGGGTATTTGTAGAATTTCAAGGGGAGGTTTCAGAGACCTTCCCTTTTTCATGCAAGACAGATTGTGCTATAATTTTTCCGAAAGAAAAAGCATATTCCAACATCGAAGGGGGGTGACATATGGCGTTGGTGCCTTCCGTACCGGATTCCACCATGTTTCAGTTCCAGCAGCACGTCTTTGCGGCAAAAAATACTGCAAAGACAACGGTTCACTGAATTTCATGAGAGGGGGAATCGCACGCTATGCAGGAAGTAATGAGAATCAACGGCGTAATCAATGGAATCGTTTGGGGACCATGGATGCTTACACTCATCGTGGGAACGGGCATCTACCTCACGCTGGTGCTCGGACTGCCCCAGCTCCGCTATTTTTTCCTTATGTTCAAGGAAGTTTTCGGTAACCTCGGAAAGAAAAAGGAAGGGGAAGGCACCATTTCTTCCTTTGCAGCACTTTCCACAGCTCTCGCATCCACGGTCGGAACGGGCAACATCGCCGGAGTAGCAACAGCCCTTCACCTCGGCGGTCCCGGGGCTCTCTTCTGGATGCTCGTCTCCGCAGTCTTCGGCATGACCACAAAGATGGCGGAAGTTGCGCTGGCAGTCAAGTTCCGTGAAAAGGACGTGCAGGGGAACTGGCGCGGCGGCACCATGTACATCCTGGACAAGGGAGCCGGCCAGAAGTGGCTTGCATGGCTCTTCGCGCTCTTTGGATTCTTTGCATCCTTCGGAATCGGATGCGCTGTCCAGGCGAACTCCACTGCTGAGGGATTCAGCCTCGGCTTCGGCATCCCCAGTCTCTACACGGGGATCGCGGTGGCGGTTCTCACCGCCCTCGTGATCATCGGCGGACTGAAGCGGATCTCCGATGTCACCACCTACCTTGTGCCCTTTATGGCCATTTTCTACATCGTCGGCGCTGTCATCGTCGTCTTCACCCATTCGGATGCAATCATGCCCGCTTTCGAGAGCGCCGTGAAATTTGCCATCAGTGATCCCATGGCGATGCCCGGAGCAGTCGCCGGCTGGACAGTGAAACTCGCCATCACAAAGGGAATCGCCCGGGGCGTCTTCTCCAACGAAGCCGGTCTCGGCTCGGCCCCCATGGTCCATGCCACTGCAGTCGTCGATCATCCTGTACGCCAGGGCATGTACGGGCTTTTTGAAGTGTTCACCGACACAATAGTGATCTGCACCCTTACAGCCCTTGCGATCATGACCAGCGGAGTCCTCACAGGGAAGCCCGACCTTTCCGGCGCCCAGCTTTCCCTCTCTGCCTTTGAGGCCGTGCTCGGCGGCACCGGCACAATGATCCTTTCCGTCGGGCTCGCGCTCTTCGCGTTCTCCACCATCCTCGGGTGGTACTGGTACAGCGAGACCTGCGGGACCTACATTTTCGGACAGTGGATCATTCCCGTCCTGAAGGTTCTCTGGATCGCCTGCATCGTTCTCGGCGCGGCAGGAGGAGTATTCCTCGGTGACGCGGCAGGATTCCTCAGCAACCTCTGGGACCTCTCCGACACTCTGAACGGACTCATGGCGGCCCCGAACCTTATTGCCCTCCTTCTCCTCTCCGGCGAACTGAGGAAGCTCGTGAAGGACTTCGACGAGAAGCGGAAGAGCGGAGAACTGAAAATCTAGTTTTTCCTGTGGACCTTTTGATGCGGAAGAAAGAGGGGGCGGTCTTCCGCCTCCTCTTTTCTTTCAGAAAAGGAAGGAGATCCTCATGCACCGAGCAACACGTATGGAAGTGAACACAGCGAACCTGAAAGCGAATTTTCAGGCTATCCGCAGCCATGTGGGGCCTGGCCCCGAGATTTTTGCCGTAGTCAAGGCCGATGCGTACGGGCATGGAGCCCTGAAGGTCTGTCGTGCATTCGCGGAGGCGGGATGCCGGCGATATGCCGTCGCTATCCCCGACGAAGCCCTTGAGCTTCGGGAGGGGGGTGTGACGGAGCCCATACTGGTCCTCGGCCCCACGCCTGAGCGTTCGGCGCCTGAATATGTGAGGACCGCCATAACAGCAGCCATAACTGATCTTTCATTTGCAAAAGTCCTGAGCACCGAGGCTGTGCGCCAGGGGAAAAAAGCCACTGTACACATAAAAGTGGACACGGGTATGGGCCGGATCGGTTTTCTGCCTAAGGAGATCCCCGGGGTACTGGATGAACTGCTCACACTTCCCGGCCTTTTTATCGAAGGAATGTTCACACATTTCGCAACTGCGGACGAGACTCGCCTTGCCTACACTGACAGGCAGTTCGGGGGACTGGTGGAGGCCCTGCGGACAGCGGAGGCCAGGGGGATCCCTATTCCGCTCCGTCATGCCTGCAACAGCGCGGGTACGCTTGCCTGTCCCGAAAAATATCTTGACGGCGTCCGTCCCGGAATTATTCTGTACGGAATGTATCCTTCCGGAGAATGCGTCAGGTCCATTCCTCTCCTCCCCACCTTCGAGGTGAAGACGGAAGTCGCCCTGGTGCGCGAACTCCCGGGCGGCAGCGGTGTGGGATACGGCCTCAGATATATGACAAGGGACACCGAAAAGATAGCAGTACTGCCCGTAGGCTACGCAGACGGGTATTCACGGGCCCTATCCATGAAAGTGGACGTGCTCATCGGCGGGAAGAGGGTTCCTCATGCGGGAAACATCTGCATGGACCAGTGCATGGTGAATGTTACCGGAATGGATGTAAAAAAGGGAGACGAGGTCGTCCTCGTGGGCCGCCAGGGGGATGAAACCGTCACGCCCGAGGAGATCGCCGCAGTGAGGGGGACCATAAACTACGAAGTCCCCATCATGTTCCTGAAGCGGGTCCCGAGGGTGTACCTGGAATAAAGGACGGGCGGCTCCGGGAGCCGCCCTTTTTTCCTGATTTTTTTCCTCTTCTTGGGTATAATCTGTCCTGTCACAATTCAAGGAGGCGATACAGAAATGAGCCTGAATCTCCCTGTACTGAGGAATTTTCCCGTGGAGTCCCTTGACGGGCCTGCGGTCCGTGCCCTTGAAGAGGCAGCCGGGAGGTGCCGCGGGAACGCCGTTGCCATGGTCACCCTTGCCGACAGCGGACATCCTGCCGGATCTCTTTCCAGCATGGAGATGTACCTCGCGGTGTATACGGCAGCGAACCTTACCCCGGAGAACTGTTCCGAAATTGACCGGGACTACGTGGTCATAAGCCATGGCCATACCTCTCCGGGAGCCTACGCAGTTCTTGCCGAACTGGGATTTTTCGATCCCATGGACGCCATAGCCCATTTCCGGCAGTGCGGATCTCCGTTCCAGGGACATGTGGAACGGGATGTCCCGGGGATCGACTGGGGCAGCGGCAACCTTGGTCAGGGCCTTTCCGCTGCTGTAGGGTTTGCCCTTGCACAAAAGTCAAGGAAGAACAGTGGACGGACCTACGTTCTTATGGGGGACGGAGGACAGACCAAGGGACAGACCGCCGAGGCCAGGAGGATGGCTGTAAAGGAGAAACTGTCGAATATCACCGCCCTTGTGGATTGGAACAGGATCCAGATCTCAGGGACCGTAGATTCGGTCATGCCTGCGGATCTTCCCGCCCTCTGGAAGGCTGACGGCTGGGAAGTTCTCCAGAGCGACGGGCATTCTTTTCCCGAACTGTACGCTGCTCTCAAAAAAAGTGCTGCAAACAGTGTCCCGACGGTTATTCTCTGCAGGACCGTCATGGGCAAAGGGGTCTCTTTTATGGAAAATTCCCCTGAATACCATGGGAAAGCCCCGCGGGAGGATCTGTATGTGCAGGCCATGAAGGAACTTGGACAGGACCCTTCTCTCCTTGGAGCGGCCCGGAAGAAAAGGAACTCCGGACCCATGCCTGCAGGCCGGCACGTCGCCCCGCTCTCAGGAAATCTTATCCTCGGAGACCCGGCAACCTACGGAGCGGACAAGAAGACCGACAACAGGTCCGCATTCGGTTCGGCACTCGCTGACGTGGGAAAGAAGAACTACGGCAGGGAAGGCGGAACACCTCTTCTCGTGTTTGACTGCGACCTCGCCGGTTCCGTAAAAACGGGGGATTTTGCGAAGAACTGCCCTGACTGGTTCATCCAGGCAGGCATCCAGGAGCATTCCACTGCTACCGCGGCAGGAGCGGCCTCCACGGCGGGTGTCGTCTCACTGTGGGCTGATTTCGGAGTTTTCGGCCTCTCGGAGACCTACAACCAGCAGCGGCTCAACGACATAAACTCTGCGAGCATCAAGACAGTGCTCACTCATGTGGGACTGGACGTGGGAGAGGACGGAAAGACACACCAGGCCATCGATTATGTGGGGCTCCTCCGGAACTGTTTCGGATGGAGGCTGGTGGTGCCTGCCGACCCCAACCAGACGGACAGGGCTCTCCGGTGGGCGCTGGGGGAACCTGGCTGTATCTGCCTCGCCATGGGGAGAAGCAAGCTCGGCGTGGTTGTGAACGAGGAAGGGGAGCCCTTTTTTGCCGGTTCTTACACGTTCTGCTACGGGAAAGCCGACCTTCTTTGCGAAGGAAAGGACGGGGCCGTCTTCGCACTTGGGGCCATGGCTGAAAGGGCCCTCAAGGCCAGGCAGATCCTTCTCGATGAAAAGGGAGTCGAGATAGCTGTCTACTCGGTCTCAAGCCCCCTTTCCCCGGATGACGATGCCCTCAGGGCAGCCGCCCGAACGGGAAGAATACTCACCTGCGAAGATCACTCAGTGAACAGCGGAATGGGGTCCATACTCGCGGCCCGCATGACGGAACTCGGCCTCTCGTGTGCCTTCAGGTCAGTGGGAGTTCACCGGTACGGCGGATCCGGAGCCTCACCTGACGTGATCGCTGCCATGGGACTCGACGAACGGTCTCTGGCGAAGGCATTCGGCGAACTGCTGGAGAAGTAGGAGGGGCCGTTGTACCGGAAAAAGCTCCTTCTTCACTGCTGCTGTGCGCCGGACAGCACCGTCCCCCTTGAGGATCTCCCCGTTGAGGGATATGACGTGACGCTCTACTGGTACGGGGCAAACATTCACCCGGCGGGAGAAGAGACCAGGCGCCGCGAGGATCTTCTCTCCCTGGCCGGCCGGAAGGGAAACCCGGTGATCGTCGAGGATACCTTTTCTCCTCCATGGATGGAAGCGGCACTTCCTTTCGCTGAGGAACCGGAGGGAGGCAGGCGGTGCGCCCTGTGCTTCCGCCTTCAGCTCGAGGGAGCAGCCCTGACGGCAGTGCGCCTTGGTATCGGGACCATCTGTACCACGCTTACCATCAGTCCCCATAAGGACGAGAAGCTCATAAACTCCATCGGCGCTGCCGAAGCGGAAAAACATGGTCTCGTGTGGCTTCCGAAAGTTTTCAGGAAAAAAAACGGCTTTCCCCGCTCCGTCGCGCTGTCGAAGGAGTTCGGCCTGTACAGGCAGTCCTACTGCGGCTGCATTTTCAGCATTCGAAGAGGTGAAGATCATGAATCAGCATCCTGAGGGGAAACTTCCTCCGGGTCAGCTAGAGGGCAGTATTTTCAGATATTGCGGCGCCCGGCGGCCTGAGGTGCTCATAGGCCCCGGGATCGGGGAGGACGCGGCCCTGATCCGGTGGCCGGAGGGGCAGTACGTAGCCGTGGCGTCGGACCCTATCGTAGGCGCCTCGGAGGGAGCGGGAAAATTTCTCGTCCACATCAACGCGAATGATATCGCCTGCAAGGGAGGGGACCCCTCATTTTTCATCGTGACGCTTCTTGTTCCCTCGAAGGACGGCGTCCAGACGGTGGAATCCCTTATGAAGGAGATCCACGAAGCCTGCCTTTCCATCGGGGCTGCCGTTGTTGGCGGTCACACTGAACTCACCGCGAGGTACGACCGGCCCGTCCTGGTCGGGACCATGATGGGGCCCACGAGGTATGTCCACCGCGCCACGGATATCCGTCCGGGGGACAGGCTGGTCCTCACGAAACATGTGGGGCTGGAGGGGATGGCCATCCTTGCCTCCGATCGCCCGGACCTCCTGGGCGATGCTCTCGGGAAGGAAGGCGTAAATGAGGCGAGGCAGTGGCTTGAATCTATTTCCGTCCTGGAGGAGGCAAAAACACTCAGGGATATCGCCCGTTTTCTTCACGATCCTACGGAAGGTGGAGTGGGGGGAGGAATTTCCGAAATCATGCGCCTCAGCGGTCTTGGTGTGGATCTGGAGTATGGGAAGATTCCCCTGTCGCCTCTCACGGTGAGGGCCCAAAAGCACCTTGGCTTCGATCCGCTCCATCTCATTTCCTCCGGGGTGCTGCTGGCGGTGATTGCTCCCGAGCATGAGGAAGAAGCGCTCTCCAGGCTCACCCGAAAAGGGATCCGTGCTGCTTCTGTCGGCAGGATGACTGACGGGAAAGGAAACTGTCCCGAAGATGTAAAGGAAGAGCTCTGGGGGCTTCTTTCCCGTCCCGGCGGAGAAAATCGGAATGACATCTGAACAGGTGAAGGAACGGCTTTCCCGCCTCCGGCAGAAAATGGCCGCCGAGGGAACGGATGTCTTCGTCCTGGTAGTGACTGAGAGATACAACAGCGAATCCATGGCCTACCTCAGCGGATTCCGCGGCAGCAGCGGGGCCGTCCTGGTCTCTGCTGAAAAGGAGTTCCTGGTGACCGACGGCCGGTATGCACTCCAGGCTGCGGATCAGTCGCCCTTCGAAATTATTCTGCAGGGCTCCGGGACACTGCAGCAGAAAACAGCCGGGATCCTCGGAAACGGAGGATGGAAGTGTGCCGCCTTCGAAGGGGACAGGCTCTCCGTTTCCATATTCCGTACTCTCGAGAAGGCTGTCCCTTCCTGGAAAGACTGCTCCCACTTTCTTCCCTCCCTCCGGAGACGCAAGGATGGAGCAGAAGCGGAGATCATCAGGAGGGCGGGAGCGATCGCCTGGGAGTCCTATCTCGAGGTCCTCGCAACGGTACGGGAAGGAATGACGGAGAACGAATTCAGTGCCCTCCTCGAGTATACCCTCAGGAAAAAGGGAGCGGAGGGGGGATGGAAGGGGAGCGGGTTCATCGTCGCCTCGGGTGAGCGCAGCGCCCTTCCTCACGGCATGCCCACAGACAGGGCGTTTCGCAGGGGCGACATTGTGACTGTCGACTTTGGCGCCACTGTTGAGGGATATATGTCCGACCTTACCAGGAACTTTTCCCTCGGCCCCCTGTCGCCGAAGGCAGAGAAGATCCAGTCGGCCGTGCTGGAAGCCCATCGTGCAGCGGTGGAGGCCATCCGCCCGGGCGTTGAGGGAAACGCGGTTGATGCCGCAGCCCGGACGGTGATAGAGAAAAGAGGATGGGGGAAGCATTTCTCCCACGGGCTGGGCCACGGGCTGGGGCTTGAGGTCCACGAAGCGCCCCGTCTTTCCCCTTCCTCGAAAGATATCCTCCTGGAGGGTGATGTAGTCACGGTTGAGCCGGGCATCTATATCGAGGATTGGGGTGGAATGCGGATCGAGGACGATTACCTTGTTACGGCCGAAGGGCCGGTCTGCCTGTCGGGAGGGAAAGGCCTGGAGGCAGCGGTGGTTTGACGAAAAACTTCCCGGTTTTGCCTTTTCCTGTTGCGTTTTTTTATGAAAAATAGATATAATGGGTTCCGGGAAACGAACAGAACACCACACCAGGAGGGGAAAATCTCATGAAAAAGTACGTGTGCACCGTGTGCGGATACGTCTATGATCCTGCCCAGGGCGACCCGGATTCAGGAATTGCCCCGGGAACCGCTTTCGAAGATATTCCCGACGATTGGGTCTGCCCTGTCTGTGCAGTGGGAAAAGACATGTTCGAGGTGGAGGAATAGGACGGTCATCCTGCCGGATGCTGTTTTTTTCTGAAACTGTCAGGGAGACGGCCAGGGGAGGCTTTCGGGCCCCCCCTGGTTCATTCCTGTTTCCCGAGTATCACCAGTGCAGCCTTTTCCAGCTCTTCCCTGGAAAGAGAGGCGGACTCCAGTGTCAGCGTTGCGTCGCCGCCGGCAGCTACCGCGAGTGACGATCCAAGAGAGGGGACCGTCTCGAAAACCGCGGTTTTGCCGTTGAGCAAAAAGACCTCGTAGGTGGAACCGAAACCGAGAGGCCTGTCGTTACTCTGTGTACCCTCCGGAGCTGTCATAAGGGGACCTGCCCCGGGGCCTGCCATGATCGTCGCCTTCATTCGGCGCCCTCCTTCTCCGGCATAGGTCCGCACAAGCCATAGACCATATGCCCCTGAAGGGGCCTCGAGAGGTGTCCGGTCCTCTTGTTCTGCCTTGAACCCCGGAATGTCAGGCAGTATCCATTCACCCGCTGCTGCCGGAAAGGCCAGGAAAAAAAGAATAATGGAAACTGCTGCGCCCGCTCGACGGAAAAAGTTCACAGGGCAAACCTCCTCATACGTGACTTTCCATTATTTTACTACACAGTCTATCCCGGCGGGACGCTCCCGCAAATTTTTCAATATCACCATTCAGGGGTATAATAACGATTTGGCTGAGATTCATAATATTTGCCCTCCGGGAGGAGTTCTTCCGTGTATCGATTCGCACTGAAAGTATACGGCTGTCAGATGAACGTCTATGACGGCGACAAAATGAAAACAGCCCTGGTCTCCAGGGGATGGTCGGAGGCCCCCGAGGAGGAGGCCGACGTGGTCATCCTCAACGGGTGCAGTATCAGGGACAAGGCCGAACAGAAGGTCTGGAGCGACCTCGGCCGGTATGCCCCGAGGTGGGGCCGGGAGAGGAAACCTTTCGTCGCGGTGACCGGATGTGTCGCCCAGAACGTGGGCAGAAAGATGGCCTCACGGTTTCCCTGGGTCCGCTTTGTTTCAGGGCCGAGGCATATCGGTTCGGTGCCGGATGGTCTGGAAAGGCTCATGTCATGCCCCGGCGAGACTTTTTTCTTCCTTGACGATGACCCGAGGGCTTTTCTGGACCTTCAGGTCGCCCCGGTGGAAAGGCTCAACAAGTGGAAAGCCTTTGTCACCATCGCCCACGGGTGCGATAATTTCTGCTCCTACTGTATTGTTCCGTATGTCCGGGGCCGGTTCGTCTCCCGCCCACCCACGGAAATCCTGGAGGAGATGAAAAAGCTTGCAGCGGACGGAGTCAGGGAGATCACTCTCCTGGGGCAGAACGTTGACAGCTACGGGACAGATTTTTCTGACGGCTATTCCTTCTCCGACCTGCTCCGGGACGCCGCCCGCGAGACGGGCGTTCGCCTGATCCGGTTCGCCACGTCACACCCGAAGGACTTTACCCCTGATGTTGTGGAAGCCATGGCGGCCAACCCGGACATCATCTGCCCGTCCATCAACCTTCCGATCCAGTCGGGAAGCGACCGTATGCTGGCCCTTATGAACCGCAGATACACCCTCGGGCAGTACAGGTCCATAGTCAGTCTGATCAGGGAACGCCTGCCCGGAGTGGGGCTCACATCAGATCTTATCGTCGGCCATCCCGGAGAAACGCCGGAGGATTTCCAGTGCTCGGTCAGTGCCCTTGAGGAGTTCCGCTTCGACCTCGTCCACACCGCTGCATACTCTCCCCGCGAGGGAACTGCCGCAGCGGCATGGGAGGAGCAGGTTCCCCGGGAGATCAAGACGGCCAGGCTGAACGAGGTGAACCGCCTCCAGTCGAAGATCGCTCTCGAGATCAACAGTGAACTTGTCGGCCGTACCTGCCCCGTTCTCCTCGATGACTTTGCACCCCGCGGAGAAGGGCTTCTCCAGGGGCGGACTCCCTCCGACAAGGTGGTTCTTGTTGAAGCCGGGGAGGAAATGCTCGGCCGGATGGTGTCCGTCGGGATAACAGGTGCCGAGAACTGGTGCCTTTCCGGAAGGATCCTCGGCACAGCGGAGTGAAGGGAGAGAAAAGGGATGAAACGGAACTTTTTCTCCGAACCTAAATACCAGGGGCTGCTCTTCTTTGCGGCGGGGATCGCCTGTTTTCTTCTCGCCGGATCCCTTGTTTTCCTTTTTTCCGGAAAATTCGCGGACCGTCCGTCGGGAGCCAAGGCCGGTCCGGCTCTGTCACTGAGCGTTCCCAAAGAGAACCGGGACGGAAAGCCCGTTGAGAAAACCCTCCCGGACCCTCCGGCTCCCCCCAGGGTGGAGGAATGGGTCCTCTACATCACTGGAGCGGTGGTCTCTCCCGGCGTCTACCGTCTTCCTCCCGACATCAGGGTGCATCACCTCGTCGACGCTGCCGGGGGACTCCTTCCCAATGCCGATCCTGTACAGGTCAACCTTGCCGCCCCTCTTGCGGATGGAGTCCACGTTCACGTACCTGCTGCGGCCGGTGTGCAGGAGCAGCAGGATCCTCCTCCCCAGGCGCCGCAGTCTCCCGGGCAGGGATTCATACGGACCCCGGGGACTTTCTCCCCTGCCGGTTCTCAAGGGGATACAGGCTCTCCCGTCAACATCAACAGGGCATCCCTCGAAGAGCTGCAGCGGCTTCCGGGTATCGGTCCGGCAACGGCAAGGGCCATCCTTGAGTACAGGGCCGCTTCAGGTTCCTTCTCAACGATCGCGGACCTCGTGAAGGTCAAGGGCATCGGCCCGAAGAAGCTTGAAGCGATAAGGGATCATATCACCCTCCGATGACTGTCCTTCCTGTACCTTCGGAAGGCCTGGCAAGGGCGCCGCTCCTCTTTCTTCTTGCCGGGCTTTTTTCCGCCGGCGCACTCTGCGGAAGAGGGATACCGCCCGCTGCCGCCGCTGCAGTTGCCTCCCTTGTATGTGCGGGACTCCTCCTTGTTTCATCCCAAAATCGACCCGCCCGTTTTTTCCCTTTCATGGCGGGGCTCGCCCTGTTGGCCTTCTGCATTTCGCTGGCCGCAGGCCTCCGGATGGATTCTTTTCCCCCTGCGGACGGTTCTCCTGTCAGCGATGAAGGCGAAGTGGTCCTGGAGCGGCCGTGGGGGTACAGGCGCGCGCTCGTGGTGGAAGGCCGGAGCGGGCGGTATCTCATCAGGGTGAGGCCATACCGTGCCGCCAGGGAAGGAGACGTTGTGAACTTCTCGGGAAGGACCGTCCCATTCCCGGATTTCTCCGGTTCTTCTTTCAATGAGAGACTCTACTGGAGGGCGAGGGGTGTTGACACGGAAGTTGAGACATCGGATATCTTCATCCGGAGGATGCCGGTACGCACCCTGGCATCCTTCAGGACAGCCGTCCGGCGAAGGATCCTTCTCTCTCTTCCCTCCAGGGTCAGGGGATATCTGCTCGCGGCGGTGCTGGGGATCCGCGACCCGGAACTCGCAGACGGGCACAGGATATGGGGAACGGCCCACCTCCTTGCCGTATCGGGATTTCACGTCGGGCTCGCCGCACTGGCTGCATGGAAACTGGTCTCCCTTGCCTGTTTCAGGCGTATTCTTCCCTCCGCGTGGAGAGTACTCCCAGCAAGCGTTCTTCTCTGGGCATACACCCTTCTTGCGGGAGGCGCCCCCAGTGCGCTCCGGGCCGCTGTCATGATCCAGTCGGTCTTTCTCGGAAAGGCCCTTGGAAGGAGAGGGAACGCTCTCAATGCGGTCTCCCTTGCGGCGGTCTGCCTGCTGGCCTGGAGGCTCGAGTGGTATGCGGACACCGGGTGGCGGCTTTCAGTCACGGCAGCCCTTATTCTGGCCGCCGCAGCTGAACGGACGAGGGGGTGGGGATCCGCCCTGTACATTGCCCCCCTTGTCTGGTTTACGACCTATCCCCAGTCAGCAGCGGTTTTCGGCCCGGTTCCTGCGGCAGGCATCATTCTGAACCTTGTGGCCCTTCCCGTCTTCGCATTTCTGTATCCCTTCGCCCTGGCCCTTTCGCTTCCGGCCCTGCTGGGGATCCCGGGAGGATACCCTATTGCAGGAACGGCTGAAGGCCTGTTCATCCTGTGGGAAAAGGTCGCGGGCGCGGCAGCAGCACTGGTTCCGTGGTCCGTTTCATGGGATCCGTGGCTTGCCGCGGCGGGAGGAGCCCTTTTCGTCCTCTATCTTTCCGCCGGGATCTTTCCGCTCAGGGGACGAACGGTGGCGGGAGCGGCCTTTGCGTTCCTTGCGGGAGTCCTTTTCCTTTGATGCCCGATTTTTTTCGCGGAAAAGGTATAATATCATGATGCGAAATCTATTTTGAGGGGGATGCGGGCCAATGCTGCTTGTCCTTGATGTGGGAAACACAACAACAGTGGTGGGGATCTACAAGGGGGAAAGCCTGCTGAAACACTGGCGCCTTGTCTCGGAGCGGCATACCTCTGACGAACTGGGCATATATCTGCTGAACCTCATGGATATTTCCGGGATCCCCAGGGAATCCATAGGCGGGGCGGTATACTCCAGTGTTGTCCCTGCCCTGGACATGCCCCTTGACGAAGGGCTGAGGGAATATCTCGGCGTAAAACCGGTAAAAGTCTCCGCATCTCTTGACCTCGGCATCGAGATCGCCTATTCTCCGCGGCACGAAGTTGGAGCCGACCGCCTCGTCAACTCGGTCGCGGGAAAGGCGCGGTATGGCGCGCCTCTTATCGTGGTCGACTTCGGTACGGCTATAACCCTCGATATCCTCAATGCCGAAGGAGCTTACCTCGGGGGAACCATATCCCCGGGGCTTGTCACCGGAATGGAGGCTCTTTTCGGCAGGACGGCCAAGCTTCCCCAGGTTTCACTCGAACCTCCGAAAAGCGTTATCGGCAACAATACAATAGGCTCTATCCAGGCAGGGATCATGTTCGGGAACGCCGGGCTCGTGGACCGTCTCGTGACAAGGACATGGGGTGAGCTCGGCGCGAGGACCCGTGTCGTAGCCACAGGAGGGCATGCCGCATCGATCGCGGCGCTTTCCGAGACTATAACAGACGTGGACCCCTGGCTGACCCTGGAGGGACTCAGGCTTATCCACGAAAGGAACAGCCCCAGGTGACCCGGTTTCCTCCCGTTCTTTCGTCACCTTCCCGGCCCGGATGGGAGACAGGGGGCCTGGTTCTCGATTCTCCCCTGATGCTCGCCCCTCTCGCGGGGGTCACCATCCCGCCCGTGCGGCTATTTTATTCCCGCCTCGGGGCTTCAGCCACCCATACAGAGATGATCAGCTGCGCCGGCCTGCTCAGGGCAAACCGGAAAACCGCGGGGATGCTCCAGGTGCTTCCCGGAGAGGGGCCTGTCATCGTGCAGCTTTTTGCCGGAGACCCGGAGACTCTCTTGAAAGGAGCTGAAATCGCCCTTGCGGAGGGGACATCGTTTCGTGCCGTTGGCATAAACATGGCCTGCCCCATGCCGAAAGTGCTGAAAAAAGGAGCGGGAGCGCGCCTTCTTGAGGATCCGGACACGGCTTTTGCCATGGTGAGGGCTCTTGTACGCCTCGGATTCCCGGTGTGGCCGAAGATACGCAAATGCCCTCCGGGATACCCCCTTTCCACCGGAGATTTCTGCCGCGGGCTTCTCGATGCCGGAGCATCCCTGGTCTGTATCCACGGCCGGACCCCTGCCCAGAGGTATGCCGGGGAAGCGGACAGGGAGATCGTCGTCCGAATGGCTGAAATGTTCCCCGGGAAGATATGCGCAAGCGGTGACGTCTATTCTTCCGAAGACGCCTCTTTTTACCTGGACGGTGGATGCTCCTCCGTGCTCCTTGCCAGGGGAGCCGTGGCGGACCCTTTCCTTTTTGCGCGGATACTGGCGTTTCTCGGCTATGACGTGCATAATATCTACGGAAATCCATCCCCGGATTTCCAGATACTGCTGTTGCTCGATTTCGGCGACAGCGTATCGGATTTGTGCGGCCACAGGATGGCGGCGCTTTTCGCCAAGCGCATCCTTGCCGGGCTGTTTCGGGGCATGCCGGGTGTGGGCGGTCTTCGAAGGGCTGCCGCATCAGTGTCCTCCTGGACGGA
>Ga0209723_1004341_pt1 | contig 15914 bp, 12 predicted proteins | sample BiotimSIPDNA_2_FD_185750 | JGI IMG/M metagenome (GOLD analysis project Ga0209723, IMG submission 185750) | Anaerobic biogas reactor microbial communites from Washington, USA - Biogas_R2 time_0 SIP DNA (SPAdes) (version 2) | ecosystem: Engineered > Bioreactor > Anaerobic > Unclassified | place... | reverse complement strand
TATTCAGCTTGTTTGACACGCTCAAAGACCAATTGATCAGGGCAAAATTTTCCATTGAATCCCGTCCATTATCTTTGCATTTAACCTTAGCGCGTGTTTCAAGAAATGCTTCCAATACTGAAAGAGATCAGATCGCAAAAACCCTAGCCAAGATTAATATTGCCTCCCTCGGCATGTCTATGGTTGATTCGATACAGTTGTACGAAAGTGATCTAAGACCAACAGGGCCAATCTACACCAGGCTTGCTTCAATCGAGTTCGGATCATCCAACTGAAATAACTATGTTAGAATTTCTTTTTAATAATAATTAAAGAAAGAGGTGAAATCTGGAAGCATTAAAACTTGCCCGTTCAATCGTGGATATTTTAGAAAAAAAATTGGGGGAAGATATTGTTTTATTAGATATCAAAGAAGTAGCAAATTTTACGGATTATTTTGTCATCGCCAGCGGCACCAGTGATCGGATGTTGGATAGTCTTTGTGACTCTGTCCTGAGAGAAATTAAAACTAATTACAAGAAAAACACCCAAAGCGAAGGGTTTGCCAGCTCAGGTTGGATGGTTTTAGACTACGGGGATGTAGTAGTACATCTATTTTCTCCAGAAAAGAGAGACTATTATCAACTTGAAGACTTATGGAATGACGGGAAAGTAATCTTACATTTACAGTAGCAAAGCGAAAAGCCACCCGATCATGAGTGGCTTTTTTTATAATTCGGTCCGTAATCCTTACTCCCGCTCAGCTAACATTGTTAAAATCTCTTGTGCATGTTCATCAGGTTTTACATTTTCATAGACCTTGATGATTTCGCCTTTGCCGTCAAGTATGAAAGTAGTGCGATTTACGCCGTAATACTCTCTTCCCATATATTTCTTAAGTCCCCAAACACCATAAAGTTCACTTACAGCATGATCTTCATCAGCCAGTAAAGTAAAAGGTAACTGGTATTTTTCCTGAAATTTGGCATGAGATTTGACACTATCAGGACTGACACCAAGCACAGGTATGCCTTGCTGTTTAAATGCCGCAAAACTATCTCTAAAGCTGCAAGCTTCCTTTACACATCCTGGTGTGTCATCCTTTGGGTAAAAATATAAAACAATGGTTTTTCCTGAATAATCGTCTAGGCGGTGTAATTTGCCATCTTGATCTAATAATTCGAATGTTGGGGCTTTAGACCCTTGGTTAAGTTCCATGATTCCTCCAATTTAATTTTTCTTTTTTATACATTTAATAAATGAAGAATGCAAACATAAGCATATACACTATCGCTGCATATAGAATTAATGCAGTCCAATTCAATAATAACCAATTAGGTTTCCCACCTTGAGCAATTTTTTGCAATTGAAATATTTGAAATAGTCCAACAATTCCCGTGGTTAATGCCGGCCAGATAACTTTCCATGCCAATCCAAATAACGGTCCTAATCCAAGCAACAAGAACACTAACAACACCATTATGTTGTGGAAGAATATCCCTTTTTCCCATCCAAGAGAGACCAAGGTGGTCTGCCGTTTTTTTGACAGGTCAGAAGCATACCTTGAAAATGAACCGGCCAGGCTACTAGCAGCGTGAAGAAAGAAAAGTGGTAATGCTAACAAAGACAATATTCGATTCAATTCATATCGCTGTAAAAGCAGTGCAATGGCAGGGATTAAAGCTGAGACCATAAATGATTTGATAAACAAAGAAAAAGGATCAAGATCATTCTTGAGTTTTGGCAAAACTAGGAGAATTGAGAAGAAAAAGACTGTTCCGAGGAAAAGCCAAGTTCCTAAGTTAATTTGAATTTTACTTTGAATTAAAAATATAAGAAACGCGATTAGGAATAAAAAGATTGCTATTAAGGCCAGTAAAAAAATGAGTTGGATTTTTGTTTTTTGATCTGGTTTAGAATTTTCTCTTAAATATGACCCTTCAAAATAAAGATCAATGATTATAAAAGTGATGTAAATACTAAGTAATAAGAATAATCCAAGAATAATTGATTCAAAATCTAACGAAGTACCTAAAAAATCTGCAACGGAACATCCTAAAAGGTAAGAAAAAAGTCCAGTGATAACCAGGAAATAATCAACTTTTTTTAGGATTCTGGAAAATAAATTAAAAGCAAGGTTTTTCATAAAAGAATTTTAACATAAAGCAAATATATGCTGCGCCTGCTTATTGCATGGTTCTAGATGGTATAATCAAAAAAATAATGAGTATTTTGCGGTTCAAGTGGAAAAAATAAAATTACTGCTATTAGCCACATTTTTGCTTATCACTGCTTTTTGGGGATACCAAATTGCTTTTTCACAAACGGGTTCACCTGCTGAATTAAACTTTCTAAGCCCGGTGATGTGTCCAAGTAGTGGCTGTGCAGCAGGGCAAAGACTAAATTTTCAACTTTCTTTTTCAGTAAACCCCAAAACAACCTTGCAAACGAACACACTGATTTGTGTAACCACAACCGCAGATGGTAATAGTGACACCGGAATACAGGCCTGGGCTGATTATAGCAACGGCTACATTTCCAACGTTGGTTTAAGCTCTGGGTTGCCCTATATAATCGGCGATCAATCAGCTGTGTGTACAAGTCTCAATAAGCCCACCGAAAGTCTCCTAACAAGTGTATACACTACCCACCCCATCTCAACTGATGACCAGCTGAACCTTGCTTTACGAATAGCTAAAGATGCCAACTTGGATGGTTTTATAAAATTATACGTGTATGAGTACAACTTATCAGAAAGCCAATGGGACTTAAGTGATAGCTCAGCACTCGATATATTAGTAAAGCCCATAACCACAACAGCATTCGTTGCCGATGCAGCCAGTTTATGCAGCACACTTTCACCATGTTTCATTAACAGTGGGGATGACTTGCCAGGGGGTATTGGCACTGGCCTTAAAGATGCAATTGATGCACTCACCCCCACATCTACCATCCGCATTTTATCAGAATACAACATAAAATCTGAACAAGTATTAATTGACAAATATCAAACAATTGAAGGCTTCTCTTCAGGTACGATTACATATAGCGGTTTAGCATGCACGAAACCTATGCTATCCATAACGAATGGTGCTACTATTAGAAATCTTGAAATAAATGATGGATTATGTTCTGGTACCTCACGTGATTTGCTTGTAATCGATAGTGCAACGCCTGTAATAATTGAACGAAACACATTTCAGAATGGAAACATTGCCATAACAATCGAGGACAACACGGGTGATGTGTTAATTAGGTTTAATCACATAATACAAAACTTTAACTATGCCATTAAACGCTCAAGCGGCACTTCTACGAGCAAAATGACACTGGTTGCCAATAACATCATAGATAATAACTACAACTACCAGGTAGATTGTCAATCAAAGGGTGTTGTAGATCATAATTACTGGGGGACGGATCTAAACCCACAAAATTCGGTAGTTAACTGCAGTTTCAAACCGGGTAAGCATCTAGGCGCAGCAATACTAACCTCGGACCGAGGTGTAGAAGCTGAACTTGTCAATGTCACCACAACAAAAAAATACCTATTTAGCGATAAGATTGCTGTTAAGCATGATGTTGGTGCAGATTACAATCTTTATGTTGTAAACCACGGCAACGGCTCAGCAGATAATGTTCCCTTTATTGACCAAGGTACTGAAGCAATAACAGCTTGCAATAATTTCTATGATGTGTTCTTGGCAGAGGGTGCTTTGCCATCTGACCTTTTGCTATCTTTTAAGTACGATCTTAATAGTTCCTGTGTATCTGTGATTGAATCTGCGGATTACTGCGGGCAAACAAATGCTGCCCTCTACCCGCTCTGGTGGTATGACCCCGCTTATAACGTTACTGATAAATGGGACCGGGTTGGAGAAAGCCCCAAGGGAAGCGGAGCTTCTGGCGCAACGGGTCAAGCTACAACATGTAATTTAGATAATAACGAAATATCAGTGAGTATTGATTCTAGTGGCAGACCAAATTTCGTTGATGATCTATACTACACGCCTTTTATTGTTGGTATTCCATTACCTTATGGCGTACAACTAATCAATTTTACAGCAGATTTTTCATCGCCTGACGTAGAATTGAATTGGGTAACATCCAGGGAAAACCAGGTTTCAGGGTTCCATGTTCTTCGCAGCGATACACAGTCTGGCACTTATTACCGAATATCCAGCCTAATCCCGGCAGTTGGCAATGCTTATATTGGTGGCATTTACGCATTCACGGACAAAAATGTATCTTTCACAAAAAACTATTATTACAAACTAGAAGTTGTCGATACTAATGGCATGACCTTAGAAACTTATGGGCCTTTATCTGTATTTACAGCCACCGCTACACCAACGGTAACCCTGACACACACTCCTACAAACACACGCACCCAAACCCCCTTCTACACAAAAACCAATACCCGTACGCCTTATGTGTACCGCACCAACACTCCTTATGTATATCGATCTCCCACCCCGATTTATCGGACAAATACACCAATTATCTTCCGTTCAGCCACGCCAATCAACCGCTCTGCTACACCAACACAACAAACCGGGACGGTAATTGCCACAGCACCTGGGGTGTCCACATCAACCCCCACATTAAGGTCAACAGCAGAAAGCACAGAAGTCCTTTATCCTATAGTAAGTGAAACGGTTGTTTTTGTAACAGGCACGCCGCTAATTGACCAAACCCAAGAGCCACCAGATATCCAGGAAACAACCGAGTTTGAATATATTGCGGGTAAAACACCTTTAGACAAAACCTCACGCTACGATAAGATACAATGGTATGCATTTGTGTTGGGCAGTTTTTCAGGATTATTAGCCCTTGGGTTAATCGGATATTTCATTTACAAATCAAAAATCTCATAATTCAATAAATGCATCATTTTTTGACTTTAAGAATAATTTGTGCTATTCTTGCAGAAATGTCTGCTTGATCAGGAAGGTTTTATGCAAAGAGAACGTGTGTCAGAAAATGTATATTGGTTCCAAAGTGAAATTTATGCCCAGGTTACCGCAGGTGCTGTAATTGGACCGCAGTGGGCTGTGGTCATTGACACACTTATGCCACAAGAAACGGTCACGATGAAAGAATATATTGAGCGTGAAATTGGCGTTCCAGTTAAGTACATTATTAACACACACCATCATGCAGATCATTGTTGGGGAAACTGTTTGCTTCCGAATGCTACAGTAATAGGTCATAAACTATGCCGAGATTTAATGGTTGAAAGGAGTGCCTCCGCGCTTGCCGAAGCAGGCAAAGAAAATCCATTATTCAAGAACATTAAAGTTGTCGCACCACACATTACCTTTGATGAGGGATCACTGACCCTGCGCGTCGGCAAAAAACAACTGCGTATATTTTCAACACCAGGTCATTCCATAGATGGTATCTCAGTATTGCTTGAAGAAGACCGTGTTCTCTTTGCGGGGGATGCTTTCATGCCTATACCATTTATTGTTGGTGGCGATGCAGATACGCTAATGGAAACTACCCGCCTAATCAGCAAGATGAGCTTAGAAAACATCATCCAGGGACACGGTGATATTATCTTGCGAGGAGAAATCGAAGATACCGCCAAATCTAACATTGCTTACCTAAGAGGCTTGCGTAAGACAGTTCGTTCTGTCCTACGGCGCAAAAATCCTATGGAATTACTAGCTGAGAATGATATTGAATCCTGCGGTAAAAGCAGGGTAATTTTAGGGGGATTGGCAAACGAATTACACCAAAGAAATCTGCGTTGGCTGTATAACCAAACCTTAAATGGTCAACTCAGTTAGTGGGAATGATTACTTGCTAACCAATTAAGATCCCAATAATACCAAGGAGAACAATCATCGAGAGAGGCTCAAGATAAATAGAAGGGGCTTCTCTTTTTTCATCTAACCCACAAAATAAACTGATTAAAGCATAAAATATTGCTGTAACCCATAACCCGTATCGGATTGGGGTAATCGGCAAATAATGTAAACCAGCAACCAGCAACAAACTAATAAGTACAATAATAAAAGTCAACTCGAACTTCCAGCCACCGTGCAACCGCAAATACATGGTCCGCAGGGTCATCAATAAAACCGCAAAGGCTACGATGGGCAATGTCAGGTAAAGCCTAAGATTCGCAGCTCGAATCGCAATAATTAGGATGAGGAATAATGAGAAAGAAAGCGCAATTAACCCGACAGATGCTATTGGGCGACTTACATCAGAAACATCAGCGACATTATATTCAGCAATAAACACCATGCCTAACAAGAAAGCTCCTAATCCAAATAGGATCCACCACTCATTTCCTTTAGTCATCTGGTTTAATGTAATAGATATAACAAACGAGGTAAAAATTGGAATTATCCAGTGTGACACAAATTCGTACCATTTTCCAGAACGAACTTCGGGATTAGGGTGCTCAGAAATGATCCACTGACTGCCGCTAGCTGCTAAAGCAGCTGTAAAAAGAGCAACTAATGTGCCAGAACTGAATGCAAGGCTGAAACCTGCAAAGCCTAGGTTTAGATTCAATATGGTTTCTTTTTCTGGTAATATCCGCGTCAGGCTAAAAGCCAGTGTTATAGTTGCCATAACCACACTGAGCGTATTGATTTGAGGAAAAGCCTTCGATCCCTGCATATTAAGATTTTACCATGTGGTTAGAATGCATAGCTGTGGTAAAATTAAAGGTCGGATGAATATTGAGAATCAAACAAAATCACAAAAACCAAGCATCTTACAAGCTTTTATTTCGGGTTTTAATACCACGACTAATCATATTTATTTAATTATTTTGCCTATTATTGTTGATCTATTTATCTGGTTTGGCCCTCAGTTTAACTTGGAAAAGTTCTTACTCCCCCGAATTCAAGGCATTGATAGCCTGCCTGGACTAGATAATCCCCAATTTAATGATATCTTGTCTGACTATTTGGCCAATCTTGTCGAAATCGCTAAGTCGCTTAATCTATCCGTGCTAATCAGGACCGTTCCTGTTGGAGTACCCAGCCTTATTTCAAGCCTATCACCGACCAGCAATCCTCTAGGCACACCCATTCGGTTTGAAATTGCATCGATAAATTCCATGTTTGTTTATATTATTGTCTTTTCATTAATTGGTATTGCTTTGGGCAGCTTGTTTTACCAGCGCACAGCCCAATCAATTATGAAAGATTATCGGAAACCAACCATATCCGAATTTTTAAAAGCAATGCTGCAAGTCATTCTTCTGCCGGTTCTATTAATCATTATCTTTTTGATGATAAGCACACCGATTTTCTTATTTGTTTCAATACTCAGTGCTCTCAGTCCTGCAATTGGACAATTCGCCTTGATGAGCGCATTGGTAATTGTCTTATGGATGATTATTCCTTTATACTTTACCCCTCATAGTATTTTTTTATTCAGGCAAAATTTATTTACTTCGATCATGACAAGCATCAGCGTGGTGCGCTTTTCCCTACCAGGAAGCGCCTTGTTTCTATTATTTGCAATGGTTCTTTCTGAAGGTTTTAACATTCTTTGGCGCATCCCGCCCCAGGATTCATGGATGCTATTAGTGGGTATTTTAGGGCATGCATTTATTTCTACGGCAATTCTATTTAGCAGCTTCTTTTATTTGCTGGATGCTGCCCAATTTGCGCAACAAATATTAATTAAACAAAAAGATCAAATACAAAGAAAAATGCTTTAATTTTCATGGAGTGTAAAGATTGAGCAACAATTCGTCATATAAAGCAGTAGATATTCAAATATTGGAAGGCTTAGAAGCCGTCAGGCGCAGACCGGGTATGTACGTAGGCGGCACAGATATTAAAGCCCTTCATCACTTAATTTACGAGGTCGTCGATAATTCCATTGACGAAGCTTTAGCTGGGGTTTGTGATCACATCGAGGTGATCATCCATCCAGATCAAAGCGTAACCGTAACCGATAATGGCCGCGGCATCCCAGTAGATATCCACCCAGAGAAAAATGTTTCTGCCTTGCAGGTTGTAATGACCACTTTACATGCTGGTGGAAAATTCGGCGGCGGAAGCTACAAAGTCTCTGGTGGTTTACATGGTGTTGGTGTTTCTGCAGTTAATGCGCTTTCTGAATGGGCTGAAGTAAAAGTATACCGAGATGGATTAATTTACTTTCAGAGATACGAAAAAGGCTATCCCCAAGCTGAAGTAAAACAAATCGGCAAATATAAAGGGGAACGCTCTGGTACCGAAACAACCTTCATGTTTGACCGAGAAATTTTTAAAGGGGAGTTAGCATACCGCTTTGATACACTTGTCCAGCGCTTCCGCGAAATGGCATTCGTCACTCGCGGAGTAACCATTCATATCCTCGATGAGCGGGACGAAAGGGAAATGACCTTCCATTTTGAGGGGGGCATCTCATCTTTTGTGCGATACCTAAACCGCAACCGTGAAGTGCTTCACCCAGTCTTATATGCCGATAAGGAGATTGATAATATCGGGGTGGATTTTGCGCTTCAATATACAGATGCGTATGCAGAATCCGTTTACGCATTTGCAAATACCATCAACACAATCGATGGCGGCACACATCTTACCGGTCTACGCACAGCTGTAACGCGTTGTATTAACGATTACGCTCGTAAAAGTGGACTATTGAAGGAGTCCGAATCAAACTTTAGTGGAGATGACACCCGTGAAGGCATGACGGCCATCGTCAGCATTAAACACCCAGATCCACAATTTGAAAGTCAGACCAAGGTTAAACTGATGAATCCCGAGGTGCAAACTTACGTCCAACAGGTTGTTGGCGATGCTATGAGCACCTTCCTTGAAGAAAACCCTTCTGCTGCAAAAGCCATCATTCAAAAGTGTCTAACTTCAGCTCGGGCTCGCGATGCTGCCAAAAAAGCAAGAGACCTAGTTATTCGCAAATCAGCACTTGAATCAATGACCCTACCAGGTAAATTGGCTGATTGTTCTGAACGAGACCCCAATAAAACTGAACTGTACATCGTTGAAGGTGACTCAGCTGGGGGTTCCGCCAAGCAAGGCCGGGACCGCCATTTCCAGGCTATCCTGCCCCTTAGAGGGAAGATCTTGAATACCGAGCGAGCACGGCTGGACAAAATCTTGGGAAATCGGGAAGTCAAATCGCTCATTTCAGCTTTAGGTACCAGCGTTGGCGACTCTTTTGATTTGTCAGGACTCCGCTACGGGCGCATCGTCATTATGACAGATGCTGATGTAGATGGCGCGCATATCCGTACATTACTGCTTACATTTTTCTTCCGTTATATGCAACCATTGATTGATCAAGGTCATCTATACATTGCCCAACCCCCTTTATACCGCATCAGCGCTAAAGGTCAAGTACATTATGCCTACACCGAAGCAGAAAAAGACAATATCGTGAAAGACATGGGCGGTTCAAACAAGATCACCTTATCGCGTTACAAAGGTCTCGGTGAAATGAACCCCGAACAGCTTTGGGAAACGACGATGAACCCAGATAATAGGACTTTATTGGTGGTTACCATTGAAGACGCAGCCGAAGCAGATCGAACTTTTGACATGTTAATGGGCTCGCTGGTACCACCACGGCGCAGGTTTATTCAAACCCATGCCAAGGAAGTCCGCAACCTGGACGTGTAAATTCTAATTTTGTGATTAGCAACATTTAGAGGATGACTTGAAATCATCCTCTATTTTTTGAAATTTCTCGCCTTGCTTTGCTAAGAAATGCCTGTTGTATAATCAATTTATGTCCCGAACCATAATTCACCTTGATCTGGATGCCTTTTTCTGTTCGGTCGAAGCGTTATTAAATCCCTCGCTCAAAGATCAGGTTTTTGCGGTCGGTGGGCGGCCTAATAACCGTGGGGTAATTACTTCCTGCTCTTACGCAGGACGGCAATACGGCATTAGGTCAGCTATGCCTACTGCTAAAGCCCTAGCGCTTTACCCAAAGCTAATCCTTGTCCAAGGTCATCATTCTTTATACGCTGAGTATTCCAAGAAAGTGATGACAATTCTTTATGACACCTCCCCATTAGTAGAACAGATTTCAATCGATGAAGCCTTTATGGATATAACCGATATTCATTCTAATCCGCGAAAAGTAGCAGAGGCATTGCAAGGGCGGATTGCACGTGAAGTTGGCTTGCCCTGCTCAATCGGTGTAGCTAGCAACAAATTGGTAGCTAAAATCGCAAACGATTTTGGCAAGTCCAGAAACAGGTCTGCAAAGCCGCCCAGGGCAATAACAATCATTGAGCCAGGAAATGAGGCCGAATTCCTAGCGCCATTAAAGGTACAATCACTATGGGGTATTGGCCCTAAGACAGCTCAAAAATTACAGACCTTAGGCATAAAAACCATAGGGGATCTAACCAAATTATCCCAAGATTCCTTGAAGCAGCTATTTGGCAAAATTGGCGAAGAAATTTTTTTCCGAGCACGCGGCATCGATGACTCTCCGATATATCTAGAGCACGAGATAAAATCTGTTAGTAACGAAATCACACTGGAAAGAGATACCGTTGAAAGGGATTTACTGCTGAATATTTTACGCAGCTTATCTGATAAGGTTGGCCAGCGTTTACGCGAAGCGCAACTTGCTGGCAGAACGGTGCACTTGAAATTGCGCTACTCAGACTTTTCAACCATCACACGCCAACAAAAATTGGAGCAAGCAACAGACCAAGATAACGAGATTTATGAGATCGAAATCAAAATCTTAGATAAACATTGGCAGCAAGGTCGACCAATTCGCTTAATTGGTGTTGGTGTCAGTGACCTTGGGAAACCATACCGTCAATTAAAGCTTTGGGATCAAAAAGATGTCGAAACGAGTCAACTATTACGTGCCGTTGACCAGCTTAGATCAAAGTATGGCCAAAATATCATCCAAAGAGGAAGTAAATTAAGGAAGAGATAGTTAAATCAAAGCACAACCCTTAATTCCCGTCTGGCAAAATTTCTGGAATTAAATTGATAACAGCCTCTTGTCATGATTTTCAGGTTGCTGTTATAATTTCGGGCATGCCAACGTAGCTCAGCCGGCAGAGCAGACGCTTCGTAAGCGCCCGGTCGAGGGTTCGATTCCCTCCGTTGGCTTTTATTTATTAATCAGTCTGTGGGGGTTCTCTTTTTTCCACCACAAGAGTCAGCTTCGCAGCCACTGCAGCAATAGCGCCAATTGCAGCCCAAACAGGAACCAAAACAGCACCGATCACCCCCACTGTCAAGGGGATTTCAATCAAGGTAACCCCTTTTTCATCCTTCAGGATCAACCTGCGCACGTTTCCCTCATGCAAAATTTCTTTTATTTTGCTGATCGCTTCTTCGCCACTGATGCGAAACTCTTCAAACCTATTTTCATTATCGTCCATAATTGCTCCTCCATCACATAACGCATGTTGTTGCTTAACGCATTATCCTTTTGATTACAAGCCCATCATTTTATTATTGCGCGGCTATCTAACGAGATCGCTCCACGGCCTTGTTTAAACACTAATAAGGGGTTAATCTCAAGCTCGTCAATTTCTGGATGATTAAGCGCCAACTGGCTCAACCTGGCAATGATATCCACCACAGCGTCAACATCTGCTGGTTGACTGCCTCGGTATCCCTTTAGTAATTTTCCAGCATAGGTGCTATCGACCATCCCTTTAATATCAGATAGTGACAGCGGCGCAACACCAAAGGTTACATCTTTGATTAATTCCACAAAAATGCCGCCCATGCCAAACATAATCAAAGGCCCAAAAGTAGGATCACGCCGCATACCAATGATCACTTCTTGTCCCTTGCCAGCCATTTTTTCTACTAATACCCCATCCAACCTTGCCTTTGGGGTTGCTTTAGATAAATGTTCAAACATCTCTTGATAAACTATGCGCAATTTATTGGCGCTGTCAATACCTAGTTTGATTCCACCCATGTCAGATTTATGCAAAATATCCTCAGAGACAATTTTTAGCGCCACTGGGTACCCAATTCGATCAGCGATGTTTACTGCATCCTCATCATTCTTGGCAAAACCGCCCGGTATAACGGGGATGCCGTATGCTTCAAGCAGTGGCCTAGTTTGATGTTCCCCTAAGGCTTTTTGATTGGTATCTAACGTCTTCAACAAACCTGCAGCCTCAGCTTGGTTTATGCCCTCAAGCTTTATTCCTTTTAGATCTTTCTTTTCAAGGAAGTCTTTGTAATATTGCATAGCACCCAAAACCTGCCCCACTTCATCCGGGTATTGATACATAGGCACACCTGCTTTGTGCAAAACGACCCTGGCAGCCTCAACACTCACATCACCCATGATGCACGACAGCATCGTTTTGCTGGTCAGTTGCGAATTGTCAACCCAGGCTTGAGCAACTCCTTTAGGATCAACAAGCGATTGGGGTACAAGTATGGTTAGGAGAACATCCACTCCCTCATCCTCCCGGAGGATCTGCAAACTGCCATTGTATTCATGGGGTTCCGCACCGCCTAACAAATCAACCGGGTTACTAACCTGTGCGCTGGGGTTTAGTATCGCCCGTAGGGCTTGCTGTGATTCAAATGATACCTCTGCTAGCGAAAACCCATTGGCTGCTAGACTATCTGAAGCTAAAGCTGCCGGACCGCCAGAATTTGTCACTATAACGGCCCTTTTTCCGCTGGGTAGTTCCTGGCTGCCCAAAGCCCAAGCTACGTTGAATAACTCCCGTACTGTCTCCACTTCGATAACCCCACACTGTTTGAAGGCGGCTTGGTATGCAGTATAAGAGCCAGCCAAAGAACCCGTGTGTGAACTAACAGCCTTTGCACCCGCATCACTTCGTCCTGCTTTTAACATCACAATGGGCTTTTGTTTTGAGACTTCTTTAGCAACTTCCATAAAACGCTGGCCGTCTTTTATGCCTTCGACATAAACTGCAATGACTTTAACATGCGGGTCCTGGCCAAAGTAAGCAATCATGTCAGTCTCTGAAACGTCCATTTCATTGCCCAAGCTGGCAAAGTGTGAAAAACCAACGTGTTTGTCAATAATTAGATCAACAACGCCACCACAAACAGCTCCAGACTGTGAAACAAAGCCAATCGGTCCTGCGTCTGGCATGCCCTTAATGAAGGTTGTATTCAAACCGCTATACATATCCATGGTACCAACACAATTAGGACCAATAATGCGCATTTGGTTTGCTTTTGCAATCGCCATACAGGCATTTTCTAATTTTTGTCCTTCTTCACCAATTTCCCTGAAACCACCAGAGATGATTACAACTGCTTTTATGCCCCGTGCTGCACAATCCTGCAAGGCCTCAAGCGTCATACCTGCCGGCAAGACAATAACAGCTAGGTCAACCGGATCAGGCACATCACGAACATTTGCATAACAGGGATGGCCTAAAATGACATCTGCATTGGGATTAATTGGGTAAACCGCACCCTCATAGTGGTATTGGGTCAGGTTTTCTAATATGCCATAACTCAATTTGTTGGGTTTTGAACTTGCGCCAATAATTGCTACGCCTTTTGGGGAGAAAAATGGAGATAAGTCACTGGTCACTGTCATGCTCCTATAATAATTTTCTTGTTAAATCCAAAAATATTATACCAATCTCTAACAGATGAAATATTTATTAATTCGGAAAAAGTCCAAAGACCTTATCAAAGCTTGAGTGGGTTTATCAGGATCATATAGCTTATAATCTAAGTCATGGTACTGACTGATTCTCAGCAACAAGTCTTAAGTAATGTTGTAAACAGCCGTATTTTCCTTCAGGGTCCCGCTGGATGCGGTAAGACAACCACTGCGGTGCGCTATTTACAAAGATTACTGCAGCAAGGTATCTCTACCTCCTCAATATTAGTATTAACACCCCAAAGAACCTTGTCCTTGCCTTATTCATCAGCAATGAGCGAAACAGCACACTTCCATGGGCACCCTGTCAGCATGCTTACTATGGGCGGCCTAGCACGTAGGATGACAGCCCTTTATTGGCCCCTAGTCAAAGACCTGGTTGGCTTTGGTGAGCCAAATAAGCCGCCTTCCTTTCTTACGCTAGAAAGCGCGCAGTACTTCATGGCCTTTTTAGTGTCCCCCCTGATGGACCAAGGTTATTTCAGTACGTTAACAATGGACCGCAACCGCTTATACAGCCAGATCATCGATAATCTCAATAAATCTGCCATCATCGGTTTCCCACACACTGAGATTGCAGAGCGCTTAAAATCAGCCTGGGTTGGCGATTCAAGTCAATTACGGGTATTTGATGACGTACAAAGCTGTGTTAACCTTTTCCGCGCTTTTTGTCTAAAAAATAATTTGCTAGATTATTCTTTGCAAATCGAAATATTCAACCACCTTATTTGGCCATCGCAGCTTTGCAGAGGCTACCTTTCTAAGACTTACCATCATCTCATTTATGATAATTGCGAAGAAGACCCACCCTTTGTGCATGACATTATGCGCGAGTGGTTACCAGCTTTTGACTCAGCCTTAATTATCTTCGATGAAAATGCTGGATTCCGGCGCTTTCTTGGTGCTGACCCTAATTCAGCCCTATCACTCTTGCCGCTTTGCGATAAACACCTAAACTCAGATAAGACGTTTACTTCCTCTAAAAACCTTCAGGAATTATCAACTGGCCTGACTCTCCCTTTAAACAAAACGACTAACTTGGATATCCAGTCTCTTAGAGAAGTTATGATTGTGCCTGAAGAAGAATTACGTTTTTACCCGCTTATGTTAGATTGGGTCACCGCTAAAATCCAAGCCCTAATTGCTGAAGGTACCCCGCCTAGCCAAATCGTCATCTTAGCACCATACATCTCTGATATGCTGCGTTTCTCCCTCATGCAACGCTTGAATGATGCCCAAGTGCCAGTTCGTTCGCATCGGCCATCGCGCGCGTTGCGAGACGAGCCTGTGGTTCAATGCCTGCTGACCCTTACCGCGTTGGCGTTTCCTCAATGGGAGCTTTTGCCCTCTCCAAATATCTTGGCTTATGCATTGATGCAAGCTATACAGGGCTTTGATCTCGTGCGTGCGCAATTATTAGTTGAGGCAGCTTACAAGCCAAAACAAAGTGACCAGCTTTTGATCTCCTTTGCAGACGTAAAAGCTGAGACAAGGGACCGCATTTCATATGGTTTAGGCAATCGCTTTGAGCAGTTGAAAAGTTGGCTTGAGAATACCAACAAAACTGATCCTCTTGACATGTTTATAAGTAGGTTATTTGGAGAGGTGCTCAGCCAACCCGGCTTTGCCTTCTCTAATGATTTTGCAGCTGGGCAAATTACTGCTAACCTGATTGAATCTATTCGCAAATTTCGCTGGGCTTTGGCAAACACAGATTTAGATCCTAATGCAGATCTTGGCAAAGAATACTTAATCATGGTTTCTGAAGGCGTCATTTCTGCGCAATACCTGGCAAATTGGCAAGAAACGCCAGAACAGGCAGTTTTAATCGCCCCTGCCTACACTTTCCTGATGCAAAACCAGGCCGTTGATTATCAATTCTGGTTAGATGTTTCCAGCCCCGGTTGGTATGAAAGGTTAGAGCAACCCCTTACACACCCTTATGTTTTGAGCAGGGACTGGGAAAAAGGCCGCAGCTGGACTGCAGAAGATGAGTACCAGCTAAGCAAGGTCAACCTGCTGCGTCTAATGCAGGGATTGATTGCCAGGTGCCGCAAGGGCATCTATCTTGGCTTGAGCCGTTTCAACGAAAATGGTTCTGATGAATATGGCATGATGCTTAAACGCATTCAAATCCTTTTCCAACAAGCTTTGAGGAAGGAGCGCCATGCCTGAGCTTGTACAATTAAGACCCAGCCAGGAAGAAATCCTGACATACCGCTTTGGCAGAATGGGCATATCAGCCGTTCCTGGCAGCGGTAAGACCTGGACACTTTCGCTCCTGGCATCCCAAATCATCCTTTCAGGCGTTTTAGAACCAGACCAGGAAGTGC
>Ga0209723_1004340_pt1 | contig 15918 bp, 14 predicted proteins | sample BiotimSIPDNA_2_FD_185750 | JGI IMG/M metagenome (GOLD analysis project Ga0209723, IMG submission 185750) | Anaerobic biogas reactor microbial communites from Washington, USA - Biogas_R2 time_0 SIP DNA (SPAdes) (version 2) | ecosystem: Engineered > Bioreactor > Anaerobic > Unclassified | place... | reverse complement strand
AAAAGTAACAGCAGCAGGTGAAGAATTCACCTTTACAGTGAAATGGGATGGAACCGAAGCAACAGCAGATACCTTTACAATTAAGATAGCTAGTGATGCAACATTAGAAGAAGCACCAATTGCTCAAGCACTAAAAACAGTCAATGATTACTTGAGCGGAACATATGAGAGCATCAGCAAAGCTGGTGTGGATGAGCTTCAAGACGAATTAACAACACTAGGCTTGTACAGTGCAGAATATATTGCTCTAGCTCCTGCAGATGGGCCGGAGCGCCATACAGCAGTATTTAGGGATCTTTGGAACAACAAACCGGCTGATGGTTATGACCTAGAAACCTTGACAACATACTTTGACGCAATGGTCGGTACCAGGCTAAAAACTCAAGAATCAATGGATAAGGTAAACAACGCTACTAGCGTTGAAGACCTTGATGGAATATCTTGGGTAACGCTTCTGAATGATCACTTTGCTTCAGTAACTTACGCTACTCATTCAGGCAAGGCAATTGCAGATAAGAAAGCTGAACTCCAAGATTTAGTAGATAGATACGCAGCACTACCAGAAGACAACAGGGAAGCGGCACTTACAGAGGTATTTGAAGGAAAACCATATGCAAGATCCCAAGCTACCCTGGATGCTTTAGACGCAGCCCTGAAAGTTTAAGAAGGCATAATTTAAGGGTAAGTATAGAACAGGGGACGGTTTCCTGTTCTGGATACTGACATAACCCGTCAGCAGCTAAAATGTAACAAATAACAATCAAAAAAGAAGGTGAGGGCTTGGAAACTTTTGATTCGACCAAGAGAAGTCTATTTGAGATATTAAGGGATGTACATAGGGGTAAAATACAATTACCCGACTTCCAGAGAGGATGGATCTGGGATGACAACCGTATAAAGGGAATTCTTGCTAGTGTTGCCAAATCCTTTCCCATCGGTGCTGTTATGCTTCTGGAGACCGGTAATGAAAAAGTAAGATTTAAAACAAAAACTGTGGAAGGCGTAAGACTTGACAATGATGTAAAGCCCGATTTACTTATCCTTGACGGACAGCAGCGGATTACTTCACTTTACCAAACAATTGTAACTAATGAGATAGTCACCACTAGAAATGAAAAAAACTATGAAATCAAACGTTGGTACTATATTGATATGGTTAAAGCCATGGATGTGAGTAGTGATCTTGAAGAGGCTATCATATCTCTCAATGAGAAGAAACAGATTACAGAGGATTTTGGGCGACGCATCGTACTTGATTTATCTAAGAAAGAATCTGAATATAAGAACCTTATGTATCCGGTTTGCATGATCGATGATTACAGCACTTGGAGGCGTGGGTTTAATGAGTATTGGCAGCACAACAGCGAGAAATCTATGTTTTGGGACAAGTTTGAAGACAGGATCGTCAATAGTTTCAACAAATATATGCTTCCAGTAATTATTATGAAAAAAGAAAATCCTAAGGAAGCAGTTTGCCAGGTTTTTGAAAAGGTTAATACTGGCGGAGTGTCTCTAAATGTTTTTGAATTATTAACGGCAACCTTTGCTGCTGATGAGTTTGACCTAAAAACGGATTGGCAGAAGATAAAAGAGGAGTTTAATAACTATAAGTTACTTTCTAGAGTCAGCAGCACTGATATTATACAAGCCATTACTCTGCTGGCTACTTACAACGATAAATTGAATCGAGCAAAACAAAATATTCCTGACGAAGAACTGCCGGCCGTTAGCTGTAAACGAAAAGATATGCTTGATCTATCCCTTCAGGATTATCAAAAATATAGAGACCCGGTTGTGCAAGGTTTTATCAAAGCTTCAAAAATACTTTTTGAAAACCACATCTATACCGCCCGAGACTTACCATACAATACTCAATTAATACCGATGTCCGCAATCCTAGCTGTTTTAGGTGATAAAATTGACAATATAAGCAATAAAAAGAAACTAATGCAGTGGTTCTGGTGCGGAGTTTTTGGGGAGCTCTATGGTTCAGCTAACGAAACCCGTTATGCGCTGGACTTACCTCAGGTAATCGATTGGATTAAAAACAACGGACCCAAACCCAAAACTATTTATGATGCGAATTTTTCTCCATCTCGGCTGCATACTCTACGAACTAGGAATAGTGCCGCTTATAAAGGGATTTATGCATTGCTTATGGATGATGAAACCAAAGATTGGCTTTCGGCTACAAAGATTGATTTCAGCACCTATTTTTCTGAGTCAATTGACATTCACCATATTTTCCCTGTAGCTTGGTGTTTAAAGAATGGCATAAGCAAAGACGATTATAACTGTATAATTAATAAAACCCCTCTATCAAGTCGTACTAATCGTATAGTAAGTGGTGAGGCTCCAAGTAAATATTTGGTGAGAATACAAAAACATGCTGAAGTAAGCGATGACGAGTTTCAAAATATCTTAAAATCCCATGTGCTCTCACCTGAATTGCTGTATGCTGATGACTTTGAATGCTTTTTCATTGACCGCAAGGAAAAAATACTGCAGAGAATCGAAAAAGCTATGAATAAATCCATCCCCAGGGAAGCAATTCAGACTGAAGAAGGAGTTTATATGGATGAGGGTAGTGAAGAAGGGTAACAGACATGGGTGTCTTACTACGGCGGGATTAAAAAATGACATTGCCATTGAAAAAAGGGCAAGCTAATAGTTGCGGGAAAATCTAATGTAAATCCAGCCCAATACTACACACTCCTTCCCAAAGCTGACCTAACCCATCAGCAACCGAAGGAGAGAACTTAAAACTCCGTGGGAAAGTGAATACATTTGCTCTCTCACTCACGGGGCTTTTTCTTTACCCCCAGCAAACCTTGGGAGCAATCAAGCTCTTAAGGGGCCAGGGGGTTTCTTTTTTGCAGAATTGCAAAACGAATAATGTCGTCGAATACATATCAAACCCAAGTAAAACCTATACATATTGGAAAATATTTGATACAATGTAAGCAGTAAGTTCTCGAAGGGAAGGTTGCTTAAATGGATTATACAACTACGGAAAAATGGTCATCCCTTGAAGAAATTGCTGAACACTTGGGCGTCAGTAAAGATACGATTTATAGATGGATTTCTACCAAGCAGATGCCTGCCCACAAAGTCGGTAAATTGTGGAAGTTCAAAATTAGCGAAATAGATAAGTGGGTTACAAAAGGCGAGGCGGCAGATAAATGATGATTATGTGTATTGAGGTGCTGAAGGAGGAGGAGAAATGAAGTTCTTAGAAATACTGGAGGAAACTTTAAAACAAGATAGCCGCTTTGTAGGTGAGGATGGAAGAATCCTGAAGACCAAAGTTTACGATGCATGTATGGATATGGATGGTTTATTACTTGAGCGCCTCATCAACAATGAAACTCTTAAATCTCACTTTTTTGTAGAAGTTAATGGAACACTCGTTTTTGATAAAATGAAGTTTGCTTGGGTGTTAGACTCCCGTGAATTTCTTCCAGACAGCTACACGATGTTCAAGAATAAAATTGGTTTAACAGACAGCAACGGAAACCTTATCAGCCAGCAGAGTGATGTAACGCTAGTTTGGCCTTATAAAGATTGTGTTCTTGAGGGCGGTCAAACCAAAGAAGATCAGAAACGAGATGAGATTTTCTATAACGAGACCCTTGCACCGGACGAGGTAAACAGGCTCCTGTATCCGAAAGTTTTCAGCAATGCGAAACGCTATTCGAGGGACGGAGTGGAGGAGATTACTGAAATTGAGGATACAGATAACCTAATTATTAAGGGGAATAATTTGCTGGCGTTGGCTTCACTGGTAAAAAGGTATGAAGGGAAAATTAAGTGTATTTACATAGATCCACCTTATTATTTTCAAAAGCGAACAGGGACGGATACATTTTTATATAATTCTAACTTTCATTTTTCCACTTGGCTGGGGTTTATGAAAGATCGTTTGGGAATGGCTAAAGGATTGTTAGCAAAGGGCTGTGTGATTTTTATAAGTATTAGCGAGGATGGTATGCACTATTTAAAGGTATTAGCGGATGACATATCCGGTGCAGAACATTTTATTGGCACCATTCCAAGGAGGACTAGGCATGGAAAGTCGGATGTGCCGTTTAACTTTTCGCAGGATTTTGACTGGCTTCTTGCCTATACAAATGCTGAAGATACTGAAAAAGTGATGGGAAGGCAAGTTGAACGAAATTATTATGAGAGCGATGACTACCCAGGGCAACCCTGGCGGTTAGCTGATTTAACATCCCAACGTACTGCCAAAGAACGCCCAAACTCTTATTTCACCATGATTGACCCTAAAACCGGTAAAGAATATCCGGCCAGTGAAAAGCGCACCTGGGCATTAACAAAGGATACTTTTGATTATTATTATGAAAAGGGTGCGGTAGTATTTCCCGATGATTATGACTTCCTAAATATTACAAAACCATATGCGAGAAAGTTTAAGGCGGATGATGATGCAGGCGGGAAGCTCAGTGCAGTTATTTCAGATTTTCAAATCATTGATTTCTTAAAAACCTTATTTTCAGCAGTTAAAAATAAAGATGGTAATGACGAGATAGATGAACTATTTGGCCGAGACGAATTTGACTTTGCTAAGCCGGAAAACTTAATTAAAGCTATTCTTGAAGTTACAACAGTTGAAGGGGATATTGTCCTTGACTTTTTTGGCGGTAGTGGAACAACTGCAGCAGTTGCTCACAAAATGGGGAGGCAGTATATTTTGTGTGAACAGATGGATTACATTAATACTGTTACTGTTCCCAGACTTCAAAAAGTAATCGATGGAGAGCAAGGTGGCATTTCCGAAGCTGTCAACTGGCAAGGCGGAGGCTCCTTTGTCTACTGCGAATTGATGGAGCAAAACGAATCCATTGTCTCCGTGCTTCAAGCAGCGGATACATCTGAAGAAGTCCAAGCAATCCTAAACCGGGTAACAGGTGACGGTCCCATTATTCCTTCTGTGCTGCCCGATGATTTACGCTCCCATATGGATGAGTTTGCCCAGATGCCTTTAGAACAGCAGAAAAAACTCGTAATGGAACTTATAGATAAGAACAAACTTTACGTTAACCTCTGCGATATGGATGATGAAGAACTAGTGGTCAATGATGCAGATAAAGCTTTTACAAGGTGCTTCTACCGCATGGATGAGAGGGGCGGTATGTGATTATGGCACAATTTTTGTATCAAACAATTGAAGCCCTGGAACAGGCCGGCTTTCTCCAAGATATACCTGAGTTTATCGAACAGGGGCTTTCTGAGCATATTGTGCTTAGAGATTATCAAAGAAGGGCCTTTCAATATTTTGTCACCTATTATGAGAATGAGAAACTAAGAAAAAACAAGCAGATCCACACTCTTTTCCATATGGCAACGGGTTCCGGGAAGACGGTTATTATGGCTGGCCTGATATTATATCTCTATACAAAGGGTTATCGAAAATTTCTTTTCTTTGTAAATCAGACTAACATCCTGGAAAAGACGAAAGAAAATTTCTTGAACCCTGCTTCCGGAAAATACCTCTTTGCCGATAATGTAGAAATTCTAGGTGAACAAATTGCCATTCGCGAAGTCGATAATTTTTCCATCGTTGACGAACAAGCAATTAATATCTGCTTTACCACTACGCAAAAGCTTCACCTGGACTTAAATTTTTCTAAGGAAAATAGCGTTACCATTGAAGATTTTGAAGATGACCGGGTTGTGCTTATCTCTGATGAGTCTCACCATGTCAATACTAGAACTAAGAGAAGAACAAAAGAAGAAGAGACGGCAGATAATTCGTGGGAGCACAGTGTTGAGCGAATCTTTAGGGCCAACCGGGACAATGCCTTGGTTGAGTTTACCGCCACTTGTGACCTGAAAGACCCAGCGGTACTGCGTAAGTATACAGACAAAATCATCTTTGATTATGCCCTTGCCAAGTTTAGAGCCAGTGGTTATACGAAGGATTTCCAAAACTTACAGAGCGACTTTGACCCATGGAAAAGAACGCTTGGCGCACTGATTTTAAGTGAATATAGGCGGAACCTCTTTGCCGATTGTGGACAGGACATTAAACCAGTTGTACTTTTAAAATCAAGGCGCATAGTAGATTCCGAATCATTCTACGAAGAGTTCTTTGAAAATCTGGACCGATTAACACCAGAAGAAATTACCTCAATGGAATCGGCCGACAATGTTCTTTTATCGGAAGCGATAAGCTATTTTAGAAAAAAGGATAGAACATTGGAGTTTTTGACGTACGCTCTCAAATTAGCCTTTGCCAAAGAGAACAGCATTATTATGAATGGAAGTAGAGACAATACGGTGGACAAGCAGCTGGCCGTTAATTCCTTGGAAGAGCCATCAAACCCTTACCGTATTATTATTACAGTGGATATGCTTAACGAGGGCTGGGATGTGCTAAATCTCTTTGATATCGTACGTCTCTATGAAACACGACAAAGCGGTAAAGGGAAAATTGCACCTTATACCATCAAAGAAGCACAGCTCATTGGCCGTGGTGCCAGATATTGCCCTTTCATTGCGGAGCCGGACCAGGAGCGTTTCAAACGTAAGTATGATTATGATCTTGATAATGATAACCGCATCCTGGAGACACTACTCTATCATAGCAAGCAAGATTCCCGTTATATCAATGAGCTTCGGGCGGCTCTAAAAGCAACAGGTCTATTACCGGAGAATCCAACGGAAATAGAATACCGACTTAAGGACAGTTTCAAAGAAACCTTATTTTTTAGGCATGGCATTGTCTTTACTAACCGGCGAATTGAGAAATCCAGGGAAAACGTGACTCAAATTGATAAGAAGATACAAACTGCGAGAATCCATGTTCAAATTGCAGGGTCAGGAAGTCGCCTTTATGGGTTGTTCGATGATGAGAAAGTAAATGAAGGCGGATCTGGATCTAGGCACACTAAGCAAATTAAGCTCAAAGACTTGCCCTTAAACATCCTTTACGGAGCGGTGGATAGCTTTGAAGGGCTGAAATTCAATGTACTCAAGAGCCATTATCCCCAATTAAAATCAAAGCGGGAGTTTCTGACCTCACCGAGCTATGTAGGTAATGTGACTCTAGTTATCGAGAGTGATAGTGAACACTTGACAGCAAATAATCTTTTTCGGGCAGCTAAGAAGGCTTTGGGAGAAATAGCAAAGCATGTCAGAGGTATCGTTCAGGAATACGAGGGAACGAAAGAGTTTGATGCTAAACCAATTCGGAAGGTTATTATGAACAAAAAGATTTATGTAGATAATCCACATGGTGACGGTGTAGGCGTTTCGCAAGCGGTCGTCGTCCGGGAGCTTGCCGTTAATCTTTATGGTGAGGATTGGTATGTCTATGAAGATAATTTTGGCACAACGGAGGAGAAAGCCTTCGTTAAATATTTCCGTGGATTTGTGCTAGAATTAAGGCAGAACTACGAAGAAATTTATCTTGTTCGTAATGAGCGCATTCCGGAACTTGCTATTTATGATTTTGATACCGGAGAGAGGTTTGAGCCGGACTTTTTGCTTTTCCTAAGAAAGCATAATCAGGATGGGTACGAACAAGAACAGATCTTCATCGAGCCAAAAGGTGACCATTTAATAAGTCAGGATAAATGGAAGGAAGATTTTTTGCTCCGCATTAGCAAGGAAGGCATCCCAGTCAAAGTCTATGTTGATGACAATAAGTACCGCGTCTGTGGGCTCCCTTTCTTTAACGTTAACCACAGGATGAGTGAATTTGAACAGGCATTAAAAAGCAAGATGCGTTAACTTTAGTTTTATATCCTGGAACCCCATGATTCAAGCCGTAGCGATAATCATGCTAAGGCAGTTGGGTTGGCGGAATTTGCCGAAAAACATTGGGATTTGTTCGGGCGGATTCAGCTAATTCGTAAACAAAGGGGTGCTGATGGGGCAGAGCACTATTATCGGTTGGATATGGGAAATACCTTCGTACGCAATAAAGTATTGCCGATAACGAGCAACACCCAGTTAGATCAAATTTTCGATCAAGAGGCAAGACCGTAAGACTTAATTATAGTTAATTGGACCGGGGGAAGGTGTTAGTATGCCAAGTGACCGTTCCTTTACAGATTACATAAAAACCCGATTTTACAACAACATCTACTCAGCCGTAGATGGTTTCGTTGAGCAGAGCTGGGGAAGGTTTTGATCTGCGTATTTCCAATGTTCACATTATCGGCGCAGACACAAGGGGACGGTTTAATATTATAATTTTTCACTGTATATTTCAAAGGGTGGGCGCTACGGTGGCGCCCATTCATATTAATTCTATTAAAGGTTGGTGACTTTTAACAGTCCCCAATGTTGACCCCTTATTTAACACTACGTCCAAGGGGCTATTTTGTCAGATGTGGACTTGACATGAATATTCTTCCATGTTATAATTACGCTATAAGGCGTAAGTGGTGTAAATTATAAAAAGGGAGGTGTTTGTATTGCGGGAACAGTTTATTCGGTTCGGGGATTTTATTAAACAAAAACGGTTGGGTGATCCCCGGGAGCTAACCCTAAAGGACATGTCCGAGAGGTTGGGGATATCTTTAAGTTTTTTAAGTGATATAGAAAACAATCGCAGAAAGCCTTTTGACAAGGACAAAATCGAGAAATTTGCCCAAGTGCTCAATCTTTCTGGCGAAGATAAGGCTAGAATGTATGATTTAGCAGCCCGGGATCGCAGGGAAGTCCCCTCTGATATAGAGGACATTATGATGTACAGCGAAATCGGGGATATGGCAAGGATTGCTTTAAGGCAATCTAAGGCGGGGCTACTTGATGAAGAAGATTGGAAGAATTTCATACGGGAGAAAGAAAAGAAAGGAGGAAAACAGTGATTGAATTCAGATGGAGCAAGGTAGATAAAAAGGATAACACCCCTATCCTAAAGGATACTGAAATTGATAACTTGGCTGAAACGCTGCTTGCAGACTACAAACCACAACTATTAAAAGAGCCTACACCAATCAACCACCTACATTTTCTAGAATCATATCTCGGCGCCAATATCGAATTCATGGACATCTATTACGAAGATAAGCCAATCTGGGGTGCTACGGCTTTTAATGATGACGAACATCTGCCAGTATTTGACCGTGAAAACCGTCGCACTGGGGTAAGGAAATTAAAGAATCGAACCATCGTAATTGATAATTACGTTATGCAGGAAGGTAAAGAAGGATTAGGACTTTTTACGGGGCTACATGAGGGGGGTCATCTATGGCTTCACCCTGGTGTTTTTACGGTACCCGATAATAGTGGGCAGCTCTCTCTTTTTAGAGATGAGAAGCCTAAAATCAGGCCGGTTGTGTGTTGCCGCAAGAACAGTATCGAAAGCTTTGGCCGGAGGAAGGCACTTGTAACATCTGAGGATTTTAGGGAACATCAAGCCGATTATTTCGCATCGGCCATAGCCATGCCCAAGTCGACCTTTATACCATTAGCATTAGAGATACTGAAATCAAATGGTATTACCGGTGGCCGGGTAATAACCGGAATTGATTGGGAACACGATTGGTTTGCTGAGGATGAATTCCCCAGGTTAATAGCAAAGGCGTATGGGGTATCCAGGCAGGCGGCAGCAATCAAGCTGCGAAAGTTTAATTTTATTGTAGCGAAGGACAATTTACAGCCTTCCCTATTTTAGGCTATATTTTTTTACCACCTGTTACGCTAAATGGCGTATAGGGCGTAAGAAAAAAGGAGGTGATGACCTATAGCAATAAAAGTCAGATGCCCGGTCTGTTCTAATAAACGATTGATGGACATGGTATCGGTGAAGGAAGCTGAATTAGTAATAAAGTGTCCCAGATGTAAAAAGCGCATCAACTTGCAACTAAAGAATAATCGAATAAAGGCAATAGCTATGTAAAGCTATAACGAGCAGTGGGGCCAAAAAGAGCCACCAAATAGCCGGATTGACATGAAGAGCGTTTTAACAACGCATTCATTTCAGTCCGGCTGTTTTTTGTTTTAAATACTTTTTCTTAAACATGAAATAAACCTGCATATTTAACATTTACTCTTTAGTTACAGAGCAAAGGGAAGGGGGGGGGAGAAAGCGATGGGACCAAATGAAAGGCGGATGGAAATCATAGAAGCCTTATGCCGCAGAAGGCAAGACACTATGGCTAATCTGGCCACAGAGTTTGGTGTAAGTGTCAGGACCCTTCCCAGGTAGTGATGACATTTTCTTTAATTGCCCCTGCTTTAATGAAAATATCATCCCGCATAACTTGCCATTTGGTCTTTATTTCTCCCGTTTCCCAATCCACTTGATTGATATGTTCCTTGGCCTGTTCCTTGGCCTGGGCAACAACTTGCTGGTGCATTTCTTCGGCTTTGGCTATCGACTCATCCTTTTGGCGGGTGGCTTCCTCAATCAATCTATCTGCCTGTTCTTTAGAGATAGTACCGGCCTCATCCCGCTGCCGAATTATCTCTTTCACCACTTCGCTATATTGCTCTTCAGCGGCCTGAATAGCCCCATCCTTTTGTTCGATACTGTTTTTGACTACTTCGGCAGCCTGGGTAGCTGTAATTTCTCCTGCTTGGGCTTTCATTCGCTCCATAATAGCTTTGGCTTCCACTTCATTTTCCGATAGAACCTGAATACCGTTTTCCACCATCTGCCTTTGGATAGCATTGATTTCTTCCTGCTCAGACCTAGTGAGTGTTCTTTTCTCTGCACTGGCAGTATCTAGGATTTTTTTAATCCTTGCCTCCCCGTCAGCGATGACTTGCTTTTTCTCTTCGTAACCCTGTTGCATATTAATTAAAATCTGAAAGGCATGGGATGCTGCAACCTTAAAGGTTGACCCTAATGACAAGGTAGGCATAGGATTACCAGGATCGCAAACCCCAGCGCAGACCCTTGATGTAAACGGGAAGATTCGCATGAGGCTACAAACCCAAGCGAGTGACGCAGATGATATTGTAGCTACTAAAAAATACGTAGATGACAATGCAGGAGAGAAATTTGTCTACTTCTCTGATACCGTTTCAGAAAGCGATGTACCCGATTCTTTTCAGGACGGTATAACCATAACGAACAACGGATCTAATAGATTTCCCACAATCGGTGAATGGGGTATGTGTATTACATTTAAACCTACTGGAGGCTATCGGGCTACTCAATTATATATAACGGTGGATGGCGCTTTATGGGGCAGAAGGGCATCTAGTGTCACCACATGGGCAGCCTGGAAAGAAGCAGGTAGTGGAGGAAGCAAAATTATAACTGGTTCTACAGAGCTCTCAGGGCTATCAACTGGTGATCAATGGCACAGGGAAATATAAGGAAGGTGGTAAAATGGCTGAAATTACACAAGAAGTTAACATTGAGATTTTGGAAAAGCTGAGTGATGGGACATATAAAAAGAAAAACCCTGCGACAAAAGCGGGAGTGGTAAAGTTTGAAGATGGCAGTACGGTTGAGGATCACAAGTCCGACTATGTGTTACAAGTGCCTTACGGCGTAGCCACAGGCTTAGCAAACACTTATACAATAACTCTTAATCCTGCTCCGATATCGTATAAAGAGGGAATGGCCGTAGCTATAAAAATCAATACAACCAATACAGGTGCATCTACTATAAATATAAATGGTCTTGGTGCAAAAAGTGTTAGAAAAGCTAATGGTAATAATGTTAGTGCCGGAAACCTCAAAGCTGGAAGTATCTATTCAATGAGGTATAATGGCACAAATTTTATCTTACAGGGTAGTGATTCTGCCGGAAACGCTACACCTGGAGATGTGTTATCCGGCAAAACATTTAGTAATGGTGAGGATACGGATCTAGTAGGTACAATGCCTAGCCGCACTGGACATGTAACGGCGCAAGGTTTTTCTCAAAGTGGCACAACTCTTCGATTTCGACCCCAGCCCGGCTATTATGATGGTTCAACAGGTAATAGTGTGCAAAGGACCGATGCAAACTTTATCGCTGCCAATATTCGCCAAGGAGTTAGTTTGTTTGGTATAACAGGAACATTGATACCGGCTTCTGATGATTATAGGGGTGCACCTGGTCCTACATATTTGAGCCATGGTGATATGAATGCAGGATACTTTGGCAGATATGCAGGAATATTCACGGGAAACCAGTTATCTTCTGCAGCGGGAATATCCATAGGAAACGGGTTATTTTATAGCTCAAGTAATATAGAGTGGCTTAAATTCTCATTTGAGGGGAAAATCATATTTTTGGCACAAAAGCCAATTCGCTATGCTCTATCCTGGAACGACCTTAACAATGCCGGTTGTGTTTACGGGACTAAACACATTACGAAAGATGGAATCACTTATAAATGTAGGTTGTTGCGTATTAGAGATGGGGAACCGGATACTGGTCCAGGGAGGGAGCAATATTTAGTTCAGAAAGTTCATAATATAGCCGGCGGTGCTTGGGATAAGTTAACAAATAGTGATTTGTATTTTAACCAGCCAGGCGGTACAAACGGTCACTTTTCCTTTGCTCAAGAAACAGCGCCGAACAATTCATCCCATTGCTATTCTTATACAAGTTCATCTGGTAGTTCAACCGTAGCAAAAAATGATCGGGGAGCCTGGTTCGGTTGGCGTCCAGTGTTGGAGGTAGTTTAAATAGGAAAAGGTGAGTTATAGTGCCCAAATAATTTTATACTGCTATGGTTTGGGAAATTGGCCCAAGCATCTTTTTACCAATAAGCAAAGCACCTGCAGATGGGTGCTATTTTTAATGTGAAAGGGGGAGGAACTTTGAAAGATGTTGTTTATAATCTACAGCTGGTTTTTGCTGCTTTAGGTGGTTATATTGGTTGGTTTCTAGGTGGATTTGATGGGTTTCTTTATGCACTTGTGGCTTTTGTAGTTCTTGATTATATTACCGGAGTAATGGTAGCAACACTTGAAAAGAAGTTATCCAGCGAAATTGGCTTTAAGGGCATCTTTAAGAAGGTGCTTATTTTTATGCTGGTAGGCATTGGCCACACTGTTGATTGTTACATCATTGGAAAAGGTGGTGCCATCAGGACGGCAGTTATTTTCTTTTACCTATCTAACGAAGGTCTGAGCATTTTGGAAAATGCGGCACTGGTGGGTTTGCCCATTCCGGAGAAGTTAAAAGGGATTTTACTGGAGTTTAAGGAGGACGGAAGAAATGGTTAAAATATGCTGTGATTATGGTCATGGCGGAAAAGATCCAGGGGCTATATATAAAGGAAGGAAAGAATCGGATGACAATCTTGCCCTTGGTAAAGCAGTGGCCGCCGAACTACGAAGGCATGGGGTTGAGGTAATTGAAACCAGAACTGCAGATAAAACAGTTAGTTTAGAGGAAAGAAGCAGTATTGCAAATGTGAAAGGCTGCGACTATTTCATTTCCTTTCATCGAAACGCTTTTAAGCCGGAACAGGCTAAGGGGGTAGAGACTTTTACCTATACATCTCCCAGTACCAAGTCTGTACAGCTGGCTAAGAAAATACAAACTGCACTAGCGAGTGTTGGCTTTGCGAATCGGGGTGTAAAGACAGCAAACTTTCATGTGCTAAGAGAAACAAAAGCTCCGGCAGTATTGATGGAGGTTGGGTTTATTGATAACACGGGGGATAACCAGCTATTTGACAGGAAAAGAGATGAAATTATAAAAGCACTAGTGAAAGCGATTTTATCTCAACTGGGCATCAGCTATGCTGCACCATCTTCCGGAACTCAAACGGACCGAGGTAGTGGCCAGACTCTTTATCGCGTGATGGCTGGCTCTTATGTGATAAGGGGAAATGCGGAAAGGCAAGTGCAAAGATTAAAGGCTGCCGGGTTTGATGCTACCATTATGGTTTATGAAAAGCCTTGAGAATAACCGCTCAGGGCTTCCCTTTTTTTGCTCATTATATCTTATTTTCGCCAGCCAAAATGGTAGCTAATAATTAGTGAGATATAACTTGATAATGTGGTGAAACCATTTTAATATGCTACTACCAAAGCGAAAGGGGGAGAAAAATGCTGCTAAATCAAGTTATTCAACTCTTTGAGGACTATATCAAGATGATTGACCGCTCACAGTCAACCATAACCTGTTATATCCAAGAGTTAGGACATTTTAATGATTTTCTTCAAGTAAAACATAATGGTCCAGTCTATTTAGAGGACATTGTACTTCAGGATTTGGAAGACTTTATGATTCATGAAAAGGAAAGAGGGCGAGCCTCGTCCAGCAGAAGCATGACAATATATATTTTACGTAGCTTTTATAACTACGCTTGCAAAAAAGATCTATGTGCTAAAAACTTAGCAGAGCTTCTGGAGCAAGTCAAGGTACTGCAGAAAGAGCGAGATTATCTAACTGAGGAAGAGTTTGAAGAATTGGCCAGCACCATTACTCAGCCTGTGGTGCGAACAGTAGTGCAGACCATGTTTTATACCGGAGGCAGAATTACGGAGATGGTCAATCTAAAACTAGAAGATGTGGATTTAGAAAACAATATTTTGCATATTATTGCTGGCAAAGGAAATAAGGATAGGGATATTCCCATAAGTCATAAACTGCATAATATTTTGGACCACTACCTAAAGCACATCCGAAAACCAGAAGTAGAAACAGACCGATTTTTCACAACCGTCACCACGGGGAAAGTGTCCAACAACTACATTAATGAATGTATTCGCAAGGCGGTAAGCGAGCTTGGCTGGGAGAAAGAAGTAAGTGCCCATGTGCTTAGGCACTCTTTTAGCAGTAATCTGCTGGCAAAGGGAGCTTCAGTGGTGAGTATTCAAAAGCTGCTAGGCCATTCTAGCTTGGCGGTGACTACTCGGTACTTGCACCAAGATAAGAATACGCTGTATGAAGCAGTAAATCTTTTATAGGAGGGTAGAGTTATGCCAAGTCAGGAACCAATTTATAGTGCTAAGGCAAAAAAGATTATTGAAATGTTAAAGTTTCAGACCCGGGAAGAAGTGACAAAAGAACTAAATTATAAAAACTGGAAGAGCCTTGACATGTATATGCGACGGAAGAATTTTGTTTATGATAGTAAGCAGGGACAGTACATTCCAAAGCAAGAGCGAGATAGGAAAACCAAAGAGGCATATAGAAATCATGCACCGGATAAGGTGCTAAGAATCATTGATGCTTTCGATGGAGAAAACTCAGACCCGAAAGGGATTGCTCAAAATGAAGGATTTGAAGATCATAGGGAAATGGCGGAGTATATGAAAACAAAGGGATTTGAGTGGAATGTGTATAAAAACAATTATGTGAGAATTGTAGGTTTCCAGGAAGAATCAGAACCACTAGAAGCCTTTAAGGAGAAAAAAGATGGAGGAAAAAAGGAAAAGGTAGTAGATGAGTTTTTACCATTTATTCGATTTCTTTATGATAGGCGGGAAAAGGTGTATCAGCTCTTAGATGGTGTTAAAGAAGATGGGAGAATCCCCAGATACGCCATCCCAGGAATGGCAAGGACCAAAGCAATTTACATGAGCGATAAAGTAGCCAATGTTATGGGTGAATTTAGTCGGGAAAAGAATGTGACTCAGCGAGAAATAGTGGAAGCGGCTATCGTAGAATATCTCCAGAAATATGGATTTAAGCAGGAGGTAGAGATGCTTTTACAGAATAGGTTATGATAAAGAACATTTCCAAAGCCTTTTTTATCGCTTATTATAGAGAAACCTTTGTAAATCATAAGCTTGTGAATTATAAGGATTTTGATATGTTTGCATATCATATAGAAGGTTGTTATAGGTGGCTCATAAGGAAGCCCTGAACCCTTGGTATTACGGGATTACAGGGCTTTTTTTTATGCTCATAAAAAACTGTTTTTCGTGCTATTAGTGTGTTTGTTGACGGTGATGGGGAAGCAAAAATCACCGAACCCGGTGGCACACTTCAGCTTAAAGCCAATGTGGAACCTGACAGCGCAAGCAACAAAGATGTA
>Ga0209723_1004338_pt1 | contig 15920 bp, 11 predicted proteins | sample BiotimSIPDNA_2_FD_185750 | JGI IMG/M metagenome (GOLD analysis project Ga0209723, IMG submission 185750) | Anaerobic biogas reactor microbial communites from Washington, USA - Biogas_R2 time_0 SIP DNA (SPAdes) (version 2) | ecosystem: Engineered > Bioreactor > Anaerobic > Unclassified | place... | reverse complement strand
ATCCTCCCCCTACGCCGCACAGAGAGCGGCCGAGAAGATTGCGGAAGTGGCGAAGGAGAAGGACATCATAGGCATCCACGTCAAGGTGCGCGCCCCCGGAGGCAACAAATCCACGTCTCCCGGGCCGGGTGCCCAGGCGGCGATTCGCGCCCTTGCCAGGGCCGGGCTCCGTATCGGACGCATAGAGGATGTCACCCCCATCCCGCACGACGGGACCAAGAAGAAGGGCGGACGCAGAGGACGCAGGGTCTGAGGGGGTCTGGCCATGGACATCGAAATAATCGAAATGGCGGAGAGGAAGGCCAAGTTCCTCCTCAGGAACTCTTCTCCCGCCATGGCGAACGCTCTCAGGAGGACCATGCTGTCGGACATCCCCAAGATGGCCATAGACAGGGTGGAGTTCCACCTCGGCCCCATCATGGTGGACGACAAGGAGTACGAGAGCATCACGCCCTTGTTCGACGAGATCATCGCCCACAGGTTGGGCATGGTCCCCGTGCCCACGGATTACACCCTCTTCACCTACCAGGACGAGTGTCCCTGCGGAGGTGTCGGGTGCCCCAGCTGCACCATAATGTACAGCCTGAACAAGATCGGCCCATGCACCGTGCTCTCCGGGGACCTGATGCCCCTCGGGAACCCCGAGCTCAAGGTCAAGGACGAGTTCGTACCCATAGTGGAGCTCGCCGACGGGCAGGCTGTGCTGATCTACTGCATAGCATTGATGGGCACCGCGAAGAAGCACGTGAAGTGGCAGGTCGCCAACGGCGTCGGTTACAAGTACATGCCGGTGGTCAGCGCGGACCCTGAGAAGGCCTCCTCCCCCGCCGCGCTCAGGTGCGCCGAGATATGCCCCAAGAAGGTCTTCGAAGTGGAGAATGGAAAGCTCACGGTCAAGCGCCCGCTGGATTGCTCCCTCTGCATGACGTGCATCGAGGAATCCGAGGGCAGCGGCGTCACGGTCGAGGGAAGCGAAAAGGATTTCGTGTTCAAGTTCGAGACCGACGGCTCCCTGACGGCTCAGCAGTGCCTTGATAAAACGCTGGAGATTCTCTCCTCGAAGGCATCCGGTTTCAAGATGCAGATCGAGGAGATCTGAAAACCCTTTCCAAACCAACCTTTCACTTTTTTCCAGCTTTCCGCGCGACGTCCTGTCAGAAGAAATCGCTCAGCTTGCATTTTTTGACCTTGTCGTTGTTGAAGACGGAATCCATGCTCATCTCCAGTATGGTTATCCTCTCGCGAGTGTAGTCATCGATTCCGTACTTCTCGCCCATATCTTTGGAGACCTCGAGATACTTCTTCACGCTGGCCTCGTGCACGGTAAGCGTGAGCTTGTATCCGCAGGTGCATTTTCCGGAAAGAGGAACCCGGCGGTACTTCTCTCCGCATTTGGTGCATCTTACGCTCTGAGAGGAGAACGACCTCAGGTTGCCTATCATGTCGGGCATAAGGTGTTTGTTGATCACCTTGGAGGCAACATCCCTCTCGTCCACCGCTCTTATCTTCCTTCCCAGCCCCAGTTGGGCATCCATCTTGTCGCGCATGGTCTCCAGCGTGGTGTAGGCGGAGTGCTTGGGGCCCTCAGACACGTCTTTGGTGTCGTGGGTGAATCCGAAGCCCTCGTACTGCCGCGGGGTCCCTATCCGGCCTGCCACCAGGTCCATGATGCCCTCTATGTCCTTGGGGTCGCGCATATCCATGGCCGCCCTGTAGAACTCGAGAGGGTACTCCCTGAGACAATCTATGTTGTGCGCCTCCTTGTCGATTTCATTGGGATCCAGCCTTGTGGTGAGCACCAGGGGGGCGTCCATAAGCCCGCCTCTTCTATCGGGCATATAGGCCCTCGAGAAGTTGAGCAGCGCGTCCATCATCAGAATTATGCTGTCCTCGTCGCCGTCGCAGTTCCTACGCTTGGCGGCATGGAAGAAAGGATGGGCAAGACCTCCGGCCGCCCCAGTATAGCCGATGATCCTGCACAGGATACCGCCGGAGGTATGGGGAGCCAAACCTATGCAAAGATGTCCGATGAGGTCCGAGCGGCTGTTTATGCAGTAGAACCTCGGGAGGTCGTAAAACCTCTCCAGCTCATCATCGACGAACCTGGAAACCTTGACCATATAGTCCCCGCAGTCCCTGGATGGTATGAAATCCTGGACCTTGAGCTCGCATATCTGATTCCCGTCCACAAGCGGCTCGCCGTTCCAATCATGTCTGTACCCAAGCTCCCTGGCCTTCTCCACCGAGAGTCCTATCTCGTCGGGTCTGAAGTGGGTTGTGGGTATGTCCGTCATGTCGTATCTTATGGTCCCGTCCTTGAATACGTAGACATCGTTCTTCGCCCTGAGTATGCCCTTCTCCAGATTCTCGGGGACCTTCATCTTGGAGGCCAGCCCCTCAACGCACCTGAGCTCGTCCACGGGCCTCTCCTTGAGCAGTTCCAGGGCGGCCCGGTACTCGGATTCCAGGTCGATCTCCACCATGTGGGAGTCGGATCCGGGCACGCGCGGCTTCTCAATATAGAACGTGTGGCTTCCGCATTCCCTGCACCAGGTCCTGTACGTGATCTTCTGGCAGGATTTGCAGACCCGGTTGCCCACATCCATCTTCAAAGCGGTCCTGGCGTTCCTCATGGCGTGCGCGTTCTTCTTGGACGCGTTTATCGCACTGTTCATCTCCCTCTTGGCTTCGGGGTCCCTGCCCACCGGGAACAGGACATGTACCGCCGGCGTCATACGGCGCTCCTTAGATTTCTCCGGACGCCCCATTCTCGCTCCGATGCGGGTGCGAGCTCTTGCACGCACCTCCATGCCCATGAAGCCGCTGACCAGGTCCAAGGAGTCCCCTGGGGCGGGTTCGGAGGTCTTGCTGAACCTGTCTCCCTCGAAGACAAGCCCGAGGCCATCTGCCAAAGGCAGCGAAAGACCCGCGTCGATCAGCACCTTCCCGGCCTCTGCCCTGTGCAGGGCGCCGAGGTCCTCGAGTGTCCTCTTAGAGGAAGATTCCAAGGGTATGGCGAGCCGCCCTTCCATGACGATCCCCTTCTCCGCTACCGTATCCCTCAGGTCGAGGAGCCTCTCCCGAGGGAGGTCATACCAGAAGAGGTTGTATTTCGGGTGCAGGGGCACGCCCAGGTCCTTGGACATCGCCTTGGCCCTCTCGTATGAGGGGTTCTCCCAGTCATCGGGCAGGACGGACGTCCTCTCCTTGAGCTCCTGCTTGTGCCATTCCAGTGAGTATCCGCAGGGCGCCAGGACATGGTTGTTCTCGCAGAACTCCCCGTAAGGGACGAGGATCTCCCCGTTGTCCACGATCTCGGATACCATGTCGCGTATCTCCAGGACCGATTCCTTCGTAGGACAGTACACGAGGTCGCCGCTCTTCAGCAGGACCGTTGGTCCCTCTATGCTGTCGCAGGGTGTGACCACGCAGGCCTTGCCAGGACGTTCTATCTTCACCTGGGTTCCCAAAGCCATGAAGTCATCCATCGCGTACATGGTGGCGGGATTGAATGCCAGGGATGCGAGCCCCGCGGTCCTGGCGCGTCCGTACCTGAGTCTGAATCCCCCCTTCTGTGAAGGGTGCCCGAAGATGGGGCGGCCGGCGACAAGGTCCTTGAGGTACTTCGTCGAGGGTTCTATCCTCTTCTCGTCGTCCTCCTCGGCCTCGGGGGCCTTGTGCGAATCTATGTATTCGCTTATGAACTCCCAGCCGCCCAGCTCCAGTTTGTCGACGTGCTTCTTTATCTTCGAAGCCTTCTGGCAGAGCCCCTCGGCTATGACCAGGCAGGCGCCTCCACGGACCTTGTTCGTCTCTATGCGCGGAAGGTCCCTGTATCCCGATATCTCCACATCCTCGGTGCCCTCCCCGTCGATGCATATAGGGCAGTTCCTTACTATGAGCTCTATCTCCTGGGGGCTGGGTATGAATTGCAGATGCTGGGCCTGTTTGTAGAGAGGTATCTCCTCGTCGAACCTGGAGACCTCGGCCTCGGTGGGAACGTACCTCCCTATCCCCAGCTCCTGTCTGACGACATCCGCAATCAGCACGCTCATCGCCTGCGCGGTGCCGCCTGCGGCACGTATGGGCCCGGCGAAGATAAGATCCACGTAATCGGAGCCGTCAGTGTTCTTCTTTATCTTGGTGGCCGCTATGCCCTCCAGCGGGGCCACGAGTATGCCCTCGGTAAGGACCGCGAGCCCAACCCTTATGGCGCGGTCCAGGGATACCTCCATGTTCTCGGCTGGCCTTTTGGCGATTTCCTTGGCGGCCATGAGAGAGACGACCTCCCTGTTGCCGTGTTCGGCCGTCAGCCGGCGTATGTCCTCGGCCACGCCTGCCACGTCATAGTCAGACAGGAGCTCCTCCACACGGGACGCCAGATCCTCAGCCTGAGGTATGTCCACCTTTATCTCGGGGTCCCGGCCCCTGCGGCGGGCTCTCGTGGCGATGTCGTAGCAGGTCCGGTTCTTCTCGGCGAGGTCACGGAAGTACTCGCCCATCTCGCCGCTCATGGCAACCTGGGCGGGCACGGTCACACCCCGCTTCCGTCCTTCACAGCCCTGAGCTCTCCGAGCACCGCTCCTTTGAGCCCATCCACGTTCTCACCCGTCTGAGCCGAGAAGCAGAGGCGGTCGCTTCCGGTGCGCATTATATCGCATTTGCTCTCGGCGACTATTATGGGCACGCCGGCGAAACCCGATCTGACCGAGTCGAGGAGGGCTGTCTGTTTCTCCACAGAGAAACCGCAGGTCTCAGAAGGGTCTATGACGAAAAGTATGACGTGGGTGAGGTATTTGAGTGCGAGGGCGGCCTGCTTTTCGATATCGTTCCTCTCCTCAAGACTTCTGTCCAGGAGTCCGGGGGTGTCTATTATCTGGTATTTCCTCCACCCGTCATCTATGTGGCCGATGATTATGCCCTTCGTGGTGAAAGGGTACGGAGCTATCTCAGGGGCGGCGGTGCTCAGAACGGTGACCAGATTGCTCTTCCCCACGTTGGGGAATCCCGCCACAACGACCGTGGGCACCTCGGCCTCCACGGCGGGTATGTTCCTGAATCTGTTCTTGGCCTCCTGGAGGAAGAGCAGGTCATCGGATATGCGTCTTATGACGGAGGAAAGACGGCCATAGAAGCCGGTCCTTATGGATTCGATTATGGCCGGATCCTTGGTGCGCCGTATCTCCCTGAGCGCCTCGTCCTTGAGCTTCTTGCTCCGGCCCGCCGCCCAGTTCAACGCCCCCAGCGACTTCTTGTAACGGTCGATGCCTATTATCAGGTCGACCAGCTCCGGGAAGAAATCCTCGTCTTTGTCTATGCGCGGAAATCTCTCCACGTAGCCCTGGAGGGTGGTCTCCACAATGTCCCCTGAGGCCGTGACCTTGGCCAGGGCGGTCTTCTTCTTACCGTCCAGTGCGTTGGTGCCGGTCTTGGAGATCTTGGATGCCCTATGGTACGCTTTGTCCATCAGTTCCTCGGAAGTGAGGACAGTCGGTATCTTGAAGTTCATCCCGGCCATGGGTGACGTTATGGTCGGGCGCATATTAACGTTTCGCGGAAACCTGCCCCGTCACGGCCTCGGCCGGGTCGGATTCACGCCCTCCTCCGCTCGAAGACCGCCTTCAGAAGCCACAGGTCGGACTCCAATCCCCTGTCCGCTCCAAGCCCCGACGGTATGGCCGCATGGGGACATCCCTCCACGACCACTCCTGCCTCGACACGCCATCTCCCGATGTCGTGGCCGAACAGGTTGCATATCCCCGAGAGGTTGCATCCTATGGATATGCCGATATCGACAGCCTCTCCGGCACCTGCCATGAACCGGGGGGCGGAGATTCCCGCATGCACGAAGGTGCGGAGATACGTATTGTCGGTCACGGCATCCAAGGCGCTCATCCCGCAGGGGTTGTCCACGTTGAATATCAGGGACTCTATCTGCCCCACCAGCCAGAAGAGGGTATCCTTCACCAGGTCCGAACCCACGGACAGGGATATCCTGATCCCGCCTCCTGCCGATCCCGAGTAGTCTGTGACATCCAGGGTCACGAATACAGAGGCCTCGACTATGCATCCCGCGATCATGTCTATGGCCTTCTCTATGGCCTTCCTCATCATCTTCTCGAAGAACTCCCCCAGATCGTCCAGGCCCTTTATTGTGCTGGCCATATCGGCGAACGTCTCGCAGGCCGAGTCCTTGAATATGTTCAGAACGTAGGACCTCATCATGCTGCCGCCTATGAGACCTCCGCCGTTGCTTTGATCGGGAGACCCTTCGGCGAAGATCCATTCCGAGGCGGCATCCGCTATGCGCTGCCAGGTGTAGTCGCTGTTCTGAGTGTCCGTTTTCCAGGGGGTCTTGTCCGACACGCTCCCCGAGGAATCCCTCAGTATCACGCAGTCCCCGTTCCTCCCGTTGCTGGATGCGTTCACCAGGACCACTTTCGTGTCCAATTCCACAAGAAGCCTTCCCTTTGCGGGGATTTTCTCCCCGATTATCACCTGTAACTTCTGCTCTTCGTTGCTGCCCGCATGCAAAGTCCACCCTGTCAGGTCCACGGGACGCTCGGTGGAATTGTACAGCTCCACCCATTCGAACCCCGTATCGGATCCGTAGGGGTTCGATTCGAATTCGTTTATCAGCACACCTCTCTCGAAGGGTACGTTGTACTTCAGATCCAGTCCCGCGTCTATGCTTCCTTTCAGACCCGGTATGGGCAGCGGTATGTTCGAAAGGGCGGCCCCCACCCCCGGCAGGTCAGAAAGCGATACCGTGAGCTCCTCGTACTGCACCAGTTCGGGGAGGGTAATGCGGAAGTCGGTGCCCCCGACGCTGCCGTCCACGGACACCAGATGTTTGGTGGATTTCATAAGCGGGTCGAAATCCACATCTATGTCCCAATCCTCCCCTCTGACCTCCGCGGAACCCACGATACCGTATTTTCCGGAGGAGTTCTTGTCCACCGTCAGCCCGCATTTCAGCCCGATCCCGCAAACCTCGCCCGCCAGCGACACCTTGAGGATGGTCTTCGTGGACTTCATCCATGTCTGGGCCTTGGTGGATATCATGAGGGTGAGTCCGAAGAACCGCACCCCGACACCCTGTTCGCCGGAGCTTATGTCCACCAGGGGCGCCAGGGCATTCTCCGCGGCCCAGCCCACGGTATCGAGCAGCGCCCCCTCTATCAGCTCGCGGAGATACTCCATCGGTTCCATTATCGCTTCGAATATCTCTGAGACGATGTCTGCGACGTACTTGGAGATCTCCACCAGGGCGCAGGACAGGACCCCGACTATGTCCATAAGCATCTCGAAAGCCTTGCGCAGGGGCTCCAGAAGGGGCTCCAGCACCTCCAGCAGGAGGTTCCAGGCATCTCCGAGGAGGGTGTTGCTGGGAGAGTAGCTGACGCCTGCCAGGGCCCAGGAGCTCATCACCGGTATGTCGACCGTCAGGTCTATCGTCACGCTTCCTGAGATGCGGCAACTCCCAGCCCCCAAAAGATCCAGCAGGGTGTTGGAGGAGTCAACGGAGTACGACAGGGAGTCCTTGACGCGAACTGTGTACACTGATGAATACGAGGCACCGGAATCCTGCATGAAACCCACGTAGTGAACGCATCTGCCACTGTTGTTCCAGGGCATGCCCACGTCTGCTTCCGGGGAAGATTCCCTCGAGAGCCTCATGCGCTCCTCCGTTATGCGGCCCGACCCGTCGGTCATGCGGAAAGAACCCTCTCCCGGCAGCTCCGTGATCCCGGAACCGTACATCGACATGTTTTCTGAGATCTCCTTCAGAAGGGAGGACATCCTCTCCTTCATCAGGACTTCCGCGTCAGGAGACGAGAAGCCGGAATCCGCCACCGCCGTGAACACGGTCCTCAGCGCGCTGTCCCCCTTTTTAACATGAACTATCGACTCGAGCCTCTCCATTCTCTCGTCCACCGTTTCCCTGTATCCGTCTAGTATCTCCCTCGTCCGTGCCTTGGACATCATGACCTCCGTAATGTATGCCAAATCCTCCTCGGTGGCCTGAGGCAAAGACCTCCTGAGGGAGCTGGTCACCGCCCCGCGGACCGAGGACTCCAGTTCCGATATGCCGAAGATCTCGTCCCTGCAGTCATCCATCCTCTCAAATATGGCCCCGCAGAGGGGGTCCAGGACCTCCTGGGACGTTGCGCAGCTACCGATATCCCTGAAGAAGGACTCACCGCCGTCCTCCATCACGCCGGAGACGGCTCTTCCGAGCGTTGTCAGGAAATCCTCTCCGTCCGAAGGGTCCGCGGCAATCCGTATGGTGCCCATGGTATGCCTCTCCGATATGTCCAGGGCCACGCCTCTGACGAATCCGCGGAAGGTCTCCCTGATGTTGTTGGTCGCGTCCCTGTATTCCGCCAGGAAACCGTCCAGACCGCTCCAGGCGATCACATCCACATCCGGGTAGGCGAAATCTCCCGACACCCCGACCTCCACCGTCCCCCCTTCCAACGAGAAGCTGCAGGGTTCGATTTCTATACGGGAGACCGTGCCGTTTAGGAGGTAACGGTAGTCCTCCTCCCGATGACCCATCAGCTGCATGGCGTCGGCCAGGTAACCCGCTGCTGATTCCGGGTTTTCACCCGTGAGGAATCCGGTTATGCAGTTCCAGAGTCCGACGGCGTGGTCCCCGAGGATCTCCAGTGAATCGATTACCGCCCCGGCTCCGCTGTAGTCAACCCATTGCAGAAGCAGGTCGTCCAGGACGGACACCATGGCCTGGGCGTAGACCGAACCCAGGTCTATCACGAGATACCCGTCGTCCAGGACGGCCATGTCTGCGAGGTCGACGCATCCCGAGCCGGAGATCAGTTCGTCCGAGGAATCGCGGAAGCATATCATCCCGATGGCAGCAAGCGATACACGATAGGCCTCCTCCGCATCCTCGGGCGTGAGTACGGCGGAGGTGCCCATGTCCCCGTACTTGGATTCGGAGCCGTACCCGTTGATCACCCTCGTCTGAGCAAGGGATGAGAGCTGATAGGTCATCATCTGGGACAGTACCGAGACTCCCTCGGTCAGCGATTGTTCGAAGAGAGAGGTCTTCTCTAAGACCAGGGGCAGGGCGTATGTCCCGTCGGACCGGATATCGACGGTCCTCAGGCTGTATCCCGAAGGGGACCTGAACTCGGCTGTGAAGCTTCCCGTGGCCGTAAGATAGGATGGCACGGAGCCGGATCCGAGTTCAACGGCGCCCGCCATCCTCAGGGATTCCACCCCGAGCTCCGCCCTGTAGTCCACGAGCGTGGCTGTCACGCATCCGTCGGTCATCGGGAAGTTCTCTCTCATCCAGTTGCCCGCACGGCGGGAGAAAGTCTCCGAGCGTTCCTTCAGGACGCCCCCCGAGGGGTCCCTGCTTATGTCGCCTATTATCTCCCCGAGGCCCCTGTTGACGAAGCCCCCCATCTCCCCCATGGCCTCGGATATTGCCTCCAGCTCCGTGCCCAGGTTCCCAGCGTTGTCCGATGCCCGTTCAGTCATCGCGCACACGGCTCCGCAGGCCGACCCCAGTATCAGAAGCGTCACGGCGATTACAGCGAACGGCATCTGACCCCCTTTCGAACCCCCAATCCTGCCGATCATATGCGGGCCCTTCGGCCTGTACGGAGATATATACGGGGCATTACAGTTACGATAAAGGCCCTCATCCGCCCTGCGTAAACCATTATAACGGAAGAGGCAATTCCCCGATAGGAATTGGGTATTATGGCTGCAACCGCGAAAGAGTATGCGCTCCCGAAAGGTCTGCCTAAGAAGACAGGTTCCATCTGTCCCGACTGCGGCAGGATCCTGGAGGCGACCCTTTATGAAAGGGATGGGAAGGTTTACATCGACAAGGAGTGTCCTGAGCACGGTAAGTTCAGCGATATATACTGGTCCGATGTGGAGTTATTCTTGAAAGCGGAGGAGTATGCCCTGGACGGCATAGGGCTCCATAACAACGCTGACAGAACGTTGGGGGACGGTGAAAACGTCCACATAATGATCGACGGCCAGAGATTCGACATGTACTCATGCACCGCGCTGGCCAACATCGATCTGACCAACAGATGCAACATGAACTGCCCCATCTGCTTCGCGAACGCGAACCAGCAGGGATACGTCTACGAACCCTCGTTCGATCAGGTGGTCAAGATGCTTAGGGCCCTCAGGGAAGAGGACCCCATAAGGTGCACCGCCGTGCAGTTCTCCGGCGGGGAGCCCACCGTATACCCCCGGTTAGTGGATGTCATCAAGGTAGCCAAGGAGATGGGATTCGCCCAGGTCCAGGTGGCCACCAACGGGATCGAGTTCGCTAAGGACTTCGAGTTCCTCAAGGCATGCAAGGCGGCGGGTCTCAACACGATATACCTTTCATTCGACGGTGTCAGCGACGACATATACCTCCAGGCCCGCGACAGGAAGATGTTCGACGTGAAGCTCAAGGTCCTGGAGAACCTCAGGAAGCTCGAACGCCCGCCCTCCGTGGTGCTGGTTCCCACCGTTGTGAGGGGGGTCAACGACCACCAGATAGGCGACATAGTCAACTTCGCTTTCGAGAACTCGGACGTCATACGCGGAATCAACTTCCAGCCAGTGGCCTTCACGGGCAGGATAACCCGCGAGGAGCTGACCAAGGGCAGATTCACGCTTCCTGACCTCGTCAGGGAGATGGAAGACCAGACCGGTTACGCCGAGAAGAGGGATTGGTATCCCGTGCCAGTGGTTGCACCCATATCCAAGTTCGCCTCCATAATCATGGGCGAGAACAAGGTCACCTTCACCGTGCACCCCCACTGCGGCATAGCGACCTATCTGTTCCGGGACGACACGGGGAAGGTCACCCCCATGCCCAGGTTCATAGACGTGAAGAGATTCGCCGTCGGACTCAACCAGCTGGCCGACAGGGCTGACAAGTCGAAGTTCAAGAAGCTCTATCTGCTCAGGGTCCTGAAGCTGCTCAACAGCTGCCTGGACGAATCCCAGATGCCCGAGGGTCTGACGAAGAAGAAGCTGGTTCAGCTGATGAGGGATGTCATGTCCGACAAGTCCAAGAAGACGCTTGCGGCTTTCTCCTGGAAGATGATGTTCGTCGGAGGTATGCATTTCCAGGACGCTTACAACTACGACATCGAGAGGGTGAGGCGCTGCGCCATACACTATGTGACCCCAGATTGTCATGTCATACCATTCTGCGCTTACAACGGAGGCCCCGAGTACCGCGCGGAGGTCGAGAAGAAGTTCTCCGTCCCTCTGGCCGAGTGGAAGGAGAGGAACAAGGAGGAGGCCAGGAAGCTCGAGGAGGCCCTGATCGTCCCCGAGGACCAGAGGCCCGAGGCATGAAGGTGTTTCACATGATTGTAGATGTGGACAGATGTCTTCACTGCGGCGGTTGCGTAGGCTCCTGCCCGGTCAATGCGATATTCCTCAACGATTTCATCCTTGAGTTCAGCGACAGATGCAACAGATGCGGCAGATGCGTGAAGCTCTGCCCGGTTCAGGCGCTATCTCTGGAGGCGGGGGCATGAGGACCATCGAGTGCGACGTGGTCGTCGTCGGCGCGGGTCCCGGCGGCAGCATGGCAGCCAAGTACTGCGCCCAGGGCGGCCTGGACACAGTCATGATCGAGAAGAAGCATGAGATCGGGGCGCCCCTGAGATGCGCCGAAGGTGTTTCGAAGAAATGGCTGGCGGAGGTCGGCATCGAACCGGATCCCGTGTGGATACGCGCGGACATGGTCGGCGCGGTCATAAAGTCCCCCAGCGGTTACGCCTTCAAGCTCGACGAGAGCAAGGCCGGATCCGAAGTGGGATACGTTCTGGAGCGGCACCTTTTCGACAAGGCCCTGGCCAGGGATGCCGTGAAGGCGGGCGCGAGGATAATGATGCGCACCTACTGCACCGACGTAATCAGAGAGGCCGGGAAACTGGTTGGCATCAGGGCCAAGAGCATGGGCGAGCCCATGGAGATACGTGCGAAGTGCATAGTGGCCGCTGACGGCTTCGAGTCCCAGGTCGGGAGATGGGCAGGCATAGACACCAAGCTCGCGCTCAACGACCTGTGCTCCTGCCTGCAGTACAGGATGGTGAACTGCGATGCGGACATGGAGTACTGCGAATTCATAATAGGCAGGTCCGTGGCACCCGGGGGGTACCTCTGGATATTCCCCAAGGGGGGCGGCATCGCCAACGTGGGCATAGGCATAATGGGCACCATGGCCAAGAGCGGGGAGGCGAAGACGTACCTTGACAAGTTTATATCTGACGACCCCAGGTTCAAGAAGAGCCAGGCTGTGGAGACGGTCGGCGGGTTCGTCTCCACCTGTCCGGGGCTCGACTGCGCCGTGGACGACAACATAATACTGGTGGGGGACGCCGCCAGGATCATAGACCCGATAACGGGAGGGGGCATCTGCCACGCCTGCAGGACCGGCATGTATGCCGGGCAGGTCCTCACCGAGTGCGCCAAGAAGGGAGATTTCTCCAAGGGGGCCCTGATGCCCTACGAGAAGATGTGGCGCGACAGGATGGAGGACAAGCTCTACAGGAACTGGATGGCCAAGGAGAGGCTCGCGGAGCTCGACGACGAGACTATCGACGAGCTTGTAAGGCTGATCTCCACATCCGACATCAAGGAGGTCAACGTGTACAACCTCCTCAAGGTGATCAAGGAGAAGTTCCCCAAGGTCGTCGAAGGCTTCGAGGACCTGATCTGAAACATAGGGGGCGCACCCCCTGCTTCATTTTTATTGAAGGATCTCCGAGACCCTGACTCCTTCCTCACCCGTACGAACCACGAACGGCTGTCCCCCGCGCAGGGCGATGGCCTTGCAGACGGCCTCGGGATCGTCCGTCAGCGCCACCATGCTCCCGCCGCCTCCTGAGCCGGTGAGCTTGGCACCGTAGGAGTGCCTCTCGGCGGCATTGACAAGCTTGTTCAGTTCCTTGCAGGATACCCCCAGGATGGACAGCAGCTTGTGGTCGTGTGTCATCAGGCGGCCGAGTCCCTCGACATCGTTGCAGTCCAGCGCCCCGATCCCTTCGAGGGCGGTCTGCCCGATCTCGTCTAGTATCTCGGCCGCGAAACGGCTTTTCGCCCGATACTTCCTGACCTTCTCCACCTGCGGTCCGGTGGGGGCCTTTATGCCTGTGTAGCCGACGACGAAGGTCATCTCCGGGACATCGGTCTCGGAGACATCCCAGGTGTTGCTGTTCTTGGATATGGACCAAAGGGGTCTGTCGCCCCGGGGCCCGTTCACGACCACGCCGCCGCCATGGGTGCTGGCGGACGCGTCCATGGGACTCGCCCTCCCCTGGGCGGCATACTCGGCCTCGAAGGCGTCCACAGCTATCTCCCTCTCGTCTAGCTCCCTGCCGCATAGCGCGCGCACGGCCGCCGAGAAAGCGGAGGACATGGCCGCGGAGGATCCCAGACCGGAACCCGAAGGTATCTCGCTCTCGGTCTCCAGGGACACGGGGGGGCAGGAGTTGCGCCCAATTATCGTGTCCAGGTGAAGGTGCACCCCTCTTTCGAAAGGCCTACCGTTGACGTTGGGACGCGAACTCCTCCTGACCCTGCAGGTGAATCTGCGGTCCACTGCCAGGGCGACGGCGGGCTTCCCGTAGACCACCGCGTGCTCCCCCAGAACTATGAACTTGCCCGGGGCGGAGGCGACTATGTCTGACATCTGACCTTACTCTGAGAGCTTGTATTTGGCCATCATCTCGGTCACAGCGTCATTGGGGTTCCGGTGATCCAGAAGAGGCTGGGGTATCCCCCACCAGGCCTCCTCGGCATCCATGAGCCCTTTCTCGTAGGACACATCGTCCGGGAAGTCATCCCTCTTTATGCCAAGGAGGGCCTTCTGCATCTCCGAGAAGAGATCGGTTCCGTACTTCTTGTTCGTCAGCGACACCGCGAGGAACGTATCGAAGCAGTAGGTCATCTCCAGTGCGAGCTCGTCCGGAACGGACTCCATGATCATGTCCATGACGCTGTTGGCTGTCATCATGAACACCATCTCGCGTTTCTTCTCCTCGGGTATCTTGTCGTCGTTAACGACCTCGTCCAGTTCCCCGTACCAGAGGTCCTTAAGGGCCGCTGTCCTGCGGGGATTCTTCTCCCACAGCTGGTCCTCCAGCGCTATTTCTTCCTTCTCCTCTTCAGATCCTCCGAAGAGGTCCGCGTTGGGATCGTATTCAGTCATCTTGGATCATCTCCTAATCTTCTTAACGGTGGCCGCCAGTATGTCCATACCCGCTTCTATCTTGCTCTCGTCTGCGGCGTAGGAGAATCTCAGGTGCCCCTCTCCGTACTTCCCGAAGGCGGATCCCGGGGTGCATATGAGACCCTCGCGTACCAGCATCATGGCCAGATCCGCCGAGCTGATGTCGCAGTCGAAGGACGGGAATGCGTAGAACGCCCCTTTGGGCGGGGTGATGCACATGCCCGGTATTTCGTTTATCCTGTCCGATATGAGGTCCCTCCTCCTCTTGAAGACGGTCCTGGCGTTCGCAAGGTACCCGTCCAGGCCCGGCATGGCCTTCAGTATGCCGTACTGCGATGGCATGGCAGGGCTGGCGCAAAGGTGGTACTGCATCTTCACGAGGTCCTCCATCGCATCCTCGTTCGCGATGGCTATCCCCATCCTCCAGCCGGTAACGGCCATGGTCTTGGAGAACCCGTTGATCACCACGGCCCTGTCCAGACGGGGTATGAAGGAACGGTGTACACCCTCGTAGACGAACTCGTTGTACACCTCATCGGCCACGATCATCAGGTCCCTGTCATCGGCCAGGTCAAGAAGTGCCTTGTAGGGTTCCTCCTCCAGAACCCCGCCTGTCGGGTTGGAGGGGTTGTTCACCATCAGCATCTTGGTGCGAGGGGTTATCTTGGCCTCGATATCCTCGATGTCCGGCTGGAAGTCACCCTCTGTCAGCCGGTATTCCACGCCCTTGCCTCCCGCAAGGACCGCATGCGGACCGTAGATTACGAATCCCGGGCTGGGTATCAGGACCTCGTCGCCCGGATCCAGGAACGACATCGCGACCTCCAGCAGGGCCGAGGACCCGCTGGGGGTTATCATGACATTCCCGGCGGTCAGGTCTCCGAACCCGGAGAACCTCTTCGCAACTGATTCCCTGAGTGCAGGTATCCCCGCGGTGGGCCCGTACCTGTTAAGTCCCGCCAGAGCCGCCTCGTTCATTCCCTCGACGGCGGCCGCTGGGGGCTCGATGTCCGGCTCTCCCAACCCCAGGTTGATGGAGTCGGGGCGGGCCAGGTCGAACATCTTCCTTATCCCGGACATAGGTATGGAGTCTAGCCTATGGGAGGTCCTCATGCTCCGGTGAACTGCGTACGAGTATTAATTATTACAGAACCACGGGAGGGCGCATACGCTGTATTATTAACATGGTAAGCGGTTGGAAGGGTCATGATGCACCGGATAGGAAGGATATCTGCCCTGACGGCGCTTGCCGGCGCGGTCGTCATGACTGCAGGGGCTCTCGGTTACACGGGGGCGTACGGAGCGGACAGGACCGCCTCCTTCATAGCGTTCGCCGTCGGTGCCGTCGCGATCTGCGCGGCCTGCGTGCTTTTCTATGTCATCCCCCGCTGGGCCCCGGGTCTGCTGAGGCCAGGGGAGTGAGGGTTGCATATGGCTAGAGCTCTCGACACGGATCTGGTTTACGCTTTCTTCGATGCTTCCAACATGCACAGGTGGAACGACCACCTGCGCCCTCTGGATCTGACGGAGCTCGACAAGCAGGCCCACAAGGCCGCGATAGCCTGGGTCATAGGTAAGTACGAGGAGGATGCAGGCAATCGCGTGGACTGGCGCAAGCTGATAGAGGAAGCTATGTTCTCATTCATGCAGAGGATCGTCCTCACAGACCTAAAACCAGAACTGT
>Ga0209723_1004335_pt1 | contig 15929 bp, 12 predicted proteins | sample BiotimSIPDNA_2_FD_185750 | JGI IMG/M metagenome (GOLD analysis project Ga0209723, IMG submission 185750) | Anaerobic biogas reactor microbial communites from Washington, USA - Biogas_R2 time_0 SIP DNA (SPAdes) (version 2) | ecosystem: Engineered > Bioreactor > Anaerobic > Unclassified | place... | reverse complement strand
TATTCAGCTTGTTTGACACGCTCAAAGACCAATTGATCAGGGCAAAATTTTCCATTGAATCCCGTCCATTATCTTTGCATTTAACCTTAGCGCGTGTTTCAAGAAATGCTTCCAATACTGAAAGAGAGCAGATCGCAAAAACCCTAGCCAAGATTAATATTGCCTCCCTCGGCATGTCTATGGTTGATTCGATACAGCTGTACGAAAGTGATCTAAGACCAACAGGGCCAATCTACACCAGGCTTGCTTCAATCGAGTTCGGATCATCCAACTGAAATAATTATGTTAGAATTCCTTTTTAATAATAATTAGAGAAAGAGGTGAAATCTGGAAGCATTAAAACTTGCCCGGTCAATCGTGGATATTTTGGAAAAAAAATTGGGGGAAGATATCGTTTTATTAGATATCAAAGAAATCGTAAATTATACAGATTATTTTGTCATCGCAAGCGGCACCAGCGATCGCATGCTGGATAGCCTATGTGACTCGGTTCAGAGAGAAATTAAAACAAATTACAAGAAAAACACGCAGAGCGAAGGATTTGCAAGCTCGGGCTGGATGGTTCTTGATTATGGCGATGTCGTTGTCCATCTATTTTCTCCAGAAAAGAGAGATTACTATCAGCTTGAAGACTTGTGGAATGACGGGAAAGTAATTCTACACTTACAATAAAAACACAAAAAGCCACTCTTGTTAGGGTGGCTTTTCTTGTATTACATTTGCTCGATATTATTCTTCTCGTTCAGCTAACATCGCTAAAATTTCTTGTGCATGCTCATCAGGTTTTACATTTTTGTAAACCTTGATGACTTTACCCCCACTGTCAATCACAAAGGTCGTTCGATTAACACCATAATATTCTCGTCCCATATACTTCTTCAGACCCCAAACCCCGTAAAGCTCACAAACTGCATGGTCTTCATCTGCCAATAAAGTAAAAGGCAACTGGTATTTTTCTTGAAATTTTGCATGAGATTTGACACTATCAGGACTGACACCTAACACAGGTATCCCTTTCTGTTTAAAAGCTGCAAAACTATCCCTAAAACTGCAGGCTTCTTTTACACACCCTGGTGTGTCATCCTTTGGATAAAAATAAAGTACAACTGTCTTTCCAGAATAATCACTGAGATGGTGCAAATTTCCATCTTGATCTAATAACTCAAATTCTGGGGCTTTTTTCCCTTCGGTAAGTTCCATGACTCCTCCAATATGATTTTTCTAACTTATACAGTTAATAAATAAAGAATGCAAATAAAAGCATATACACTGTTATGGCATATAAGATCAAGGCAGTCCAATTCAATAGTAACCAATTAGGTTTTGCACCTTGGGCAATTTTTTGAAGCTGGAATATTTGAAATAGCCCGACAATACCCAAGGTCAACGTCGGCCAGGTAATTTTCCATGCCAATCCAAACAGTGATCCCAGGCCAAGTAGCAAAAACGCAAATAAAACCATTACATTGTGGAAGAAAATTCCTTTTTCCCATCCAAGAGTAACCAAGGTGCTCCTTCTATTTTTTGATAGGTCATTGGCATAATTTGAAAATGAGCGTGCCAGGCTGCAGGCAGAATGCAGGAAAAATAGTGGAAAAGCCAATAAAGGAATGAGGCGATTTAATTCAAAACCCTGTAAAAGTAGTGATATGGCAGGGATTAAACCTGAGACCAAGAATGCCTTAATAAATAAAGAAAATGGGTTGAGAACTCTCTTCAGTTTAGGCATTTTTAGGATGAAAGAGAAAATAAAGAAAGCTGCCAAAAAAAGCCAACTTTCCAATGTAAGTTGACGTTTTTGCTGAATTAGAAAAATCAAAAATGCGTTGGCTAACAAGGCAAACGCAATTAAAGCAAGGGTTAAATTGAGTTGGAGTTTTGATTTTTGGTCCGTTTGAGTATTACTTCCTATTTGTGCCTCTTCAAAGTAATAGCCAACAATTAGGAAAGAAACATAAATACTAAATAATAAGAATAGCCCGAGCAAGCATAAATCAATAGCTAATGAATTCCCTAAAAAGTCTGCTACTGCACAACCTAATAAATAAGAAAAAATACCTGTTACAACAAGATAAATATCAGCCTTTTTGAGAACTGTATTGAGGATCGTCTTACTGAGTGTTTTCATAGTAGGATTTTAACATAAAGCAAAAGTCAAAAGCCGCCTGTTTTTGATACGATCCTAAATGGTATAATTTAACAAAATAATGATTATTTTGCGGTTCCAGTGAAAAAAATTAAACTACTGTTATTCACCACGCTTTTCCTTCTTACAGCTTTTTGGGGATACCAAATCGTATTTTCACAAACCGGTTCTCCTGCCGAGTTGAATCTCCTCAGTCCTGTCATGTGCCCGAGCAGTGGCTGTGCAGCTGGCCAAAGATTGAATTTTCAACTGTCTTTTTCAGTCAAACCTGAAACAACCACGCAAACAAATACGCTTATTTGTGTGACCACAACAGCAGATGGCAATACGGAAACTGGCGTACAAGCTTGGGCTGACTACAGCAGTGGTTATATATCCACCACTGGTATTGATTCTGGGTTGCTCTATACAATTGGCGATCAATCGGCTGTGTGTGCAAGTCTCAATAAGCCCACCGAAAGTCTCCTGACAAGTGTATACACTACCCACCCCACCTCATCCGATGATCAGCTGAACCTTGCCCTGCGAATTGCCAAAGATGCCAATCTTGATGGTTTTGTAAAGTTTTACGTTTACGAGTACAGCTTAACTGAAAGCAAGTGGAACCTGAGCGACAGCGCAGAGCTTGTTTTAACTGTAAAACCAATCACTACGACTGCTTTCGTGGCAGATGCTGCCAGTTTATGCAGTACGCTTTCGCCATGCTTTATTAACAGTGGCGATGACCTGCCGGGAGGACTTGGTACAGGCCTTAAAGATGCCGTTGATGCCCTGCCCCCAACATCTGCTATCCGCATCTTGTCCACATATAATATTAAATCTGAGCAAGTATTAATCGACAAATTTCAAACTATTGAAGGTTTCTCCTCAGGCACAATTACATATAGTGGATTGGTATGCACTGAACCAATGTTATCCATCACAAATGGCGCTACGGTTAGGAACCTTGAAATAAATGATGGATTATGTTCTGGTACCTCGCGTGATCTGCTTGTAATCGATAGTGCAACGCCTGTAACAATCGAACAGAATAATCTGCAGAATGGAAATATTGCCGTCACCATAAAAGATAACTTAGGGGATGTGTTGATCCGCTTCAACCACATCACCGATAACTTAAACTACGCCGTTAAACGCTTAAGTGGCACTTCTGCTGGGAAGGTGACCCTGGTTGCCAATAACATCTTTGATAACAATTACATCTACCAGATAGATTGTCAATCTAAAGGTAGTGTTGATCACAATTATTGGGGACCAGACCTGAACCCTCAAAATTACGCCCTCAACTGCAGTTTCAACGCAGGCAAGCACCTTGGTGCTCCAATACTAACTTCAGATAGGGGTGTCTATGCTGCTTTAGTTAATGTCACCACCACAAAAAAGTACCTCTTTAGTGATAAGATTGCGGTAAAACATGATGTCGGCGCGAATTACGACCTATATGTCGTCAATCATGGCAACGGTTCAGCGATAAACGTCCCCTTTATTGACCAGGGAACAGAGGCTATAACAGCCTGTAATAATTTTTATGATGTTTTCCTGGCTGATGGTGCTTTGCCATCTGACCTATTATTATCCTTCAAGTATGACCTCAATAGCTCCTGTGTATCTGTGATTGAATCTGCAGATTACTGTGGACAGTCCAATGCTGCCCTATATCCACTGTGGTGGTTTGACCCAGCAAATAACGTTACAGATAAATGGGATCGGGTAGGCGAAAGCCCTAAAGGAAGCGGTGCTGCTGGTGCGACTGGCCAGGTTGCCACCTGCAACTTAGATAACAATGAAATCTCGGTAAGTATCGACTCGAGCGGCAGGCCAAATTTTGCTGATGACTTGCACTACACACCCTTCGTTGTTGGTATTCCATTGCCTTATGGTGTTCAACTGACCAGTTTTACGGCAGATTTTTCATCACCGGATGTAGAATTAAATTGGGTTACTTCGAGGGAAAACCAGGTTTCAGGCTTTCATATCCTGCGCAGCGATACTCAATCCGGGACATATTACCGCATTTCAAGCCTGATTCCAGCAGTTGGCAATGCTTATATCGGTGGTATTTATGCTTACACCGATACAAATGTATCTTTCACCAAAAACTATTTCTACAAATTAGAAGTGGTTGACACTAAGGGTTTGACGTTAGAGACTTATGGGCCTTTATCAGTTTTTACAGCCACAGCCACCCCAACGGTGACCCTAACCCATACACCCACAAACACAAGAACACAGACCCCCTTCTACACGAAAACCAATACACGAACGCCCTACGTATACCGCACCAATACACCTTATGTGTATCGATCCCCTACACCGATCTATCGGACTAACACACCAATTATTTTCCGATCGGCCACACCCATAAATCGCTCGGCAACGCCAATTCGTCAAACGGCAACGCTTAACATTATTGCGACAAGTGGGTCCACATTTACACCGACATTAAGGTCAACTACAGAGGGTACCGAAATCCTTTATCCCGTGACGAGTGAAACAATTGTTTTTGAAACGGTCACGCCACAGATTAACCTCACCCAAGAGCCGCCAGAGATCCAGGAAACGACCGAATTTGAGTATATAGCGGGTAAAACGCCTTTAGATAAAACCTCACGCTATGAGCAGACGCAATGGTACGCCATCATATTGGGCAGTTTATCAGGATTAGTAGCTCTCGGGCTCATCGGCTTCTTCATATACAAATCAAAAATCTCATAATTCAATAAATGCATCAAATTTTGACTTTAAGAAATTTTTGTGCTATTCTTGCAGAAATGTAAACTTGATCAGGAAGGTTTTATGCAAAGAGAACGTGTGTCTGAAAATGTATATTGGTTTCAAAGTGAAATTTATGCCCAGGTGACTGCAGGCGCAGTGATTGGACCTCAATGGGCAGTGGTAATTGACACACTTATGCCACAAGAAACAGTAACAATGAAAGAATATATTGAGCGTGAAATTGGTATCCCAGTTAAATACATTATCAATACCCATCATCATGCAGACCATTGTTGGGGAAACTGCTTGCTCCCCAACGCTACTGTGATAGGTCATAAACTTTGCCGAGACTTAATGGTGGAAAAGAGTTCCTCCGCGCTAGCTGAAGCTGGCAAGGAAAATCCTTTATTTAAGAACATAAAAGTCGTTGCGCCGCATATTACCTTTGATGAGGGCTCGTTAACCCTACGTGTAGGTAAAAAACAATTGCGCATCTTTTCCACACCTGGCCATTCTGTGGATGGGATTTCAGTCTTGTTAGAGGAAGATCGCGTGCTTTTCGCTGGTGATGCCTTCATGCCGATACCATTTATTGTTGGGGGTGACCCGGACATACTAATGGAAACCACCCGTTTGATCAGTAAAATGAGCTTAGAAAACATCATCCAGGGTCATGGAGATATTATCTTACGCGGAGAAATTGAAGAAACCGCTAAATCAAATATTGCCTATCTCAAAGGATTACGAAAGACTGTTCGGTCTGTATTACGGCGCAAAAATCCCTTGGAATTATTGGCAGAAAATGATATTGAATCATGCGGTAAGAGCCGGGTGATTTTAGGCGGATTGGCGAATGAATTACACCAGCGAAATCTGCGTTGGCTTTATAACCAAACGGTAAATGGTCTGATCACTTAGATCGTTTTTTAGTCTTTCTTCTAAGCAACAAAAATTCCTATAATACCCATTAATATTAACATTGAAAGAGGTTCTAAGTAGATTGATGGAGCCTCTCTTTGTTCGTCCAGCCCACAAAAGAAACTAATTAAGGCATAAAAAATCGCTGTTACCCATAAACCATATCGAATAGGGCTAATCGGAATATAGTGCAACCCAGCTACAATCAACAAACTGATCAGCACAATGATTGAAGTCAACTCAAACTTCCATCCCCCGCGCAATCGCAAGTACATAGTTCGCAAGGTCATCATAAGTACCGCAAAGGCAAAGATGGGCAGAGTAAGGTAAAGCCTTAAACTTGCCGCGCGAACTGCAATCGCCAGGATTAAAAACAAGGAGAAAGAAAGCGCAATTAATCCTATTGAAGCAAGCGGGCGATTCACATCAGAAACATCAGCGACATTATATTCAGCAATAAAAACCATACCCAACAAGAAGGCTCCCAAACCAAATAGGATCCACCACTCGTTACCTTTAGTCATTTGATTCAAGGTGATTGAAACCACAAATGAGGTAAATACAGGAATAATCCAATGTGAAACGAATTCATACCACTTTCCTGAGCGAACATGGGGATCGGGATGTTCAGACATGATCCACTGGCTACCAGTCGCAGCTAAAGCGGCAGTAAAAAGAGCAACCAGCGTACCGGAACTAAACACCAGGCTGAACTCTGCAAAACCCAAGTTAAGATTAAATACTGTTTCCTTTTCGGGTAATATCCGCGTCATGCTGAATGCCAGTGTAATGGTAGCCATTATGACGCTGAGCGTATTTATGTTAGGAAAAGCTTTAGATCCCTGCATGTTTAGATTTTACCATGCTCGCCTGTAATGCATAGCTGTGGTAAAATTAAGGGTTGTATGAACACTGAAAATCTAGTAAAATCACAAAAACCAAGCATCTTACAGGCTTTTATTTCGGGTTTTAATACCACGACTAATCATATCTATTTAATTTTACTACCCGTTTTTATAGACCTCTTTATTTGGTTTGGACCTCAGTTTAGCTTTGAAAAGCTCTTGCTTCCTCGAATTCAAGAGATTTCCAGCTTACCTGGGGTTGATAATTCCCAATTTAATGACATCATGGCAGACTATATAGCAAATTTGACTGAGCTTGTTAAAAATCTCAACCTATCTGTGATAATCAGGACAATACCTGTTGGGGTTCCAAGCCTCATTTCAAGCTTATCCCCAACCAAAAATCCCATCGGCACGCCAATTCGTTTTGAAATTTCTTCAATCAACACGCTTTTTGTGTACATCATTGCATTTTCATTGATTGGGATAGTACTTGGCAGCTTGTTCTACCAGCGTTCAGCACAATCTGTTATGAAAGATTACCGGAAACCAAGCTTATCTGAGTTCTTAATCGCAACGTTGCAAGTCATTCTTTTACCCGTTCTGTTGTTAATAATATTTTTGATGATTAGCGCCCCCATTTTGATGTTTGTTTCACTACTCAGCATCATAAGTCCGGCCATAGGCCAATTTGCCTTGATGAGTGCAATGGTGATTATTTTGTGGATGATCATTCCTTTGTACTTTACACCGCAAAGCATTTTCTTGTTCAGGCAAAACTTATTTAACTCAATTATGACCAGTATCAGCGTGGTGCGCTTTTCTTTACCCGGAAGTGCCTTGTTTTTATTATTTGCCATGGTTCTTTCTGAAGGATTTAACATTCTTTGGCGTGTCCCGCCACAGGATTCCTGGATGTTATTAGTAGGCATTTTGGGACATGCTTTTTTTTCGACAGCGATTTTATTAAGCAGTTTCTATTATCTACTTGATGCTGCCCAATTCGCTCAGCAAATTTTAATTAAACAAAAAGATCAAATACAAAAGAAAATGCTTTAATTTTCATGGAGTGTAAAGGTTGAGCAACAATTCGTCATATAAAGCAGTTGATATTCAAATATTGGAAGGCTTAGAAGCCGTCAGACGCCGACCGGGCATGTATGTTGGGGGTACAGATATAAAAGCCCTGCACCATCTAATTTATGAAGTCGTGGATAATTCCATCGATGAAGCCTTAGCTGGTGTTTGTGACCACATAGAGGTTATCATCCATCAAGATCAAAGCGTAACCGTGACAGATAACGGGCGTGGCATCCCTGTAGATATCCATCCAGAGAAAAACATTTCTGCACTGCAGGTCGTAATGACCACTTTGCACGCCGGCGGAAAATTTGGCGGTGGAAGCTATAAGGTATCTGGCGGTTTGCATGGTGTCGGCGTATCCGCAGTCAATGCGCTCTCTGAATGGGCTGAAGTAAAAGTATATCGTGATGGTGAAATTTACTACCAGAAGTATGAAAAAGGGTATCCACTGGCCGAGGTCAAGCAAATCGGAAAATATAAAGGGGAGCGCTCCGGCACGGAAACAACCTTCATGTTTGACCGGGAAATTTTCAAGGGCGATTTATCATATCGCTTTGATACCCTCGTTCAGCGCTTTCGCGAAATGGCATTTGTTACCCGCGGGGTAACTATCCACATTTTGGATGAGCGGGACGAAAGAGAAATGACCTTCCACTTTGAAGGAGGCATCTCCGCTTTCGTAAGATATCTAAACCACAACCGGGAAGTGCTCCACCCTGTCTTGTATGCAGATAAGGAAATTGATAACATCGGGGTTGATTTTGCCCTTCAATATACTGATGCTTATGCAGAATCTGTCTACGCATTTGCCAATACCATCAATACAATTGATGGTGGTACTCATCTCACAGGTTTACGTGCTGCTGTAACGCGTTGTATCAACGATTATGCCCGCAAGAGCGGCCTCTTGAAGGAATCTGAATCAAATTTCAGCGGTGATGACACACGTGAAGGCATGACAGCCATCGTGAGCATCAAACACCCTGACCCCCAGTTTGAAAGCCAAACCAAGGTCAAATTGATGAATCCTGAAGTGCAAACCTACGTCCAACAGGTCGTTGGCGATGCAATGAACACCTTCCTTGAAGAGAACCCTTCCGCAGCGAAAGCGATCGTACAAAAATGTCTGACATCAGCACGAGCGCGGGATGCTGCAAAAAAGGCACGAGATTTAGTTATTCGCAAATCTGCCCTCGAATCAATGACCCTGCCTGGCAAGTTGGCTGACTGTTCGGAACGCGACCCCAACAAAACAGAGCTGTACATTGTCGAGGGTGACTCGGCTGGGGGCTCTGCCAAACAAGGACGTGATCGCCACTTCCAGGCGATTTTACCCCTTAGGGGTAAAATCCTGAACACCGAGCGAGCGCGCTTAGATAAGATATTGGGAAACAGGGAAGTGAAATCACTCATCTCTGCGTTAGGTACCAGCGTGGGTGATTCATTTGACCTGTCTGGGCTGCGCTATGGACGCATCGTAATCATGACAGATGCCGATGTCGATGGTGCACATATTCGCACATTATTACTAACATTCTTCTTCCGCTACATGCAGCCGCTGATTGATGAAGGCCACCTATACATTGCCCAGCCACCTTTATATCGTATTAGTGCTAAAGGTCAGATACATTATGCCTACACTGAAGCGGAAAAGGAAAACATTATTAAGGACTTAGGTAACTCTACCAAAATTACCCTATCACGTTATAAAGGGCTTGGCGAAATGAACCCCGAACAGCTTTGGGAAACCACCATGAATCCAGCTAACAGGACCTTGTTAGTTGTGAACATCGAAGATGCAGCCGAAGCAGACCGAACCTTTGACATGTTAATGGGTTCGCTTGTGCCACCACGCAGGCGGTTTATTCAAACCCATGCCAAGGAAGTCCGCAACCTGGATGTTTAATCCCCAATTTAATGTGAAATTTACTTCGAGGATGGCAAAAAGCCATCCTCTATATTAATTAAATACAGGCAATGCTCCTCTCTGGCTAGATAAACAATGCCTGTTGTATAATCAATTTATGCCCCGAACGATTATTCATCTTGACCTGGATGCCTTTTTCTGTTCAGTTGAGGAGTTGTTAAATCCAACGTTAAAAAACCAGGTATTTGCAGTCGGTGGGAGGCCAAATAACCGGGGTGTAATTACATCCTGTTCTTATGCAGCCAGGCAGTATGGAATCAGGTCTGCGATGCCCACAGCCAAGGCGTTGGCATTATTTCCTAAGCTAATCCTCGTCCAAAGTCATCATAACTTATACGGTGAGTATTCTAAGAAGGTAATGACAATCTTGCATGATAATTCGCCGTTGGTGGAGCAAATTTCAATCGATGAAGCCTTCATGGATGTTACTGATATCCAGTCAGAAACGCGATCAGTTGCGGAAGCGTTGCAGGGAAGAATAGCCCGGGAAGTTGGCTTGCCCTGCTCAATCGGTGTAGCCAGCAACAAATTGGTAGCCAAAATCGCAAACGATTTTGGCAAGTCCAGAAACCGATCTGCAAAGCCGCCCAGGGCAATTACAATCATTGAGCCTGGGAGTGAGGCAGAATTCCTAGCGCCATTAAAGGTGCAATCACTATGGGGTATTGGCCCTAAAACAGCCCAAAAATTACAGACCTTAGGCATAAAAACCATAGGCGATCTAACCAAATTATCCCAAGATTCCTTGAAGCAGCTCTTCGGTAAAATGGGCGAAGAAATTTATTTCAGAGCGCGCGGCATCGATGACTCCCCCATAAATCTTGAACACGAAATTAAATCGATTAGTAACGAGATCACATTTGAAAGAGATACGATCGAAAAAGACTTATTGTTAAATATTCTGCGCAGCATATCAGATAAAGTCGGTCAGCGTTTGCGGGAAGCCCAGCTGGCTGGGACAACGGTGCATCTGAAATTGCGCTATTCAGACTTTTCAACCATAACTCGCCAAATCAAATTGCATCAAGCCACAGATCAGGATAATGAAATTTATGAAACCGCTGTAAAAATTTTGGAAAAACATTGGCAGCAGCCTCAGCCTATTCGTTTAATTGGTGTAGGTGTCTGTGACCTTGGGAAACCCTACCGCCAATTAAACCTGTGGGATCATAAAGACATCGAAGAAGGTCAGCTTTTACGGGCTGTGGATCAACTGAGGTCTAAATATGGGCAAGATATCATCCAACGAGGCAGTAAATTAAAAAAGAAATAATGTTGTTCAAGAAACCGACAGAAAAAATTAACCACCTATTTTAATGGTGACAAAAGTTATTTAGCCTCTTGTCATGATTTTCAGGTTGCTGTTATAATTTCGGGCATGCCAACGTAGCTCAGCCGGCAGAGCAGACGCTTCGTAAGCGCCCGGTCGAGGGTTCGATTCCCTCCGTTGGCTTTTTTATTGATCTACCTCTGGCGGTTCTCTCTTTTCGACTACAAGGGTTAATTTAGCTGCTACAGCTGCAATTGCACCAATTGCAGCCCACACTGGTACTAACACCGCGCCAATCACACCCACGGTCAAGGGGATTTCGATCAACGTAACGCCCTTATCATCTTTCAAAATTAACCTGCGAGCATTGCCTTCACGCAAAATTTCTTTTATCTTGCTGATCGCTTCTTCACCGCTGATGCGGAACTCTTCATATCTGCTTTCATTATTGTCCATTTTTTCCTCTAGTTCGCTACAAATATAATCAACCAATCTCATTGAGTTGTAGGAATAATCAACCCTGCCTTACCTTCTTATCGCACGACTATCTAACGAGATCGCTCCCTGGCCTTGTTCAAACACTAATAAGGGGTTGATCTCAAGCTCGTCAATATCTGGATGATCAAGCGCCAACTGGCTCAACCTGGCAATGATATCCACCACAGCGTCAACGTCTGCTGATTGACTGCCACGATAGCCTTTAAGCAATTTACCGGCATAGGTACTCTCAATCATGATTTTTATGTCAGATAGTGATAGCGGCGCAACGCCAAAGGCGACATCTTTTATCAGTTCCACAAAAATGCCACCCATCCCAAACATGATTAAGGGACCAAAGGTAGGATCACGGCGCATGCCGATGATTACTTCTTGTCCCTTACCAGCCATTTTTTCGACTAATACCCCATCTAATCTTGCCTTTGGGGCTACTTTAGATAAATGCTCAAACATCTCTTGATAAACTATGCGCAATTTATTGGCGCTGTCAATACCTAGTTTGATTCCACCCATGTCAGATTTATGCAAAATATCCTCAGAGACAATTTTTATTGCTACTGGGTACCCAATTCGATCAGCGATGTTTACTGCATCCTCATCATTCTTGGCAAAACCGCCCGGTATAACGGGGATGCCGTATGCTTCAAGAAGTGGCCGGGTTTGATGCTCGCCTAAAGCTTTTTGAGAAACATCCAACACCTTCAGCACATTCGCAGCTTTTGCTTGGTTTATCCCCTCAAGCTTTAAGTCTGCGCTATCAGTCTTTTCAAGGAAATCTTTGTAACACTGCATTGCACCTAATACCTGCCCCATTTCATCCGGGTATTGGTACATTGGCACACCAGCTTTGTGCAAAACGCCCCTGGCAGCTTCTATACTTACGTCGCCCATGATGCAGGACAGCATCGTTTTACTGGTCAGTTGGGCGTTATCAACCCAAGCTTGGGCAACACCTTTAGGATCCACAAGTGATTGGGGCACTAGTATGGTCAATAGAACGTCCACCCCATCATCTTCCCTGAGGATTTGTAAGCTGCCATTGTATTCATGAGGTTCCGCACCGCCCAGCATATCAATCGGGTTGCTGACCTGTGCGCTGGGGTTTAGTATCGCCCGTAGGGCTTGCTGTGACTCAACTGACACCTCTGCCAGGGAAAATCCATTAGCGGCCAAACTATCGGAAGCTAAGGCTGCCGGTCCACCAGAGTTAGTAATAATTGCTGTTCTTTTTCCTTCTGGCAATGCCTGGCTGCCAAGTGCCCAAGCTACGTTGAATAACTCGCGCACTGTCTCTACCTCAATAACGCCACACTGCTTGAAGGCTGCCTGGTATGCAGTATAAGAACCAGCCAAAGAACCAGTATGCGAACTGACAGCTTTTGCACCCGCATCGCTGCGTCCTGCTTTGAGTATCACAATCGGCTTGTGTCGGGAGACTTCTTTGGCTACCTCCATGAAGCGTTGGCCGTCCTGGATGCCCTCAACATAAACTGCAATCACTTTGACGTGTGGGTCCTGTCCAAAATAGGCAATCATATCTGTTTCTGAAACATCCATCTCGTTGCCTAGGCTGGCAAAGTGTGAAAAACCAACGTGTTTGTCAACAATTAGATCAACAACGCCACCACAAACAGCTCCAGATTGCGAAATAAAGCCAATTGGGCCCGCTTCTGGCATGCCCTTGATGAATGTCGTGTTCAAACCGCTGTACATGTCCATAGTGCCAACGCAATTCGGACCTATAATACGCATTTGATTTTCTTTTGCAATAGCCATACAGGCATCTTCCAGTTTTTGCCCTTGGTCACCAATCTCCCTGAATCCACCGGAGATAATCACAACCGCTTTAATCCCCCGTGCTGCGCAATCTTGCAGCGCTTCAAGCGTCATGCCTGCCGGTAAAACAATGACAGCCAGGTCAACTGGATCAGGCACATCACGAACATTTGCATAACACGGATGGCCTAATATTACATCTGCGTTGGGATTGATCGGGTAAATTGCACCCTGGTAGTGGTATTGGGTCAGGTTCTCTACTATGCCATAACTCAACTTGTTTGGTTTTGAACTGGCACCGATGATTGCCACACCTTGGGGGGAGAAAAATGAAGATAAGTCAGTGGTCACTGTCACGCTCCTAAAATAATTTACTTGTTGAATCAAAAAATATTATACCAATCTCTACCAGATGAAATAATTTTAATATATAGGCAGGCTTTATCCACGCTTATGTAAGTTTAGCAGGGCCTAATAGCTTATAATCAATGTCATGGCATTGACTGAGTCTCAGCAAGAAATCTTGGACAGCGTTTTCAACCACCGCATTTTTCTTCAGGGTCCTGCTGGTACAGGCAAGACGACCACAGCTGTGCAATACTTACAGAGATTGCTGCAGCTAGGGACACCCTCCTCATCAATTTTAGTTCTGACCCCGCAAAGAACCTTATCGTTACCATATACCACTGCGCTTACTGAAACAGCTGAATTTCACGGCCACCCTGTCAGTATGCTGACCATGAGCGGCTTAGCCCGCAGGATGAGCGCCCCATATTGGCCTTTGATCAAAGACCTGGTTGGATTTGGCGAGCCGAATAAGCCGCCTTCTTTTCTGACTTTGGAGAGCGCTCAGTACTTTATGGCACATCTTGTCTCACCCCTGCTAAACCAAGGCTATTTCAGTTCGCTTACAATGGACCGCAACCGCTTATACAGCCAGATCATCGATAATCTCAATAAATCGGCCATCATCGGTTTTCCGCACACAGAGATTGCAGAGCGCTTAAAATCAGCCTGGGTTGGTGATTCAAGTCAATTAAGGGTATTTGATGACGTACAAAGCTGTGTTAACCTTTTCCGCGCTTTTTGCCTAAAAAATAATTTGCTAGATTACTCATTGCAAATTGAAATATTCAACCACCTTATTTGGCCATCGCAGCTTTGCAGAGGCTACCTTTCTAAGACTTACCATCATCTCATTTATGATAATTGCGAAGAAGACCCACCCTTTGTGCATGACATTATGCGCGAGTGGTTACCAGGTTTTGACTCAGCCTTAATTATCTTCGATGAAAATGCTGGATTCCGCCGCTTTCTTGGTGCTGACCCTAATTCAGCCCTATCACTCTTGCCGCTTTGCGATAAACACCTAAACTCAGATAAGACGTTTACTTCCTCAAAAAACCTTCAGGAATTATCAATTGGCCTGACTCTCCCTCTAAACAAAACGACTAACTTGGATATCCAGTCTCTTAGAGAAGTATTAATTGTGCCTGAAGAAGAGTTGCGTTTTTACCCGCTCATGTTAGATTGGGTCACCGCTAAAATCCAAGCCCTAATTGCTGAAGGTACCCCGCCTAGCCAAATTGTTATATTAGCACCATATATTTCTGACATGCTGCGCTTCTCCCTCATGCAACGCATGAATGATGCCCAAGTGCCAGTTCGTTCGCATCGGCCATCGCGCGCGTTGCGAGACGAGCCTGTGGTGCAATGCCTGCTGACCCTTACCGCGCTGGCATATCCACAATGGGAGCTTTTACCTTCTCCAAATATCTTGGCTTATGCATTGATGCAAGCTATACAGGGCTTTGATCTCGTTCGTGCGCAATTATTAGTTGAGGCAGCTTACAAGCCAAAGCAAAGTGACCAGCTTTTGATCCCCTTTGCAGACGTAAAAGCTGAGACTAGGGACCGCATTTCATATAGTTTAGGCAATCGCTTTGAGCAGTTGAAAAATTGGCTTGAGAATACCAACAAGGCTGACCCGCTTGACTTATTTATCAGCAGGTTATTTGGTGAAGTACTTAGCCAGCCTGGGTTTGGCTTTCACCTGGATTTTGCTGCTGGACAGATTGCTGCTAACCTGATCGAATCCATTCGTAAGTTCCGTTGGGCTTTGGCAAGCACCGATTTAGAGACGGACTCAGACCTTGGCAAAGAATACTTAATCATGGTTTCTGAAGGCGTCATTTCTGCGCAATACCTGGCAAATTGGCAAGAAACGCCAGAAGAGGCAGTTTTAATCGCCCCTGCCTACACTTTCCTGATGCAAAACCAGGCGGTCGATTATCAATTCTGGTTAGATGTCTCAAGCCCCGGCTGGTATGAAAGGCTAGAGCAGCCCCTCACGCATCCCTATGTTTTGAGCAGGGACTGGGAAAAAGGCCGCAGCTGGACTGCAGAAGATGAGTACCAGCTAAGCCAGGTCAACCTGCTGCGCCTAATGCAGGGATTGATTGCCAGGTGTCGCAAGGGCATCTTTCTTGGCTTGAGCCGCTTCAACGAAAATGGTTCTGATGAATATGGCATGATGCTCAAACGCATTCAAATCCTTTTCCAACAAGCTTTGAGGAAGGAGCGCCATGCCTGAGCTTGTACAATTAAGACCCAGCCAGGAAGACATCCTGACATACCGCTTTGGCAGAATGGGCATATCAGCCGTTCCTGGCAGCGGTAAGACCTGGACACTTTCGCTCCTGGCATCCCAAATCATCCTTTCAGGCGTTTTAGAACCAGACCAGGAAGTGC
>Ga0209723_1004327_pt1 | contig 15956 bp, 12 predicted proteins | sample BiotimSIPDNA_2_FD_185750 | JGI IMG/M metagenome (GOLD analysis project Ga0209723, IMG submission 185750) | Anaerobic biogas reactor microbial communites from Washington, USA - Biogas_R2 time_0 SIP DNA (SPAdes) (version 2) | ecosystem: Engineered > Bioreactor > Anaerobic > Unclassified | place... | reverse complement strand
CTGGTGACCAAGACGGCGTCGCCCGAGACCTACAGCGCGGTGGATGAGGTGATTACCTATACCATCGTGGTGGAGAACACGGGCAACGTGACCCTCTCGAACATCAATGTAACCGACCCGCTGGCGGGCCTGAATGAGACGATCGTGAGCCTGGCGCCCGGCGCTTCAGAGACCTACACGCCGACCTATGCGATTACCCAGGCCGACCTGGATGCGGGCAGCGTGGTGAATACGGCCTCCGCCGCGGGTGTCGGACCGAACGAAGAACCCGTTTCCGGCAGTGACAGCGCGACGGTTACGGGCAGCCAGCAGCCTGCCCTGCTGGTGACCAAGACGGCGTCGCCCGAGACCTACAGCGCGGTGGATGAGGTGATCACCTACACCATCGTGGTGGAGAATACGGGCAACGTAACCCTGTCCGATGTCAATGTAACCGATCCGCTGACGGGCCTGAATGAGACGATCGTGAGCCTGGCGCCCGGCGCTTCGGAGAGCTACACGCCGACCTATGCGATCACCCAGGCCGACCTGGACGCGGGCAGCGTGGTGAATACGGCCTCCGCCGCAGGTGTCGGACCCAACGAGGAACCCGTTTCCGGCAGCGACAGCGCGACAGTGACGGGCAGCCAGCAGCCTGGCCTGCTGGTGACCAAGACGGCTTCACCTGCGATCTACAGCGCGGTAAACGACGTGATCACCTACACCATCGTGGTGGAAAACACCGGCAACGTAACCGTGTCGAATGTCACGGTAACCGACCCGCTGACTGGCCTGAACGCGACGATAGCGTCACTGGCGCCCGGTGCGTCAGAGACGTACACGCAGACCTACACGATCAGCCAGGCCGACCTGGACGCTGGCAGTGTGGTGAATACGGTGGCGGTATCCGGTGACGGTCCCGGTGAAGACCCGGTTACGGACGATGACAGTGAAACCGTGATCGGTGAACAGTCCCCCGGTCTTGTGGTGACGAAGACCGCTTCGCCTGCGACCTATAGCGCGGTGGGCGACGTGATCACGTACACCATTGTGGTGGAGAATACGGGCAACGTGACGGTGTCAAATGTGGCGGTCTCGGATCCGCTGACAGGCCTGAACGCGATGATAGCGTCGCTGGCGCCGGGCGCGTCGGAGACGTATACGCAGACCTATTCAATCACTCAGGCCGACTTGGACGCGGGTAGCGTGGTGAATACGGTATCGGTATCCGGGGATGGTCCCGGTGAGGACCCGGTCACGGACGATGATGAAGAGACGGTTACCGCGGAACAAAGCCCGGTGGTTGTCGTGACGAAGAGCGCCTCTCCGGAGGTGTACAGCGCCGTGGATGAGGTGATCACCTACACCATCGTGGTGGAAAACACCGGCAATGTGACGGTCTCGAATGTCACGGTAACCGACCCGCTGACGGGCTTGGACACGACCATAGCCTCGCTGGTGCCAGGCGCGTCGGAGACGTACACGCAGACCTACGCCATCACCCAGGCCGATTTGGACGCGGGCAGCGTGGTGAATATCGCCGCAGCTTCGTTCACCCACGGCAGTCAAACCAATGAGGCGACCGATACGGCTACGGTGACCGCGCAAGAGGCTGAAGAGGACTGCTGCAGCGGCTTCAACCTCTTTGATCCCGCGAACCTGTTCCTTGGCGGCCTTGCACTGTTGGCATTGCTTCTCGTGAGCCTCTTTACGGGAGGTGATGTTCTGAGCAAGATATAGGCAACCCGACTGAATAAACATCGCGTTTACGCGAAGGCCGGATGCGCTGATAGCAGCGTATCCGGCCAGTTCTATTTACGCTTATGTGTGTTGCTTTGACTCCGTGCAGTATTCATGTGCCTGAATGAACGCAATAGTTGCGGAATAATCTTCCCTTCATGTATAACAGGTTTTAAAACAACCCATCAAGAGGTGTAATAACTCATGAATACCAACCCCCTTTCACGAAGAGCCTTTATTCAGGCGTCCTCGGCCGGACTGGCAGCGGCGGTTCTCGCCGGGAACGGCACTGCGATGGAGGCCGCGCCCGCCTGGGAAAAGCGTTTTAAACTGTCCAACGCGGCCTCCGTCCGGATGCTTCAGTTTACGGATGTGCACTTTTTCAACGGGATAAACAAGTGGACGAAAGAGGAGGAAGAAAGAAAGCGTCAGAACACGGTTGATGACATGCGGCGTCTGGTCGATCATGCAAAACCTGATTTGCTCCTGGTAACCGGTGATTTTTGGCATGAAAATCCTGACGGCCGGGGGCCTGAATTTATGGCCTTTGCGGTTGAACAGTGCGCGGCCCTGGGGATACCCTGGTCCTTTGCCTGGGGAAACCATGACAGCCTGGATGATGAATCCGTGGGCCACAAGGCGCTTGCGGAGGCAACGGGAAGCCTCTACGCCGGCGCTGCAAATGATGGAAATCATGTAATTTCCCTCGAGGATGCCTCGGGAACCTTGCTGGCGCAGATTTTCTGTTTGAACACGAAAAAGACCGGGCTTCAAGAGGAGGCGCGCGACTTTTTAAGGCAGGCCGCGGTCTGTAATGTCGCCGATGAACGGCCCATGCGTCTGGCCGCCTGCCACATACCCCTCCGGCACTATAAGTACGTGTGGGAACAGAACATCGCCTCCGGTATTATCGGGGAAGTCGTATGTTCCGAGCAGGAGGATGGTTCTTCCCTGAATGTGTTGTGCGATGCGGGCATTCAGGCGCTCTTTTGCGGCCACGACCACGTAAACGACTATTCCGGCGCCATGGAGGGGGTGGAGCTGATCTATGGCCGGGCCACCGGCCATGCCGGGTACGGAGCGGAAAAGGTGCCCAAAGGCGGCAAATTATATACCCTGGATCCGGCCCGCAAGGCCCTGGAATGGGTGTCACTGTTGCCGGACGGCACATCCTGGGCCCCGAAACCCGGGGAACGAATTGAAAACTGGGATTGAAACCAAAATCACACCGAAGGATTGTCTGGTTTTGAAGCGGTGAATATCGTTTCGCTTTCTCTATTTTTCAGCGTAGACTGTTCCGCGGCGGCATAGTGTTTTAATTTGCGCCACAGCGTATTGCGGCCGATGCCCAACCGGCGCGCGGCCCGGACCTGGTTGCCTTTGCATGCTTTCAAGACTTGGAGGATATGCCGTTTTTCCACCGTTTCCAGGCGTTCGTCCGCTTCAGGCACTGCGGCCCGTGTGGTGGAAGCCGCAGCCCGCTGAACCATCAGCACCGCCTCATCGGGGAGCAGGGGAACGGTAATATACCCGAAAACCCCTTTTTTCATGGCCTCAACCGCGCGGTGCAGGGTGGAAACAGACGCCAGGAGTAGTGTGGGGCCCGTGGCGGCCGCATGCACCGCTTCCGCGATATCGTCCGTGACGGTGACCTCGGGCGTGTTGTTCGTGATTGCATATCCCGCGGTTCTGAACATCACGTCCAGGGTGACACGCATGGCGGGATCCTGCACATGGAAGCCAATTTTTATGCTCATGGGCGCCTTTGCTTATTTGGACAGCATGCCCGCGAGGGCCTCCAACCTTCCGAGGCTGTCCGCAAGGCCGCCGGGCCGGTTACGCGCGAGCCACACTGTCTTGAACTCGTCTGTTATTTGACTCAGTTCGTCCCGCAAAGGTTTACACACGGATTCAGGCAATTGTTCCGTGCCGCAATCCGCCTTCAGGCGTTCCTCCCCCAGCCGCAGCGCGAACAAGGCCATGCGCGCGTTCAGGGCGAATTCATCCCGGATGAGGCCGGCGTCCGGACGGCTCATTTTGGCCGCTTCCATGCGGCTCAGCGCGTTTTCAATGGCGTTCCGCGCGTTTTGAATGCCCGCCGCGGACATGCCGCTGAGAAAGCCTTTTGAGGGGGAGCCCTGCAGTGCGCGGAGTAGCAGCCCGTAATAGACGGTTGAGTTGTCCCGAAGGCAGCCGGTCATGGCGTGGGCATTGCCCAAGTCCAGGGCCGCCTGCGCCATGACCCCTGCTCTATCCTCGAATACATGGACATCGGCGGCGCGGGCGAGATCCAGACCGATATTGGCGTCATAGGCCCAACTGACCGCGGCGCCCCACGCGAAGGGCACAAAGGAAACGGGGGCGCATTGCCAGTGCCCGCTGTCGCCCCAATCGGTTACCAGGAAGCCAATGGCGCCGTTGTCCAGGCCGTTCCGTGCGGCCAGTCGCAGGTTTTCCAGGGCGTTCCCGGTGCGTCCGAGCAGGGAATTCCAGCTGGAGGTGCCCGGGCACACATAGAAGGGGATGCCCGAAGCCGCAAACTTGCCGCCCCGCTCCGCGAAGGGGTGGGTTGCTTCATAGCCCCATTCCATGGCGATAATATTCTCCGGGAGTTCCGGAATCAGTTCCGGGTGGGCAAGAATGATGTCACCCCAGAACTGCATGGTGCGCCCCTGTTCCTGGAGAAGGGCGTATATTTCCTTGAGGAAATTGAGGTATACCCGGCCTTTGCCCAGTTGCGCCACCGCCTCCTTGCTGCCGCCTTTGCCCAGGCTGTACGTTTCATCACAGCCTACGTTGAACTGGCTGCTGGTGAAATTGGGCAGCAGGGCCGCGTACATGCTCCGCAGCAGCTCGATGCTGCCGGGGTTGACGGGACACAGGTCGGGCGCGCCCGGACTCTCCGCCAGGTGCGCGTAGGCCTCATGCTGCAACCAGCGGTGCATGTGCCCGAAGGAATTCTGGTTGGGCACCAGCTCGATAAAGCGTTCTTTGCAGTAGGCGTCCAGGGCGCGCGCCTCTTCGGGGGTGATGGGGGACGCATTCTCCCACACCGTTTTATGGCCGGGGTAGGCGAAGCTATGCTCCGTGTAGAGCTGCAATTGGTTGTACTTCAGGGAAGCGAAGAGGTCCACCATCTGATAAAGCGTTTCCATGGTGGGCACCTTGTCCCGGGCGACGTCCAGCATGACGCCCCGGTTCGGGAAATCCGGCCAGTCTTCTATGTGAACCACGGGCAGTTTGCCGCTGCCCTTGAATTGCCGCGCCAGCTGGTTCAGCGTCTGCCGCGCGTAAAAGGCGCCGGCGGGATCCGCCGCGGTGATCGTAATCCGTGCCGCTTCTATCGACAACACATAGCCCTGCGCGTGCGGTATCGCCTCCGGACGGATTTCCAATTCAGGTTTCAGGGTTTCCGGGGTGTATAGGCCTGCCGTATATCGTATAGTACGCGGCGAGGGCAGCAGCACCAGATGATCCGGAGAAGGCAGGGAAACCGGGGTGACAGTCTTTTCCCCGGTAATGGCCGGTTCGCGGGTGATGGTCATTTCCGGGACGATTCCTTTTGCGTTGCTTCCCGACAGGGTGCATCCGGTCATAAAAGGACCAACGGTTGCCGCAGCCGCAAATAATACGGCGAAGAAAGGATGGCTTTTCATTCGTTTTCCTTTGCCGCCTCTTCAGGCGGGGTTTCCTGCTGTTGGTTCCCACGGAGCTTCCCGGTAAAGAAAAGGGCGGCCTTGCGCAACAGGTGCGGCCGGCCTTCATTCGCGGCCGCGTTGTTCAGCACGGCATCCACACCCCGCAGGCGCAGCGCCTGAAGCAGCAGATCCCCTTCGTGGGCCTGCGCATGCAGCAGGACGATGGGCGGGATTCCGCTGGACGCGGCCAGGCGGGTATACGCCTTGGGGTAGGCGATCTCAAGAAGGGTATTCTGGTCAGGAGTTTCAGGAATTTCGATGCGCGGCTTCGGATCAAGCAAAGCGGCGCCTTTGATGGCGATGCACTTTGTCCCGTCTGCCGGGGTAAACGATGCCCCGTAAAGCACATATTCCGCCGCCGTGCCTTCACTGAAAAAGCCCACAGCGTCCGCCTTGACGCCGTGCGCGTGGCCGCGCTCTTCCAGGAAGCGCATTGCCTGCGACAGGTCGTCGAAATACGTGTCCGCGCTTCCCCCGTCCCGGCCGTGCACGATGCCTACGGCAATGCCCACATTGAGGCAGTCTTTCAACAGCAGTTGCGGCGGCTGGGCCGTTTCGGGTTCCAGGGTGAGGTGAAACACGGCGGGACAGGGCGGCGTCGCGTTGCGCGGCAGCCACAAATCTATGTACTGTCCGGGCAGCTCGCCATAGGCAACCTGGGAAAAGGTGGGCTCTGGCGTGCGCACTGCGATGATGTTTTCTTCGTCCGGGGCACTCCGCTCGATGGGCGTTCCCGCTTCCGTTTCCTCCCGCCACATGCGCATGCGGAACCCCCGCGCCTCGTCCATGGACAACCGGCCGTCCTTGTCCAGGTCGGCTTCGGGATAACGCTGGAGCAGCTGTTTCAGCCCGTCGTGGGTGTCCGAGGTGGTTTCGGCAAAAACAAGGGGGCAAAGCGCCAGTGCGGCACACAGGAGCGCCTGTGCCGGTTTTAAGAAAGCGTGATTCATTTGGAGTCTCCCGTGGATGCAAACGATCCGGTCAATTGGGTTCATGCTCCGGAATGCCTTCAGCCGGTCGGTGTCGCGCGCGAGTAGGAGGCGTCATGCCTCCGGTGAAGGTTCCGGACACTTATTGTTCCCGTAACAGCACATCGCAGATGAGGCGCAGTTTTTCCAGCAGGCGCCGCAGTGGACCGATTTTTCGCGTCAGCGCGCGCAGGCGCATAATCATTTTGCGTTCAAGCCGGTAGCGGGTCAGTTTCGGCGGCTTGGGCGGCCGCACCGCATCGCCCGCCTCCTCGAGCGGCTTCCACAATACTTCCACCGGGTAGCCGACCAAGGCCAGGTCGTCGGGATCAACCGCCGCGATGATGCGCCGCGCAAGTTCCAGTTTCGAGGAATCGGAGGCCAGCTCCGCCACCCACTTTTTTACGGACCCGGTATTCGGCCGTGAATGTTGATTGACGCCGATGGGGTCGCCCAGTCCCCCGGAAGGCCGCGCGGTGTCTTCACCGTCTTTACCGTAGTGTATTGCCTCCGGTTCATAGGGAACGCCGATCTGCAGGCAGATTTTCTCGAACCAGCTTTCCGGGTCTTTGACCAGGTCCTCGTAACGCACGTGCAGTTTGGGTGGGTCCGCCGAGCGCAGAAATTCGGCTAGCGCGGGCACATACCGTTCAATAATGGGATTGTACGCGTGGGCCGCCCCGTAATCTCCGTCGAAAAAGGAGTTCGCGAAGGACGAGAAAATGGCAAGGGGATGCCGTGTCAGCACGATATAGGCCGCGTCCGGGTAGACGTGTGCCAGAAAGGGAAGCACCAGCCCATAGGCCGGGGTTTTGTCAAGACAGAAAGGCTTGGTTCCCTTGGCCTCGAGATACTTTCCATACAACGTGTCGCAATAGGCGCGGCAGGCTTCCCAGTAGTCTGATTCCCCGTTGGGAAGTTGGGATATGAACAGGCGTTGCGCCTCGGCCGCGAGGATATGGTCGTAAGGCGCCTTGTCCACTTTCGCCCACACACCCAGGTGGGCGAGCGGCGTGATCAGGTGCGGTTCGGGACCGCCTTGAACCTGGGAATGGGCGGCAAGCATGCGTTCCAGCATGGTCGTTCCCGACCGGGGCGCGCCAATGATAAACACCATTTTTGGAATCATAAAGCCCTTGTCCCTGCACTTCGCCGCTATGGACGTGTGGGGGTGAAAGCCGCCGGGATGCCGCCGTCCTCAGCCCTCGCCGATCTCCCCGATGAAACAGGGCTGTTGCCCGTTCACGGTAAAGACCAGCTGTTGCCCTTCCGTCGTGACGGTCATGTTGTTGATGTCGAAATCATCCGGCAGAACCCGGATGGATTCGATATTATCCCGGGGGATGACGTGCTGGCTTAACTTTTCGTCTATCTGAACACCGCTCTTATTGGTGCGTGTTACCATGATCACGCGCCCCTGAACAGCCACCCAGGAGTCGCTGAAGATCAGGCATTTGCCCACAAAGGAAAGGGGGCGCTGCTGCTGGTAGGATTTGATCAGCCTGACGCGGATTATTTTGTCTTTCAACATGGGATTGTTCTCCTTTGCATGCCAGCGTGCTGCTTATCTTCGCAGTATACCATATCCTTTCCCGGCGCGGACAACCGCCGGTCTTTCCCCAACGCGGCCTATGCTTCCCACAGCGTTCGTGCCCATAACTCGTGCTCGTGACTCGTGCTCGTGACTCGTGCTCGTGACTCGTGCTCGTAATCGAAAACGTGCGAGAGGAATCCGATTACGAAGCACGATTACGATAGACGATTACGAACCACGATTACGAACCACGATTACGAACCACGATTACGAAACACGATTACGAAACACGATTACGAAACACGATTACGAACCACGATTACGAAACACGATTACGAAACACGATTACGAAACACACGTCATAAGTCTCCTGTTTACAAAAGCGTGAATAACGTACTCTGAATATTTTCTTTCTGGGGTATGGGCAAGACCCACGTTATCTGAATACAAACAAACCAGTTGTGATTTATAAATGTAGAAGCGGCGTCCCCGCCGCTTTCAACGCGGCAAGGATGCCCCGTCTACATTTTCATCGCTTATAGGGGAGACATAGCCTCATGGCGAACTGTCCCTCCGTCAAGGGCTTAAGTTCAGACTTCCTGATCTCGTCGGAAATGCGTATGGCACTCGTAAACAAACATGAAGACGGAGCAAAAAGGGACTGATGACGAAATAGCCATGACTAACGAAGAATCGAGGACCTATACTGTTATCGGCTATTTCGTTGTCTGTCCCTTTCTTGCGGTCCTATGCGAATATAACTTCAAAAAGTGCCAACCTGGATTCCGAAATAGCATTAAAAAAACCTGTTGGGATCAGGAAGTCTGAACTTACGATATGAAGGCAACAACACCACAATGGCCCATGTAACTAATTCCAGCGATGCCAGTCGCCTGGTTATTTTCGACGTGGACGGCACCCTTTTCCAAACGGAACAGGTCACGGTGCCTGCCGTGACGCAGGCCTGCAGGGCTTTCCATCTGGAACCGCCGTCCCGGGACGAAATCTGCTCCTATGTCGGCGCCCGCGTGGAAGACTACGAAGTCTGGCTGGCGCGGCTGGGTGGACCCGGGCTGGCATCGGAACTCATCGAAACGGCCAACCGGCTCGAATTGGGGTTTATCAGAGAATACGGCAGGCTGTATCCCGGCACGCGGGAAACCCTAAGGCTCCTGAAAGAGGAAGGATTTGTGCTAGCGGTCTGCTCCAACGGATCGGAACCGTATATCCACGAGGTGTTGAACACGCACGGACTTATGGATTGTTTTTCAATGGTGCTGTTGCGGGGAACGCTTCTGGCGGACAAGACGGCCGTGGTAGGCGCGATTCTTGACGCCCTGCGGCCGCGCGCATTTGCCGTTGTCGGGGACAGGGAAGGTGATATCACCGCCGCACGGGCGCACCAGGGCTATGCCATTGCCGCCGCATACGGCTATGGGGATCCGTCGGAGTGGAAAGATGCCGATGCCCTTGTTCAAAGCATAGGGGAAGTGCCCGGCTGCCTGCGCGGATTTTGGGGATTATGATCCGGTCCCGCGCAAAGCGGCGTCCATCCACTGTGCGGCCTCTTCTATTTCCACCCCGATATCAGGCCAGGGATGGCCGCCGTCTTCCTTGTAGATGAGGCGGACGCTGCCGCCGGCCCCGCGCAGGGAAGCGGCCAGTTTCTCCGCCTGCTGCCAGGGAACCACCGGGTCCGCCTTCCCCTGCACAATAAGAAAGGGGGGCGGATGAAGCGGGGCAATGCGCGCGGGAGAAAGGGCCGTCAGGGTGTCAAGCAGCGCTTTTTCTTCGACTCCCTCCGTACCGTTGCGAAACAACAGGGCCTCGAGTTCGAGCCCCTCGACGCGGATGCGGTCAAAGCGGACGCCGCCGTAATCCACCAAGTCGGTGGGCGGGAAAAACACGGCCGCCGCGGCCACATCCGTATTCCAGCGCCGCAGGGGATCGTGGGCGCCCGGACGCCCCCGTTGCGGGGACAGGGCAGCCAGCGCGCCCAGATGCCCGCCGGCGGAAACGCCCAGAAGGCCCAGCGGCTCGGCCTTGATGCCATAGTGATTGGCGTTGTTCTTGATATGCCGGATGGCGGCCTGAACATGACGCACCATTTCACCCGCCGTAAACAGGGTTACCGAACCGGGGGACACGGCAAAGACCGTGATCCCCCGTTCGCACAAGGCGTCTATGATGCCGAAGCCGATATGCTCATTCAGGGTCGTACGGTCGGAAAGCCAGCCGCTGCTGATCACGTCCACCACGGCCAGGCCGGAAGCGTTTTGCTTCGGCGTGAACACGTCCATGACCAGCCCGATACCATGGGCCTCCGCATAGACCAGGTTGCAGTGCTGAACATAATTGCCGCGCGTTTTCGGCCGCACCCGGAGCGAGGCCGCAGGACGGTACAATATTTCCACGGGATAAGGCGGAGATGAATGCATGGGTTTGCCTCACGAAAAACAGGGTATTTCTAAATTACAGCATCCCGTATCTTGTATCAATATTTTCGTGTCAAATTCCAACGGAGACGCCAACAGCCGAAAATTCTATCTCCACCGTCTTGAACGTATTTTCTATTTTGTACTCACAATCGCAATCGGCATCGGCATCGGCATCGGCATCGGTATCGGTATCGGTATCGGTATCGGCATCGCCATCGGCATCGCAATCGGCATCGCAATCACTATCGCTATTATTCATTCCGATTATGAGTAGAAGGAGGGGCTCGCTACCGATACCGAAAATAGTAAAGGCCCCCACTCAACGTTACGCCTTCAGAATCCCAACGGGATTCCGTCTCATAGCCCAAGGTTGCGGTACCCCGCTACCTTGGGTTAGGGTGCCCCTTAATTATATACCCCAACGGGGTTGCGTCAACGCGGGGACATAACACTTTTTGACGTAACCCTTTCCGGGTAACCATGGGTTGGTTGGGTGTCACTCTACCCAGGGTAGCGGAGTACCGCAACCTCTGGGCTTTAAGACATAGCCCCTTCGGGGCATAAAAAACAGATCGGTCAAAGGGTAATGCCTCATACCAGCATCATACCCATGGCCTCATGCCCTTGCCGCATTTTTGCTGTCTCAACCGGATTCAAATTCATTCCTGAAAAAATGCTCGCGTCACGGCACCCAAGGGGGCTCTTCTTTTGTTGTCAAAAAACAATCACAAATACGTAAAGCGGCCCCGGAATTACACCCGTTCAGAACGAAAACGGGGACTGGTAACGGTGCGCTCCAAAAACCCAGATATGGTACAGTTCGCCCGGCAAAGCGCAACGGGACCTCTACCCGCTTTCGTGGAATATGCAAATTGACTATGATAGGCGCCGGTCCGCGGTTACACAGGCCGCTTGTCACCGGTTACCTTCTATCCTTTGCCTTGCGATTTATTTGCATATAAGCGCCAACATGCCGGCGCATACAAACAAATAATGGTTGCACCATGATTTAACAGTAAGCCCAATTGAAGAAAAGGCAGAATGAACTCAAACCCAAAACTTACATGCATCAGTACCATAAAAGCAGTAAGCACTATAGACTCACTTCTAGACTTGCGTTGTCTTAAGTAATGGTACCATATGAGCATCCAGTCGGGAAGTGGACAAAGGACAACAATCATGGCCCAATAGAGCATGTACTGTTCCGGTCCGTATCCCCTACAGGACACTATCACCAGTTGCACTATCCCAGTGATCCAAATAATAAGTGACAGAAAAGCATAAGAATTCCGGAAAGAGGATCTCTGAAGATTGAGGCGTGCCTCGAAAATGACCGTTATAATTGCCAACGGACCGAAGACTAACGCACTCCAAGGAATTTCTTGACTCATTTTCTCTCCTCACGCGCTAGACTTTTCAGAATGCTTATCCGGGCATTGTGCAAGATTTTATCCACGTATTCTTACTTGGTAACCATACAGGAGGGTCTGGTATCCCTATAGTGCTCCAAGCACACACGTTTCCCCAACAGTTGTTCCACGGCGTCCACTGCTCTGTCCTGGCATTCGCCACATCCCGCCAGGTGTTTAATAAGAATATATCTTCCTGAGGGGTGCTTGGAATTGTCCACTTAAGCCAGTTGGGATAGGGTGATTTCGAGCGGTCAGTCATGTCCTTCGCCCCTTCTGGTGCAAAGTTAAGCACCCTAGAGCCGGTTCTATTTCCAGCCGAATCCCAAGTATCCACTTCAATCCAAGCATGCCCAAAAAAGCATATAGATCGATCCAAGCCTAGGCGATCCTTCGCTATAATAGGATTCCCCGCGACATAGGCATACACATTCGGCCCATCGACGAAACCCAGCGGGTCGCGCATGTTCCAGCGTGCGGTCTGGGGGTTGTAGTAGCGGAAGGGGGCATAGTACTGGCCGATGGCGTTGTCCCAGAGGTGACCGGTATAGCCAACCGTCAGCGGCAGGCCCGCCGAGCGCATGAGTTCACCGTAGGGCGCGTAGTCATAGCGCGCCAGGGCGGCTTTGGTTTGGCCTGATAATTGTCGCACACTGCCCAAGTGATCGGTCAGGTGATACCGCCATTCGGCTGTGGCAGGGTTGGATCCGGCAAAGGTAGCCAGGCCCGGCACATACCCCGTTTGCAGCGCACCGATGGTCCAACTGCCGACCGTGCCGGCGTATTCGCCGCACTCTTCCGAACCCGACCAGCGGAACCATGTAGCCGTGGTGTTGTCGCGTTGTTCCAGCCGCCGGCGGCCCAAGCCGTCATAATTGTATCCCACCGACGCCGTTTCGCCCGGGAAGTTCGACGTGGCCGCTTTGAGTTTGTCGCCGAAACGATAGGCATACGTGGCGGCATACGAGCCCTGCGTCTTGCCGACTATGCGACCCCAGTCGTCATAGGTGAAGTTGGTGGTCGTTCCGTTGACGTTCATGGCCGTCAGCTGGTTCGCCGCATCGTAGGTGTAGGTCGTGGCGGACAGATCCTCCGCGCTCACTTGGACATCGTCAAAGGCATACACGCCATCCGTCGTGACCACCAGGTAACTCGCGGCGCCGGACAACACCGTGGCGGTGTCCACGCTGCACATCCGGGTTTGCGCGCCGTCCTTGGGGCCGCGCCACACCTCGATATGGGAACCATCCGCGATCAGGGTCACGTCGTACCAATCGCCCGACGTGGTGGACCACGCCCCCGATGCCAGGGTTACAAGGGTGCCCGCCCGCTTTTCCGACAAGGAGAACGAGCCCGGGTACAGCGTCAGGTACCCGAAATTATTACCGTCCACATAGCGGAAACGCAGCTGTCCCCAGGGCCCGGAGATGGGACTCGTATCCCGGTAGGAGAACTTCATCTGGAAGTCGCCATTAGCCGTGTCCCGGCGCATTCTGCCCTGGACCCCATAGGAGGTGTTGACCAGGTAATTGTTGGCCGTGGAGAAGGTTCCCGCTTCCTGGACCCACCCGTCGAAGCAAGGCCTTTTCAGGAGTAAAATTCGCCGCGCCAAATATTCAACTTTCAAGATTAATCAAAAGTATACACAGGCATCCTGCGTTGTCAATGCCAAATTGTGGGGAGACCAGTATGCTCTAATTTCTCCTTAGATTATACGATACGCGAGTTCTGATATATCCGATAGAGGCAATATAAAATCTGCTCGACAATTCGCCTCTTGCTTGTATTATGTTCTTCATAAAAAAGAGGCAAATCCTTGCCTTCGAATATATGAACGCTTAGTTCTTCCAACAGTTGAATGGTTCTTTCATCTTCGGTATCATTAGGTATAAAACTCATATAGTCCAAAATTAAATTCAATAGACTTATTGTTTCATTCCAAAAAACAAGATTCTCTGTTTCATACTCAAAACCTTTTAATGCTTTGACAACATCTATAGGTGGATTAACTGAATGTTTAATTTTATACTTGGCAAATTTTTCTGTCAAGTTTTCACGTATACGATTAAGTTTTTTTGCGTTCGTGCACCAGAGGAAACATCCATGTTTGTCTAGAGCAGGAGTATCAGTTTTTATACCAACACTAGGCTCTTCAAGATAATAAAGCGAATACCATGATGTCCTCATTTTAAGAGGTCCTGCAATAAGTCGAAAAGGCCAAGGCGCACCATATACGGAAGCAGTTTTCCGGTTCTCACTCATTTTTTTATTCATTATTTGCATGGCTTTCGGTTATTTATTCTAGCAATTGAATCAATAAACTTCTGAAGTTTGCTATGGTCTGAACCTGGTCCTCTGTCATTTTCGTCCGGAAAAAGTCTATCGGCATATTTCCTTCCGTTTTCGTCTGGTCGTTTAGGCTTTCTTCTCATTTCTTCCCTTACATTAGTTGGTAGATCATTTTTCGGTTTTCTACCACCGCCTTTCGTTTGTTTGGCATAAATGTTAATTCCGATTATTGCGCCCGCTGTCGCACCAACTAAAACGCCTGCCACTACCACCGGAACAGATACAGGTGCAGTCAGAACGCCGCCTATAACGCCTGCACCAACAACCAAAACACTTATCGTTGAAGACAGGCTTGGCAAAGATGGCCCTATGGCTATCATACACACGCCGGCTGCTGTTGACAAACCCAAAGGATCATACTCATTCACCGGATTCCCCGCGACATAGGCATACACATTCGGCCCATCGACGAAACCCAGCGGATCGCGCATGTTCCAGCGTGCGGTCTGGGGGTTGTAGTAGCGGAAGGGGGCGTAGTACTGGCCGATGGCGTTGTCCCAGAGATGGCCGGTATAGCCGACGGTAAGCAGCAGGCCCGCCGAGCGCAGAAGTTCGCCGTACGGCGCATAGTCATAGCGCGCCAGGGCGGCCTTGGTCTGGCCCGTCAACTGACGCACGCTGCCCAGGTGGTCCGTCAGATGATACCGCCACTCCGCCGTAGCGGGATTGGACCCGGCAAAGCTAGCCAGGCCCGGCACATACCCCGTTTGCAGCGCGCCGATCGTCCAACTGCCCACCGTACCGGCATACTCACCGCATTCCTCCCAGCCCGACCAGCGAAACCACGTAGCCGTGGTATTGTCGCGCTGTTCCAGCCGCCGGCGGCCCAGGCCGTCATAATTGTATCCCACCGACGCCGTTTCGCCCGGGAAGCTCGACGTGACCGCTTTGAGTTTGTCGCCGAAACGATAGGCATACGTGGCGGCGTACGCGCCCTGCGTCTTACCGACCATACGGCCCCAGGCATCGTAGGTGAAATTCGTGGTCGTGCCGTTGACATTCATGGCCGTCAGCTGGTTCGCGGCATCATAGGTATAGTTCGTGGCCGACAGATCCTCCGCGCTCACCTGGACATCGTCAAAAGCGTACACGCCATCCGTCGTGACCACCAGGTAACTCGCGGCACCGGACAGCACCGTGGCGGTGTCCACGCTGCACATCCGGGTTTGCGCACCATCCTTGGGACCGCGCCACACCTCGATATGGGAACCGTCCGCGATCAGGGTCACGTCGTACCAATCGCCCGACGTGGTGGACCACGACCCCGACGCTAGCGTCACAAGGGTGCCCGCCCGCTTTTCCGACAAGGAGAACGAGCCCGGGTACAGCGTCAGGTACCCAAAATTATTACCGTCCACATAGCGGAAACGCAGCTGTCCCCAGGGCCCGGAGATGGGACTCGTATCCCGGTAGGAGAACTTCATCTGGAAGTCGCCATTGGCCGTGTCCCGGCGCATTCTGCCCTGTCCCCCATAGGAGGTATTGACCAGGTAATTGTTGGCTGTGGAAAAGGTTCCCGATTCCTGGACCCACCCGTCGAAGCTGCCCGTAAAGGTGCTGGAGAAACTCTGGTTCGCCGTGCGGGCGGTGCACATGCGCAGATCGTCAAAATGGGCGACCACGTTCGGATTCGTATCGAAGGCCACCGCCTCGCCGCTCAGCGTCACCGCACCGGTCACCCGGCCCGCCAGGGAGAGGGCCCCGCCGCGCAGGCCGCGCCACACCTCGATGGCGCCGCCCTCGGCGCGCACATACACGTCATACCAGGTGTCGGACTCGGTGATAACGCTCGTGTCCGTGAGCAGATCGGTGGTAACCCCGCCGCTCTGCTGCTTGATGGA
>Ga0209723_1004325_pt1 | contig 15963 bp, 12 predicted proteins | sample BiotimSIPDNA_2_FD_185750 | JGI IMG/M metagenome (GOLD analysis project Ga0209723, IMG submission 185750) | Anaerobic biogas reactor microbial communites from Washington, USA - Biogas_R2 time_0 SIP DNA (SPAdes) (version 2) | ecosystem: Engineered > Bioreactor > Anaerobic > Unclassified | place... | reverse complement strand
TAAGATAGTAGATACTAAAATTGTCACAGATATGCTTCTTTTTGATAAAGAGACCGGGAAAAAGACCTATCACAAAAATTTCAGGCTTCTTACCAGTTTTGAAACAGTGAATATCGAATACAATGATGGGCGGAGTACTGATATTTCGATGGTCACTTTTAATAATGCGTACCTTGCGAACCGCAAAAACGGGTATGTTACTCCTGTATCCACCGATACTTTCTTTAAGAAACTGAATAATTCTCTGTCCCGGAGGCTCTATCAGTTTTTGAACCGCAGGGCATATTATATGGCCAAAAGAGGGGAGTGTTTCGTGGTTGATTGCCAGGAGATAGGATCATTAATGGGAATCAGCCAGAAGTATGTTTCAGATATCAATAAGGTGTTTTCCAAGGCACACAAAAAACTGATAGAGATAGGGTTTCTGAAGAGTGTTGAAATGAGGAAGGACCGCCCAAGGAAATACAGTTATGTTTACCTGTTCAGCCAGGAGTTCCAGGAACAGGAGTTATTGGAGAGAAAACTCTCTACAAAGGAGATTAAGAGGGAAGAGGGTCAATTACTTCAGCAGCTTGTGAATCTTGGGTTGAGCCATGATAAAGCTAATGAGCTTATCGAGCGAAATGAATACGGTGTAAAGATGGTTCTTCAGCAGCTTGAGTATGACAAATCGCATGGTAATAAGATTAAAAATCCGGCCGGATATGTGGTGAAGTTTGTAGAGGATGGCTGGATAGTTCCGGAGTATGTTGAGGCTGAAGTCAAGTACCATAAAAACAGATCCATTGATGAAAAACCGGAATGTGAGCTTCCGTTAAATGTAGAAGCAGATACTGAGATTTCTCATGAGGAGATCAGGGATTATGTAGATAAGCTGAGCAAAGACTGCCTTCTGCAGATTTATAAACAGATATTCGAAATGGCCCGGATAAAACAAACGGAGATTATACGGCCTGAGAATTTTAATTATACGGAACAGGGTGCCTTGGATTCGTTTAATTTTACAAGGTTGAGGATGATTTTTGATGGGGTGATATCTGAGAAAATTATCAAAGAGAGAGATGAAAAATAGAGAATAATTCTGGACAATACATTTTTATTCTATCAACAGTCTTAGAAAAAATTGTGATAAAGCTGTGATACTAAACGGGAAAAATCTCCTGGCGAGAGAAGGCCTGTTAAAATGGTCCTGAATTGAAAGAAGAATGAATTGAAGAATAGATCCACCAAGGACAAAATTCGAGCTTCTTTGCGAGAAGTGGCAATGATTAATTGGCAGTTTCAGGGGCCTGGGCCAATAAAGGTAATGATGTTGCGTTTCCGAATGTGGCATGAAAAGCATGGCTGGAGTTATGAAGAGATGCAGGAATGTGTAGATGAAATTTCTCAAACTGGTGCGATTAAAAGGCACGGGGAAATATCGAACAGTACTAGTGATGAATCAATTGTAATTGAGATTTTAAAGAAGTTCTTTCCAAATTGAAATTAATTGAAATGTTGTTTATAGAAATGGGGTAAATTCCTAAACAGCCTGAAAGGCTGAATTATCCCAGCGAAGGGCAACGCCCTGGTAAATAAAACAAAACATGCACATTCATAAAGCACTGAAAGTGCGTACTAACAGATTGTTTAATCCCAGATATACCGTTCATCATATTCCACACCGTAATTATTCAAGAATTCCCGCAATTCTTCCTGAAAAGATTTCTTCCTGTGATGTAATTCCTGCTGCTCGATATATCGGACCAATTGTTCCAATTGTGACTGGCTGACAGAGAATGCCGCGTACCCGCACTGCCATGCAAATCCGCGTATCCGTTCGTCTTTTTCTTTGAACCATTTGGACGATCCCTTTTTTATTTCCTCCAATAATTTACTGATTGTGACAGTTCGAGGGAGTGTAGCTGCAATATGAATATGGTCAGATGTACCGCCGATTTTTATGGGATGACTCTTATTTGTTTTGCAGATTGTGGCAATATAGGAATACATTTCATCCTGGAGTTCTTTGAGGATCAGGGGATTTCTGTTTTGGGTGCTGAATACGATATGGAGAATAACCTTTGAAAGAGATTGTGGCATATAAGACTCCTTTAATGCGCTCTTTCAGAGCTGAATGATATTCTTTCCGGTTTTCTGTTCACCACCAGGGCGTTGCCCTTCGCTGATATAGAATGCCCTTTCAGGGCTGTTCGGGATTAAAAGCAGGGAAAATTAGATAACAGGAATGAGAATACTTCGCAAGGAAAAAACTGGTGCGTTCAGATCGGATATCGCGAAAACTATGGTAATAATATAAATGGACCATACTTCGTTTTTAGAGATAATTATAAACTCATCCTTGAATGACGAACATTATGTTTGGGATTGAGTTACGCCCATTCAGGGCTGGCTGTTTTCTGTTTTAATTCCCCAGGGGCGGGTGCCCCTGGCTGTTGAAGTATGCGCCTTCGGTGCGAAAGAATCGGGTGCATTATAATTGTGAATGAGAAATCGGTTACACACATATTGGTGTACAAAAGAATTGTGCACCTTTGGTGCGTATGAATAGGATTACATTTCTATTTAGAAAATAATGGCAATCGGCAACACTTATTTAGAGTTCATAGACAACATTCATATGCATCCAAATATCATGACCACACTAAATCTATTTACAATGAATTCATTTCACCATAGAGATCTTATTACATGTGAAACCCCTTTATTAAGGGGGGTGGGGGATTCTATTTCTCTGCTAATAAATTGCAAATAAATATTATTCAAAACTTAGATACCTCTCTCCCGGATAGCCCTTCTCCCGCTTCGCCACACCTAACGTACCAAAGGTAGTTCAAATACCAAGGTTGACAGCCTTAAGATCATGATATATATACCAGATAGAACCATGTTGACAGGATATAATATACTAATTTAGGCTGGAAAAATATCCTCTGATGAAAACTGATTATTTTGAATAAACAGGAGGAATTTATATGGCAAAGGTTACCAAGACACTTTCAACCGATTTAGATTTAAAGGTCCATAAAAAAATCAAAGAAATAATTAATAGAACAGGGGAGCGGAAGGTCGAATTGATTGAAAGGCTCATATCTTCGGAGCATGAGAGAATTACGAACGGTTCATCTGAAAGCGGGGAAAATAAACTGCAATCAGAAAGCTTTTCGCAAATGATATCTGAATTATCTAACCTTATCAAAAAGAATTCTGATAGTACCAATTCTATTCGTGAAGGAGCAAACAGAATCTATTGTGCGGTCCTGATTGCCCTCAAAGAATTAATCAGAACAATGCATTTCATTTCAGGGGTTTATTCCGGATCTGCTTTGTTGAATAAGGAGCAAATATCGAATATCAGTTACTCGGCGGACCAGGAAGCGATTAACACCTTTTCTGCAATATTTTCGATCCTTACTGAATCACATCCTAAAGAAATAGTTGAGATGCTTCAGAGGAAATAGATGAGGGGAAGAGGAAGATTTTACCACAGAGGGCACAGAGGTCACAGAGATGAAAAAGACAGGTCATATGTTGTGATGATTTACAATTTACAAATCTGTCTCTGTGTACTCGGTGGTAAAATTACCTAATCTTTAAATAAGGGGCCTCAAAGCAAATGGGAATAGGAAATTCATTCAAGGGATTTGAGACTGTTTTTGCCGCCATTAGAATGTTCTGGCAGATGACAATAAGATTAATCGCCGTTGCACTTGTCCTCCAGGTAATTTTCTTGAGTGCCATTATCTATTTCCAGCACGAAAAGATTTATGGCAAACTTGAAGCTGCAGATCTGTGTCTGATCCGCACCTATGCGTCCGCAAGAATAGCATATAAAATTAGCCCGGTAAAACAAAAGGTATCTGTTGAGTACTCATGTGAAAGAAGACCCATGCTTCTGAATTATGTCTACTTCATTAACAAATTCGAACCTTACGTTTTAATGAGGCTGAAAATTATAAAGGATAAAACGTTAAGACTGATTCTCTGGACATCATCGATTTACCTGTTTGTGCCCCTGTTGATGGTTTACTTCAGTAGAAAACATAAAAGAGATATCCAGGACAAGTTTATCCGGGGAGCAAAGATAGTTTCTCCTTATAAATTAAGGGAATTGATAGAACAGAAAAGCCCATCGGAATACAGATTCAAAATAACGGAAAATATCCAGATTCCTGTCGGGATAATAACCCGGCACTGCATCTGTTTAGGTAAACCGGGATCAGGAAAAACGCAGCTTATAAGCCGTATCGTCGAGCAAATCATCAAGAGCGGATTCAGAGCAATTATACATGATTTCAAAGGTGATTTTATAACCACCTTTTATGATCACAGGAAGCATCTGATTTTCAATCCGCTGGATAAAAGACACATGGGTTTAAAAGATGCGGAAATGGATCTTATAGACCAATGTGAAGAACTAACGCTTTCAGATCTTGATGATAAAATTAAACTAAAGTTTACCTTCCTTTCTGAATCCCGCAGCGAAAAGATACTTCCTCAATTTGAATACGCGACCTTATTAGATTCAATCAACGATATAGTCGATTGTATAAAGCCGGATTCCCAATTCAGAAATGTAAAAGAGCAGAAAGAATATATCCAAAAGGGTATAAAGGGATGGTCTGTATTTAATGAACTTAAGAGCTCAATTGACATTGACGCTTTCTGTGCATCGCTTATTCCTGAATCGGCAAGCCAGGATAATTTCTGGCCAATTTCTTCGAGGCAGCTGCTTGGGTCAATTATCACTTACTGCATTCACAATCAGATAACTTCTTATGCTGAGTTATGGAAAATTGTTAACCTGGGAAATGAGCAGCAGCTCGAGATGTTCAAGGGTACGCCCGGGTGCGAAGAGGGTGCTAAACTTCTCACGGAAGCAAAGACCGCTAATAACATACTTGCGGTGATGTCCAACTACACTAAACCAATAAAATACCTGATCGGCACTGAGGGGGAATTCTCCATAAAAGAGTGGGTCAAGAATTCAAAAAATGAGAAGAAAATCATCTTCCTGAGCAATTATGCGATGATACAGGAGACAATCCGGCCGTTTCTCACCATGTTTGCCGATTTCTCGATTAAAACACTTCTATCACTCGATGATGATCTCAATCGGAGACTCTTTTTCATATTGGATGAATTCGGAGAATTGGGAAAAATTGGAACTATAGTTCCGCTTCTTACCGGCAGCCGATCCAAAGGAGGAGCGGGGTTTTTATTGATTCAGGACACAGCCAGGATAAATACAATTTACGGTCAAGATGGGTGTTCTACAATAGTAAATGCCTGCGGAAATCTGATATCCTTTGCGGTTAAAAAAGAGGAGGCAGAGTTTACTTCGGAATGTTTCGGTTCGATGGAGATTAAGCGTACCGAACAGAGCAAATCAATGGGGGTAGATAACATAAGTGATTCAATTAGCATTTCGGAACAGACAGTTGAGAAACGTCTAGTGATGCCCAGCGAAGTTACAAATATTCCCACCCTTAATTTCTACATCCAATTGACAGATTACCCGGTTAGCAGGGATAAGCTGGATATTATAAGTTATGATAAGAAGGCTCAATCATATGTAGGCAGAGAGGACCTTTTATTTAGAAGTAGGGGCTCAGAAACGGGGATACAAGATGGAGTGGGGGATGAGCTTTTTTCGGAAGTGGGATCGGAAAGGATGGACCAGGAACTGGAGAGGGATAAGGAGTATTATGGGGAGCTGGAGCCGGGTACTACTAAGCCGGAATCAATAGGAGAAAGAATCTCCCCTGCCCTCCTTAATAAAGGGGGTGCGGAGGACTATGCTCACGCTAAGGCTGAATGCGTGATAATGCCCAATTCCACTATGCAAGAACAGAATTCATCAATCATAAATGATTTATCAACAAAAGTTCAATCTGATTCTGATAACGAAAGTGATTCAGATGGAATGCTTTTCTAGAGGTAATTAATAAAATGCTATCGGTTTCAAAGCCACTTTCGCCGGAACGTGCTGCCTGGTATTTCAACAGAGATAATTACTATTTGGCACAGGAAGGGGAGTGGTACGGGAAGTTGTCATCAGAGCTTAACCTGTCCGGCCCCATTCAAAGGGAGGACTTTCTCAAGCTGCTTGAGGGGTATGATCAGAATGGTTCTAAGCTGGTGGCCTCTGCAGGGGCAAAGGATATCAAGGATGATCAGGGGAATGTAAAGAAGCATGGTCACCGGTCAGGAATAGACCTTACGTTCAGTGCACCAAAGAGTGTTTCTATTCTCTCTTATCAGGATCCGGAAATCAATACGGCATTCAGGAAAGCTCTTAAGACTACACTAAATCATATCGAAAGTGAATTTGCACATACACAGAGAAAAGTAAAACGGGGGGTGGTTCATGCGGAAAAGACCAGTGAGCTTCTGTGGAGTACTTTTGTGCATGATACCAGCCGGGAACTGGATCCGCAGCTTCATTGCCACTGTGTTTTAATGAATCTTACCCGGGATAAAGAGGGGAAATTAAAGACTCTTCATAATGATCCGCTTTACAAGAACAAGATGTATATAGGCCAGCATTTCAGAAATCAGCTTGCGGAAGAAATAAAGAAAATCGGTTATGCTATTGAAGTTACAGATCGAAAAAAGGGTTTCTTTGAAATCCGCGGGGTAGGGGAGGACGTAATCCAGGCTTTCAGCAAGCGGAGTCAACAGGTGAGAGCTGAATTGAAAAAGCTTCGGGAGCTCCAGTTCAGGGATCTTCCCGGCGAGCACCTCCGGATGTGGGCAAAAGAGCGCAAAAAGGAATACCTGAATACCCCTGAATATGAACAAGTTGTCGAACAAGAATTAAACCGCTTGTCAGGGAGTTCTGAAAAAGTCTATGCATCATATTCAGATGCTAAATTGGCTGCGATTGCTACTACAAACAGTAGAATTGCCAAGAGAGATGTATCACGGGAATATGTTACGGAGATAATTGAATCTACCTGCAATAGTTTAAGTACCTCTCTGGAAGAAATGCAAAAAACTGCTCAAAATATCCCGCGCGAGAGTAAATATCAGGTCACTGCCGGCGAGATTCTCAGGGACGCCGTAACGGGATTGACTGAAGGTCAATCTACTTTTACCAGTTACAACCTGATTACTGAAGCACTAAAGATGGGTATTGGAATCTATACGTATGAGGATTTTGAGCGCGAATTCCGGAGAATGATTGAGGAAGGGTCTATTTCACTTCTGGGATCATTAGAAACAAAAGCGGGTAAAAAAGAGGTGTATTCTTCAAGAGAGATGATCAGAGTAGAGAGCTCGATAATTGATATCTGCAGAGAATTCAAGGGGGTATCTAAAATCAATGTGGAAAAAAGGATAGCAGATGAGATTATCTCCCGGACAGATATCAATCTTAAGATGAAAACCGCACTGGAGATAGATGAAAAAGATCTCATTAAGGCTGATTACAAATTTAAAGCTGTACTTTCTAAAATTGAGGATAAAGATATCCGTGAAAAGCTTGTGTCATTAAGAGAGAAGGTAGTTTCAGCAAGGAATGATGCATCTTTGCCTGCAATCGATGCAAATGATTATCCTGATCTACACAAATACTTTGAAAAGTTTGGATATGGGTTTACACCGGGTCAGAAAGATGCCTTGAAGCTGATTGCCAGTACCAGGGATATATTCAGTGTGATACAGGGTGATGCGGGGACCGGGAAAAGTTTTTCTGTACTTTACGCAAAACAGCTTTTAGAGCAGAACGGCTTTATTGTCAAAGGATTTGCCCCAACCGGCAAGGCTACAACCGGTCTGGCGGTTTCTGCGGAAATTTTCGAATCGAATTATTCCACTATCGATTCTTTTCTTTTGAAACTGAAGAATTGTGATCCTGAAAAGCGTAAAGAGATGTATGTCAAAGGGAAAGAGGTCTGGGTAGTGGATGAAGCGGGCATGTGCGGAAGCCGCAAATTTCTGGATCTGATGAATGCTGCCAGGGAGGCGGAGGCAAAGGTTGTATTTATCGGGGATAGAAAGCAGTTCCAGAGTATCGAGGCCGGGAGAATGTTCAGTGAACTTCAGGACAAGGCTGGTATAGATCAGGTGATCATGCCCGATGTGATGCGTCAGAAAACCTCCCAGACAAAAGAGATTGTGAAGGCAATCTCTTTAAAAGACATGGATTTCGCATTTAATATCATGCAGGGTTACCGTAAAGTATCGGAATCTTTCGATAAAACAGAACTTTCCAATTACAATACAGGGTCCTCGATACAGTTTGCATCCGGATATGCAGGCCTGCCGGAGGAAACTCAATGCAAGGTCAAAGGGGTAGGGGAGAGCCTTTTGTTAGAGTACTTTGATGAGGATTCGCGGGTATTTAAGGAGATGAAATTTGATCCATCAAGGGTGGATCCTCTTGTTTTCGATGTTTATCAGCCGCCATTAAATCACCACGCTCTTTCTAAATACAATAAGTGTGATAAGATCAGGCTTTCTTTACCGGAGCAGGGATTGCCGGCTACAACACTGGAAATAGCGGCTATTTCTGAATCGTCACTTGTTGTCACATATTCGGATCCTCAGACCGGAAATCAGCGGAAAGTCTCATTTGATCCCACGAAAAACCCTGAAAATATCACGCATTTAAGCAGAAGCGGGAATGAGAAATTATCCAGCTCGAAAGATTATTACGAAAACATGATCACTGCAGAGCCGGACAATAAAAAGTGCCTCAATCTTGTCGCCCAGGACTATCTGGAATCGGTATCTGCAAAGAAGGATGTTCTTCTTATAACCGGAACAAACCACGACAAGGATGCTCTTAATGATCTGATCCGCCCGGAGCTTGTAAAGCAGGGAATAATTGCTGATACCAGGGCTTTTAATGTTTTCCAGACAAAAAGCCTTTCAGGCACTGCGGCCATGGCCGCTGACTCATACAAACCGGGGCAGGTTATTATAACAAATGATAAATGCGGGGTTATCCCCAAAGGAACCCAGGCGGAGATACAGAGCATAGACAGGACATCGAATACCATTTCAGTCCGTTACTGGGACAAGAAAAAAGAGATTTACGTTACGGCAGATATCGATGCCAGGATACATTGTAAAAAGTTCAGCACCTATGATCAGCAGAGCAGGGAATTCGGGGTAGGGGATCTGATAATATTCCTTAAAAATGACAAGAGGGTAATTGGTGTCAATAACGGTGATACTGCCAGAATTCTTTCCATTGATCAGGATGGGAATGTCAGGGCTTGTCTGGAGAGTTCTGAAAGTAAAAAAGAAGTTACTTTCAACCTGAATAACAGGGGACCCAGGGCATACAACTATATCAGCCATGCCTACGCGATTACCGATTATAAATCCCAGGGAGCCACCACAAGCCGTCTCTTGTGGTATGCACCCACAAGCGGAGGCCCGATCTCGAGTAATACCTTCTATGTAGCCATAACCCGCTGTAAAGAGGAAGTAGGGGTTTACACCGACAATGTCGATGAGCTGAGAGAAATGGTGAAACATGAGCAGCAGAAGGAATCGGTACTGGATTATCCGGTGAAACTGGGTTCATCTGCAAACAGGAGTAATAAAAACAGGCACAGGCGGCCGGTGGAATCAATAAAGGAGCTTTATCATAACCTTTTCGGGACTATTTTCTGTCCAAAAGAGGGGAGACTGAGTCAGAAAAAGGAAAAAGAGGCAGTATTAATTGATAGATGATCACTTCACCAGGAGGAGGAATTATGTCAAGAGGTCCCAGACAGTCAAGAAACCCGGTAGAGAAGCTTCAGGAGCATGTTTCACAGTTGGGCAATATCGTAGAAGCAATTCTGGAGAGCGCGGAGAAGCCGGATTTTGTGGAGTCGGTTTTGGCTTTGAAAAGGAAAAAGAAGGAAGAAAAAACCGGGAAAGGTGATGTGAATAAGGAGGCTAAAGAGGTTGGGAAACTGCTGCAGATGTATCCGGGGCTTTCGAAGCAGGTGCTGGCTTCATTACGTTCCAGGATTGCGGAATACAAGACCCTCGGGGTTATAGATAAGTATAAAGCTGAGGGTAAAAAGTTATCGAAAGAGGCAGCACAAACTATAGCCTGAAAGCTGAAAGAGTCAGGATCTATTTTTATGTATGGCTCTCCTGTCAAAACCAGGGCAGGGGAGTTTCGCAAGAAATTACTGGAAAATTGGTATACTATATGATATCTTTTATAGAGATATACAAAACTAAATAAAGGATACATATTGGGCGAAATCTTATATAGAATGAACCGGGAAAAGATGATCAAAATGCTTGAGGCCTTTGATCAGGAATTAAATCGTCCTTTAAGATTAGCCATAACGGGTGCTTCGGCACTGATCATAAACGGGGCTATTACGAGGCCGTCCAAGGATATTGATGTCCTTGGGGCATCTGAGGACATAAATAAAGACCCATATCCAAAGATTATAGAGAAGATTGCCAGAGAATATGCACTGGATAATGAGTGGATAAATGAAAGGGCTAAAATCACATTCGATTATTTACCCGGATATAAGCCGGACCTTATCCTTCTACAAGGGAATTTCAAATATCTCGAACCTTATATCATATCTAAGGCAGATTCGGTTATTACCAAATTCGCCAAGTATGATAATATCCGTTCCTGGGATATTCAGGATATAAGGCGAACGCCGTTTAATGATGATGATCTGAAGTTGCTCAGGCAGAAACTGGATGATCTGTACACGAGAGATCCGGAGTTATCTCTCAGGATAGAAATTCAGTTCAAATCCATCAGGCCTGAATTTATCAAAACTGAAGAAGGGTTCAGGTATTCGAGAGCATCGGAAATAGCACTGTATGCATCAAAGAAGTATGGGATTCATCTGGATACTGAACAGCAGAATTATATCGATTCTGAAGCGGACAGTTTCACTTCTACATACGAAAGAGCAGTCATAGAAATCGATAACACTGCATTAAGCCGTGTTCTGAAAGAGAAGAAAAGAGAGGTGTCACATGGCCTGGATATATGACAGGGGAGTGATCGATGGCTGTTTTGATAAATGGATCAGACTTGGCTGGGCCGGAACCGGTGAGCCTTTTGAAGGTTTTGTCGATCCGGAGCTTCTTATAATTGAAACAACGCATGCAGGGAGGTATGAAGGACGAATTCTTAAGGCAATGCTTACCTGGGTAAGAAACTTTCATGATCTGATCAATGTTCAAAGGCTTCTTCATTTAATAGATGCAGCGGATACTGCCGTATTGGGAGCGGTTATCGATATAGCGATTCAAAATGGTGCAGATCCAAGGCTCAAAACAGTCCTGAAATATTGCAAACCGAACGATACGGCGGAAGTTCTGTTTAAAAACGGAGATGAATTCGGGGTTTACGATAAGAACCAGAAGGAATTTGCCCGGGATGAGTATCTGAAATGGGGATTATACTGCACGATGGTTGAGTTTTATGATGATGCAATGCTGGACAAAAAGAGAGTTCTGAAAATGAATCCTTTGCTTGCGATACGGGCGTTAATTGGTCCTAATATAAGATCGGAAATTCTTTTTGCTTTGTTAAACAGTGCCAGGATTCATATAAAAGAGCTTTCAAGGCAGCTGGGGTATGCGTATTCACCTGTTTACAAAGAGATCATGTCTATGGCTTCGAGCGGTTTTATCAGCATAGAAAAATTTGGCAGGGTAAATGTGCTTTCTTTATCAAAAGGGTTCGCGAGGTATTTGAGTTGTTTACCGGTGTAAAACAGAGAAGGTACTGGTAAAGATTATGATTTTTTATTCAGAAGGATCGTGAATAGATTTGGTAGGGGAATGTTAAAAAGAATCCTCTTACATTTACGGCTTATTGGATCTAGAATAATGGCCTTCAGACATGATGCCTTCGGCGACCTACTTTTGTCCTGGGCAACAAAAGTAGGCAAAAATGCCCGGGAGCCCCGCACTGGCTCTTATTCGCGTTTTCGCCGGGGAGGGGCCATAAACTCGCGGACTCGAACAATGGCCCTAAGAGAAGACCGGCGAAAACACTCATGCGCCAGTGATCGGGGCGGATCCACTAACCGGCAGTATTTCAGGGTGCTCACTACCGTTCGCCCCCAAACAAGCATCTAATTCTCAACAAAAAAACACTCGGAATTTCCAGAACCGGATTAATGTGCATCCGGTGGTTTAGGTCGAAACGGGTAGTAAGCCTCTGAAGTAAATGGGCATTGATTAATTGCCAGCATCCTGTTAATTTAAAAGAGGAGGTGAATATGAATGAATCAGACAGAATAAAATTCACCGTATATCTTCCGGGAAGGATAATAGATAAGCTTAAGATTCAGGCTGCTCAGACTGGTTTGATGACTTATTCAGGAATCACAGAGGGAATAATCACCAGGGTTTTTACTGAGTTGGGTGATATGAAAGACTTCGCGGAATTGATGAGGACACCGAAATACCAGAACATTTTAACAGATTTCATACCGGTGAAGCGTGGCAGGCCTCCTTTAACGCGGAAAATTGTTATCAAACAGAAAATCACCTTTTATGTATCGCATCAGTTTTTTAAATTAGTGAAAAGGTATCAGAGGCGCTTTAATCTGAGCTCATCGAGCCTCGTGGAGATGTCTTTGTTGATTCACTATAAATGTGGATTTTAATTACCAGCATGCTGGCTTTAAACGATGGCGCATAATTTATCTTATGTAAACTAAAATAAAAAGATACCCCTATTTATTGTTTTAGAAGGAATTTTTAACAGAGGAAAATGCGTAGTTTTAATATGTCTCCAAATGATTTATATACTCCCCCGAATCTGGACAGCAGGCGAGAGAAACTAATCGCGCTGGGTCCTGAAGTACTTGCTGATGCCCTCCTGCAGGTGTCGGGGCAGAATAGCGAAATCGAAAACCTGATTGATCGGCTCATATCTTTACCCGAAGAAAATCTTTCCAGATTCAAAAAGCGGCTCGCCAGACTGAGAAATATGCGCAAGCCACTTTTCGGACGAGCATCGATGGAATTCGGAAGTGAGTTGAGAGATATCCTGGAGGACCTAAAAAGCTGTGTCAGGGACCCGCGTGAAGGTGTAAAGCTGGTAGCGGATTTTTATAGAACCGACAAAAGGATCTTTGAGCACTGTGATGATTCCAGTGGATTTATTGCTGATTTATTCAGGTATGAAGCAAAAGAACTATTTGTAACCTATGCATCAGCCTGTAATGATAAAGCGAGGATTTGCGATCTTCTCATTGAACTTAGTCAGGGTGATGAGTTTGGAATCAGGGCATCGCTGTTTGACAGAGTAAATGATTTCCTGCCTGAAGATTTCATTACAGTTTTGATTGATAAAATGTGGCTGCTTGCAGAAAATAACAAAGACCACGATTATACCTGGTTATCAAGGTTAGAAACCATAGCGGTGCAGATAAAAGATGCATCCCTGTTTATCCGATCAAGAATCGCACATAGTGGTCAACTCTTCCCTGCCGATTATATCAAAATAGCCCGCATTTATCTCGATGCCGACGATGCAGTAAATGCGTTGGAATGGCTGAATAAAATGCCATCCAGAGAGCCGGCTTTTGAATACGATCGTAAACAAATTCTCTTAGCTGCATATAATAAACTGGGTGACAAAGACAATGCAGGCCAGGCTGCCTGGGAAATATTCAAGGAGCACCGCAATAGTGATAATCTTAATTCGCTTCTTGAATGTGTTGGTCAGGACAAGAAAGAGGAAATAATTGATGGTGAAACGGCAATTATCCTGCAGGAAAAAGAACTATCCTATACAAATGTCTCTTTTCTTATTCAAAACGGCAGGATAGATCAGGCAGAGATTTACGTTTTTGACAAACTGGATCAGATCGATGGTGACTATTACACCAGTGTTCATCCTCTTGCAGAAGAATTCGAAAAGAATGGAAGGTATCTAACGGCTGCTATTCTTTTCCGGGCGCTTCTGGAATCGATTTTAAACAGGGCACAATCAAGATACTACCACCATGGGGTACGATATTTGAAAAAACTCGATGAGCTCAGTATGAAGATTGACAATTGGGGTAAGCTGCTCCCCCACTCTGATTATTTTGAATCAATAAAACAGAAGCATATCCGGAAAACGAGTTTCTGGGGGAAATACGAGTGTTAAACTTAAACTATGGTGATAGAAATTCGCCCAAGACAGTGTCTGGCAAACAGAAAATCAGAATCAGCCGATAACCTACTTATGTGACTGCTGACCTAACTTCCGCAGTATTTATACCCTGTTAATTCCATAAATCGCGCTTTTGCTTTTGCCTGCTGCGGATGCTCGTTGTTTTTTGCCCAATCTTCAAGAAGCGCCTGTTTGTCATGGTCCCATGTGATCAATTTGTTTTCGAGCCAATAAATAATTATTTCCAGTGGTGAGATATTGCCCTGGAAATCTTCTTTGAACTCCTGCGAACTGAATTGAACGATTCCTTTGTCTCCAGTGGTCACCTTATATTCAAGTGAAAGAGCATTTGAGATCAGTTTCATATCCTCATAGCTTAGATCAAACAATTTGCCTGTTTTCTGGTTTATTGTTCCCTGAAAATTTCAACTCGCGGATAACCTGAAAGAAAAGCTCTTCTTTTTGTTTCTGATCTGAATTCAGGACGAGGGGTTTGACTTTTGATCTTATCTCTTTGACCCATGGGTATTTACTTTTAAATTTTGTAGTCTGGATAATTTCATCATGGATTTCCCGAATGGTTTTGCACCCATATTGGTCATTTCTGAACATGTCCGGTGCTATCTGCAGGAGCATCAGTATTGAAGAGGTATCACAGAGAATGAACCTATTACAGATACCTCTTATCTTCAGGAATTTCGCCTGACAATTTCACTAATTACCGCTTTTGCATCGATTGTATTATCAAGGCCAAGCAATTCACCTGATTTGCGTATTGAATATTCCGGTATTTGCTTTTCAATTAAGGACATAAAATTTGGTGAAAAATTGTAAAGCATATCAACATAATGCCGGGGGTCATCATTCGCGAAGAGAATCTTCCGTAAAGTTGGAACTGTATGTTTAAGGTTTGTAGCGGCACCGCCGATCTTAACATCTTCGGGCATTATACCTTTGTGTTTAAGACGATAGTAGATACCAAAAAGAGAATGTCCATTCTCTATTGAGATTTCTTTCATCCGTTTGATTATGGTTCCGGGGTCATCAGATTCGGTTATGTATTTGGAAACATTTTTTACATAATAATCTGGAAACTGTGTCAATTCGGCTACCAGATCACAGAAATTCTCTTCTTCCTCTACTTTAATCTGTTTAGGATCCTCATCTCTTATTGCGTGAACAGTCTCATGTAAGAGGTAATAGATCAGGTCCAAAGGACTGGTATCGATATTCACAAATACCACACGGTGTCCGGCTATCCGGGAGTAAAAGGCATAAGAACTTTTCTTTATTTCAACCGGAAAAGACCTGAAGATTGTGTAAATTTGCAGCCTGGCAAGCAAACTGAAGGCGCTTTGGAAATCCATTGGTTTGCCACTGTCCACGCAGGATATTTCACGAAGTTTCTCGGCGATTATAGCGGCATTTTCAGGGGATTTCTTTTGTACCCTTACAACAGGAAGTACAGAAACTGTTGGTGCCTGACGGAAAAGGTTCAGATACTGTGAAGCTAATTTCTGGGAGGCATCAAGCATTTCAGGTGAGACCGGTTTTTTGCGGATAGTCCGGTGCAACGGCACTGAAAGGAGGCTTTCTGTTTCCCCGGAGAAAAAATCGCCCGGTTTCAGATTGAGAAGGGTGCAGAGCTTAACTAAATGACCACCCCGGGGAACAGTTCCGCTTATCCAGGCATTAACAGTCTGCCTTGATACACCAAGCTTACTGGATAGCAGCTGGAGTGTAATTCCGGATTCTTTGGATCTGGTCTTTATTAAAGAACCATTAAAATTCATAGTGCCCCGTTGTTTTTGATTTTAAAGCCGCAGAGATACGTTGGCAAGGATCTGGAGTAA
>Ga0209723_1004322_pt1 | contig 15965 bp, 13 predicted proteins | sample BiotimSIPDNA_2_FD_185750 | JGI IMG/M metagenome (GOLD analysis project Ga0209723, IMG submission 185750) | Anaerobic biogas reactor microbial communites from Washington, USA - Biogas_R2 time_0 SIP DNA (SPAdes) (version 2) | ecosystem: Engineered > Bioreactor > Anaerobic > Unclassified | place... | reverse complement strand
GTCATTATTTTAGATATATACATTGCGACCTGCCTGCAATGTGCAACTTCTTTTCTTCTATTTTTTTCCCGAATATTATTTACCGGTACTTTGTAGTAATCAGCTACTTTATCTATAACCTTATCTATAGATAACTTTGTTTTTTGAGGCTTTGAATTTTCCTTAAGAACACTTCTTACAAGATCGATTGTAACATCAGATTTTGTGATAGAGGCATATGCAAGGAGGTGTATAACTACACCTTCAAGCTCTCTTATATTAGAAGAAACATTTTCAGCAATATAATAGAGTATATCCTGGCTGATACTTAGATTGTCTTCTTCAGCTTTTTTCTTTAAAATGGCTACACGGGTTTCAAGATCAGGAGGCTGAATATCTACGCTAAGACCCCATTGAAAACGTGAAATTAATCTATCCTGAAGACCCATTAATGAGCTGGGGGGCAAATCTGAAGTTAAAACAATCTGTTTTCCATTTTGATAGAGAGTATTAAAAATGTAGAAAAACTCTTCCTGTGTGCTTTCTTTTCCTGCAAAAAACTGCACATCATCCATAAGGAGTAGATCTGAAGAACGAAATTTTGCAGTGAATTTCTTAGTACTATTGTTTTTTATAGCATCAATGAAGTTGAGGTAAAATTCTTCAGAAGTAATGTAAGAAACAATGTATTTGGGGGAATTATTAAGAACATAGTTTCCAATAGACTGCAGAAGATGAGTTTTACCTAAACCAACACCACCGTATATAAGAAGAGGATTAAATTTTGTTTTCCCTGGAGAATCAGAAACAGCAAGAGCTGCACTCCTTGCAAACTGATTATTTGGTCCAACAACGAACTTATCAAGAGTGAACCTTTTGTTCAGTTGCGGAAAAGATGATGCTTCATATTTAGGAACAATATTATCATGGGACGTGACTACTACAGGTTCATTTTCAATAGAAGATTTATTTGTAATTGTGATTGATAAATTTTCTATTTCAGGAGAAAATTGTTTTGCTGTGGAGATTATCAGGTGTTTATAATGCTGTTCCAGAAAATCAGCTATATACTGATTGGGAGCAGAAATAGAAATAGAAACAGGATCATCACCATGAATCAATGTCAATGGACGAAACCAGGTCTCAAATCTATTTGTATCTATAGAACGGGATATCACTGAGAGTACATTTTGCCATAATGTAGTATGCATGGTACTAAAATTAATAAATGTGGCTAAAAATGGAAGAACAATTTATTAAGGATCTTTTTGAAAAAGATTTGACAAAATCAGGGGACGAAAAGCATTTTTAAAAGATTATTCAAAAAGGAGAACAACATGAAGAGGACATTCCAGCCGTCAAAAAGAAAAAGAGCTAACAAGCACGGCTTCAGATCCAGAATGGAAACTGCAAACGGAAGAAAAGTGCTTAGCAGCAGAAGAAGTAAAGGAAGAAAAAGACTGACAGTATCTGATTCCCTCTGAAAATAAGCACCTCTATGTTAGACAGAAGAGGTGACCTTTCAAGAACTCTTTTTTCAAAAAAAGAAAGAATCAAAAAGAAGAGTGAAATTACCCGGATAATTCTCAATGGACAAAAATGGGAATGTTCCGGGTATAGAATCTATTATAAAATCAGCAATGAAAAAAATGATAGAGTTGCCGTAATTTTATCTAAAAAGGTAGGAAATGCAGTAAAGAGAAATAAAATAAAAAGAGTTTTTAGAGAAATATTTAGAAAAAAGATCAGGAAAAACCCGCCTTTTTATGATGTCCTCATCCAGCCCCGACCTGGAATAAAAATTAATGAAAATAAAGAAATAGAAAATTGTTTTGAATTATGGCAAATTTCATCAGAAAAATAGAAATAGAAACTTTAAAGACAGGAATTAGAGTACTTAAAACCATACTATGTATACCTGAGGGTTCATGTAGATATACACCTACATGCTCTCATTATGCACAAAAAGCAATATATAACCATAACATATTAAAAGCTTCAGTACTTATTATCTGGAGATTATTACGCTGTAATCCCCTCAGCAAGGGCGGTTACGATCCAATAGAGGAGAAAAGTAATTGAATAAGAATACCTTACTGGCATTCATACTTGTACTTATTACAGTCGCCTTTTTCAATAGTTCTCAGTGGAATAGGTTCTATTATGAAACTATTCTAAGAAAACCTTATCCGGCTCAACAAACTAAAACTACACAAACACCTGCTAAAAAGCTGAATACAGAAACAGATACTATAACGGCAGATACATCGGTAAAACCTCCTCTTATTACCGAAGTCGATTCTCTTCCGGCTCAACAACCACAAAATATTGAAGCAGACACAGTTTGGATAGAAAATGAAAAAATTATTGCAGGAATTACAGAAGAAGGTGCAAGAATTGTCTCTTTGAAAATGAAGGGTTATAACTATTCAACAGGCAAGCAAAAAGGAAAAATGGTTGATTTGGTTGTTGAAGGAAGTAGTGGGGGAGCGCAGTTGAGTATTGCCGGTATATCCTACAACAATAAATTATTTCAGTTTCAAGGTAATAAAGATGGGAAAATAGAGGTAGGAAAAGGGCAGAAAAAGACCTTACTCTTTAACCATACAGAGAAAAATGGAGATGTAGTAAAGAAAGAATTTACATTTGATAGTGATAAATATCAGATAGGTTTTAGAGTTGGTGGAACCGCAATAAGCGGGGAAAGAATAACAGTAGGGTGGTTAAGTGGAATAAATGAAAGTGAAACTGGTGATGCACAGCCAGAGCCTAGAATTGTACATTATTTTGATGGATCCAGTGTTGAAAACATAACAATGAAAAAGCCCGGAAATGAAGAAACAACGGGAAATTATAAATGGGTTGGAATAACATCAAAATACTTTTTCATTAGTATAGTGGCAGATACAATAAGAGATGCGGATATTTCAGTCAAGGGATTTGAAAGCGGAGAATTAGTAAAAAAGCAGAAGCTGATGAATTACTCAATCGGCTACACAAGCACTGCAGACGCAAACACTCAAGGGTACTGGTTTTATACCGGGCCAAACCAACTTCAGATACTCAAGAGCTATAATTTAAAGTTTGAAAAAGTACTGTTTCAGGGTTGGAAATTTTTATGGGCCAATCAGTGGTTTCCATGGTTGGCCGAATTTGTTCTATGGTTGCTTATTGTTCTTTATAAGCTGGTTAAAGATTTTGGTGTGGCAATTCTGCTTATTACTATTCTGTCAAGAATTGTTACATTTCCAATGACTCAGAGCAGCACAAAATCGATGTCCAGAATGAAAGATATTCAGCCAAAGGTAGATGCAATAAGGAAAAAATACAAAAGCAATCCCCAAAAAATGAATGAAGAGATCATGGCTGTTTATCGCCAGGAAGGAGTGAATCCGTTAAATCCCGGGTGCCTCCCGATGTTTCTTCAAATGCCCATATTTATTGCACTTTTTGTCGTACTGAGAAAAGCAATAGAACTAAGAGGAGCCGGTACATGGCTTATTCCATGGGTAAATGATCTTTCTAAACCGGAATCGCTTGTTTCCTTAGAAAGTATAATTCCTGGAGGAATCCCTCTATACGGAAGCAGTATTGCATTGCTGCCAATAATTATGGCTGTTCTGACTTATTTTCAGAACAAAATGACAATAAAAGATCCAAACCAGAAGGCTATGATTTATTTCATGCCTGTTTTTATGCTGGTGCTGTTTAATAATTTCCCTTCCGGACTTGTACTATACTGGACGGCATCAAGTGCACTTGCGATACTGCAGCAATATTATACAGAAAAATTTAGTAAGAAGAACGTAGCGGAAGCGACTGCAAAGAAAAAATGAGGAACAGATGGATTTATCCAGAACAATTGCAGCAGTCGCTACTCCGACTGGAACCGGTGCATTAGCCATTATCCGCATTAGCGGAAAAATGGCATTTGAAAATATCTCTCACTGCCTTTTCTCACCGGAGAAGTTTCTCAAAGCAGAAACTGGAAAAATATTTCTACACAAATTTAAAAAATCTGGTACGGAACAAGTGATCGACGAGGTCACTGTAATAAAATACAGAGAACCATATTCCTATACTGGAGAAAACATGGTGGAAATCTTCTGCCATGGAGGACCTTATATTGTACGATCTATAATAAGAGAGCTCAACGCTTCAGGAATTGATGGTGCACAAAAAGGGGAATTTACCAGAAGAGCCTTTCTGAATGGAAAAATGGATCTGACAAAAGCAGAAGCTGTCAAAAGTGTAATAGAGTGTAAAAATGAGATTGAAAACAGGATAGCGATTTCAGCACTTGATGGCGAACAGCGGCGAAGGCTTGAAAATTGGAAAGAAGAGATAATAAAGGTTTTGATACAGATAGAAACAGAAATTGAGTTTGAAGAAGATCACGATGTCATTACGGAAAAAACAGGGAAAACAAAGATTTTAGATCTGATCGCAATAATTAAAGATGACCTGAAGAAAAGAGGAAAAATAAAGGAAATAGAGGGAGGATTCAGGATAGTTATAGCGGGCCCTGCAAATGCCGGTAAATCTACACTTTTCAACCAAATGATTGGATACCAGAGGGCATTAACACATAAAGAACCGGGAACAACCAGAGACTGGATTTCAGAAAAGTGGTATCTTGAAGGAAATGAGATTATCCTGATAGACACTGCCGGGATAAGAGAAACTGATAATGAGGTGGAAAGGGCCGGTATCGACAGAAGCTTGCAAGAAATTGGAAGGGCGAATATTACAATATGGGTGACATCAGCGGACGAGGAATTAAGCACAGAAGAGATAAAAAGTATAAAGGATCTGTCTGATAAAAATTCGATCTTCCTTATAAATAAAACAGATCTAAACAAAAATGAGAATAAAGAAAACCTGTTTAATACAGAAGGAATACCTGTATACAAAACCAGCCTTACGAGGGACAAGGACATTCAGAATATTACAGAAGAAATAAACTCAAGGATTAACAGAATTAAAAACACAATAGAATTTCCTGATATAATAAGCAGTGTAAGGCAGGAAAGTATTGCAAGAGACATATTAGATGTCTTAATAGAATCTATTGAGAACTGGGGAAGGGCAGAAATAGCCGCGCATTACCTGAACAAATCGTTGGAATATATTGAAGAAATAATTGGTAAAAAGGATAATGAAGAAGTATTAAATAGAATCTTCGAAGGGTTCTGTATAGGAAAATAATGTTTCACGTGAAACATAGAGCATGAGCTGAAGACAGAAGAAAAAATATGAGTTTTGACATAATAGTGATAGGTGGGGGCCATGCGGGAATCGAAGCCTCTCACATTGCAACTAAAAGAGGATTGTCTGTTTTAATGGTGACAGGACATTTGGACCTTATAGGGCAGATGTCTTGTAACCCCTCTATTGGCGGGGTTGCTAAAGGGAACATCACAAGGGAAATTGATGCTCTTGGTGGGCTGATGGCGAAAATAATCGATAGGGCCGGAATTCACTTTAAAATGCTTAACCGCAGTAAAGGCTCTGCCGTTTGGGGTAACAGGGCCCAAGCCGATAAGACAAAATATCGCAGAGTTGCTAGAGAGTTTCTAGAGCAATGTGACAATCTTTCTATCCTCCAAGGGGAAGTGAAAAGACTTCTTACAAGTGAGGGAAAAGTATCTGGTATTTTACTTGATTCAGGGGAAAAGGTAAGTACAAAAGCAGTTGTAATAGCAGCAGGGACATTTCTGAATGGAACGGCTCATATTGGCCTTAATTCTTTTCCTTCAGGGAGAATGGGGGAGCCTCCGGCATGCGGGCTTACTGAAAGCATTGTTGAACTGGGAATTAAAACCGGTAGGCTTAAAACCGGTACATCACCCAGAATAGATGGGCGAACAGTCAACTATAATGAACTGGAAAAGCAGGAGGGGGATACCGATCCCTGGCCATTTTCTTTTTCTACAGAACATAAGCTTGAAAACAAAACTGTCTGCTGGATCGGGAGGACAACACATGAAACACATAAGATTATTCTAGACAATCTTGATCGTTCGCCACTTTATACCGGAAAAATACAAAGTATCGGTCCTAGATATTGCCCATCCATAGAAGACAAAGTGGTAAGGTTTGGAGAAAGGGATGGACATACATTATTTTTAGAGACAGAGAGTTTAGAACATCAAGAGATGTACTTGAATGGTTTGGCAACATCTCTGCCTTACGATGTTCAAATACAGATGGTTAATAGCTTGAATGGCTTTGAAAAAGCCAGAATCGTTCGCCCGGGATATGGCATAGAGTACGATTACTTCAAACCTCTGCAATTAAAGCCGACTCTTGAATCGAAAATTATAGAAAATCTGTACTTTGCCGGCCAGATTAACGGGACCTCAGGGTATGAGGAAGCTGCTTGTCAGGGTTTAATGGCAGGGATGAATGCAAGTCAGAAAATCCTTTGCGAGCAGGAAATTATTCTTGGTAGAGACTCATCATATACAGGCGTATTGATAGATGACCTGGTGACAAGAGGCACAGAAGAACCGTACAGGATGTTTACATCCAGGGCAGAATACAGATTGATTTTAAGACAAGACAATTGTGATGAGAGACTGATGCCTTTAGCCTTCAATTCTGGATATCTTGAAAAAGAAGTATATGAAAAGAGAAGGAGAATATGGGAAAAGAAGAAAGACGTAATCGAGAGATTTAAGTCTCATAAGATTTATCCGGAAGAATGGAATGATTGCAGAGATGAAAAGATCAGTAAACCTGTAAATGCATCAGACCTTCTTAAAAGGCCGGAAATCAGCATAGATGATATATTACAATTTATAAATATTGATTCAGTAGATAATGAATTTCTAAAAATATCTATAGAATCGGATGTCAAATACCAGGGATTCATAGAAAAGCATCTTTCTGAGATAGAAAAAATGAAGAAATATGAATCGGCAATTATACCTGACAAGATAGACTATGATCAGATCTGTGGATTACTTAATGAAACAAAAAGTAAGCTCAAAAAGATCAGGCCACAGACTCTCGGCCAGGCATCAAGAATTCCGGGGGTTACCCCATCTGATATTTCAGTTTTGACTATTCATCTCACAAAATACCGTCATTAATAGGTTTCACGTGAAACAATGGAAAGTGGCGTATGAACAAAGCACTAAAACCATTCCTCAACAGAGCTAAAGCTTGTTATGAGCTTAAGGAGCTTGAGCGTCTGGGACTAACACCTGATTTAGACCAGAGAGAGCTTATTCTTGCTTACACCTGTCTGATTTTAAAAAACAATGAAGCCGCTGGGCTGGTCCCTAAAAATGATGAAGGGATACTTTTTCTACGTCATTTTTGTGATTCTCTGCAGCCTCTTCTTCTGTTTGGATTTAAAAAGAATGCGACAATTCTGGATATTGGTGCAGGCGGCGGATTCCCCTCGATTCCCATTCGAATATTCAGGCCCGATCTTACTTTTGTTCTGGCAGAGTCTAATCGCCAGAGAGCATCATTTCTTAAAGAAGTCAAAAAAGAATTGAATTTTGAGAACCTTTCTATTTTCAATGGGAAAGCAGAGAAACTGGACCCTCAGGAGAAAAGGTTCGATTATGTTTTAAGCCGCGGGGTCGGATCTTTGCAAAAATTCTCTCAGCTTGCAAAGCCACTTCTTGTACCTGATGGACATATGTATACTTTTAAGACTAAACAGTTTGCATCAGAACTTGATTTCATAACTGCAAATAAAGAAAAGGACGGAATTAAAATCAGTGAAATAGCAGAATATGATCTGGGTAACCAGATTATGGGTCTGAACCTGGTTTCTTTAGAAGTTCTTGGATAGAGTGTTGAAAAGTAATAACAGTACAACTTTCGTAAATTTGAAGAGCTCTTTAAATCATTGATTTTATGCTTTTTCTACACATGTCAGATGGCACTGTTTGTTTGGTAAAATGAGTGTGGATAAGTTGTTGATATTTTAGACTAAGGGGAATTTCTGTGGCTAAAGTTATAGCCGTTTGTAATCAAAAGGGTGGTGTTGGTAAAACAACTACTTCAATTAATCTTGCCGCATGCCTGTCGGCAGCTGAAAGAAAAACTCTCCTTATAGATATGGACCCTCAGTCCAATGCAACTACCGGTCTGGGACTTGATAAAAATGATCTGGATGCATCGATTTATGATGTAATGACCGGAAATATAGACGGATCTGAAGCTGTAAACATGGAAAACATAATTGTAGACTGTGGACAGATTCAGTATTTGGATATTGCTCCGGCTACACCCGACCTTGCAGGAGCAGAGATTGAACTGGTGAACACCATAGCCCGCGAAAAACGGTTGGATACGGCAATATCTACCGTGAGAGATAAATATGATTATATAATAATCGATTCTCCACCATCTTTGGGCCTGTTAACTGTTAATGTTTTAACAGCAGCGGATTCTGTTCTGATCCCTATTCAATGTGAGTATTATGCATTGGAAGGATTAGCGGAGCTGCTCAACACAATCCGTCTCGTTCAGAAAAGCCTTAATTCTAATCTGGTGATAGAGGGCGCGCTGTTAACAATGTATGATAACCGATTGAACCTTTCCAAGCAGGTTGCTGAGGACGTAAGGAGTTGTTTTTCGGGACGGGTGTTTGAAGTGGCAATAAACAGAAATGTAAAACTGAGTGAAGCCCCATCCTTTGGAAAACCAATCATTTTGTACGATATCATGTCATCAGGTGCAGAGAATTATCTCAATTTAGCTAAGGAAATAATGCAGAATGAACAAACAAGGGACACGAAGAGCTCTCGGTAGAGGCCTTTCCAACCTGATTCCTACTCAGAGTGAAGATCAGAATGGTGCCGATGAGATTCATTTAATAGATCTTTCCTCAATTAAAACCAATCCCTTTCAGCCCAGGATCGATTTCGATGAGGATGAGATTAAAGGGCTTGCCGAAAGTATTGAAAATCAGGGACTTCTGCAGCCTGTCGTTGTACGGCAGAAAGAAAATTCCTATGAAATCATCTCCGGGGAGAGGCGTTTCCGTGCGTTCAATTACCTGAAGAGAGAAAAGGTTCCCTGTATAGTAAAAACCAAGGTTACAGACAGGGAGATGCTTGAACTTGCTCTGGTTGAGAATATTCAGCGGGAAGAGTTAAATGAGATAGAGAAGGCCATTGCTTACCAGAAACTTCTTCTTGAATGTAATTATACACATGATCAGCTTTCAAAACAGTTGGGCAAGAGCAGGACTGCGATTACCAACTCTCTTCGTTTGTTGAATTTGCCGGATGAAATACAGCAGATGGTAAGAAAAGAGCAGATTACAATGGGACATGCCCGGGCACTGCTCGCTGTAGAACAAACTGAAAAACAACTGGTATTGGCCAGAAAAGTAGTAGATGAGCAGTTGTCTGTAAGAGATGTGGAAAAAGAGACTCAGGGAAGTAAAACAGAAAAGAAGATAAAGCAGCCTGTTGAAAAGAAAGAAAAAATAGATCCTGATATGGCAGATGTTCTCGGGAGACTTAGGTATAAGTTCGGTACCTCTGTTGATATCAAGGAGTTAAGTGCAGAAAAAGGCAGAATCGAGATAAATTATTTCAGCAAAACAGATCTGGTGCGGTTAGTGGATATTTTGTTAGCATGAACAAGTCTAAACATTATACATTGATGTTTATTCCAGATGATAATGGTAAAACTTTTACCTTAAAAATAAAAAGATATGTACTCCACTCTATTATAATATTTACGATTTTTTTTATAATTGGTTTAATTATGCTGCTTTACAAGTCTGGTGAAATAGCGGCGAAGTTACAACTGATGCACCTGATGAAGATAGAAAACGAGCAGTTATCCAGAGAAAACCAGAATTTTAAGCGCTTATATCGGAAATTAGAAGATGTTGAGAGGTTATCTGCTTACATTCATAAGCTTGCAGTTCCGGCAGTAAAAACAAGTTCAGAAATAAAGAATAAGAAGCCGGAGATAGAGAAGGGTGAGTTGGCCGGCGAGGCTGTTAATAACTTGGGGATAACAAGATCCCAGACCATTTTTTCCAGTGATGAATCAGTTGACATGGTTTCATCAATTCCCAATATTCCGCCCGTGGAAGGCTGGATTACGCGTCAATTTTCTGAGGATTCGCTAGGGCTACAGGCGGGGCATCTGGGTCTTGATTTTGCTGCAGCCCATGGGACCCCTATCCGGGCAACAGCCTATGGGACAGTGGAATCGATACAGAACGATAAGTTTTACGGCTTAAGTGTTACAATCAGGCATGATCATGGTTTTGTGACAAAATACAGCCATTGTTCACAAATTCTGATAAAAGATCAGGATAATGTTAAAAGGGGCCAGGCAATTGCTCTTGTTGGAAGCACCGGGCGTTCAACAGCACCTCATCTGCATTATGAGATTCTCAAGGATGGGAAGAATGTTGATCCGGCCAACTATCTGCTGGTTCATCAGAAATAATCTGAAAAAAGGAGCATAGAATGGATAAGGGAAACAAAGGATTATACACCATAATTGGTGAGGGAACTGTATTTGAAGGTACAATTAATGTTCCACACAGTTTGAGAATAGATGGGTCCTTTAAGGGAAAGATAGAGACAACAGAAGTGATAACCATAGGCAACAATGGTATAGTTGAGGCCGACATAATTGCTAAAAGTGCAATTATCGGGGGGAAGGTTATAGGTAATCTTTCGGTAAAGGACAGGGTAGAGCTTGAAGCCAATTCGTCGTTAAGAGGTGACCTTAAGACCAGGGACCTGGTGATAAATGAAGGCGCCGTGTTTCATGGGAACTGTTCGATGCCAAAGATCGAGGCAGAGAGCGAATAGAGCTCGTTTTCTGCCATTTTATTTACTTCAGATAATTTTCCCTTATCTATTATTTAAGTCACTCTATTATCATCAGTTACATTATCTTCCGTATAGCATCAACTTGAATTTCCTGAAAAGGCTGTATTACGGTACATGACAGGGGTGGATTATTGAAACTGAGAGAGGTTGATTTTACCCGGAAAATCGGGGCTTGTTAAGCTGTCGCATGCCGTCAAGGAAATATCCAAACGTTGAGTAGATGATCAGGGCAGTAGTGATATGCAGAAGCGGTGGGAAAGCTGTGGGGGGGAGTCCTGTCAGGATCCAAAGTATCAGGACAATTTGAAAAAAGGTAGAAGCTTTCCCGCTCGGTCTTGGCTGGACAATTACATTTCCGCAAATTAAATGAATAATTGCAGCACCAATCATGAGGAAAGTATCTCTGCTGATTACAGTGAAAAGATACCATTTCGGAAAGTCAATTTTAAATGCGCCATGGGGTGAGCCGGATAGTACAATCAGGGATGAGACCAGAAGAATTTTGTCTGCTACTGGGTCAATAACTGTGCCTAACTTTGTGATTTGTCCTTTGGTCCTTGCAATGTATCCATCAAAAGCATCGAGAGATACCATAAAGATAAAGAGGATAATGGCGGACCATCTGAGAATTGGCTGAGGGCTGATTTCATTTACACTGATATTATAGAAGACAAGCAGAAGGATGTAAACAGGTACAAATAACAGGCGGCAAATAGTGATCTTGTTTGCCAATGTCAATGACATGTCCTTCTCTCCACTGAATTGCATGATAATAAAAAGAAATAAATACTCTTAAAAAATACGATTTTTTATCGTTGTATTCAAATATCACAAATCAAGAGACATAACCAGAGCTGTTTCTCCATTTGAGTAGAATCCTTTTCTTTTGTAATCAGTATGAAAGCCGTATTTTCTGTAAAGGTTATAAGCAGGAAGATTGCTTTCTCTGACTTCAAGAAAGGCTTTATGGGCTTTTTTGGACCGTGCCCGGGTGAGAAGCTGGCCAAGAAGCTTTTCACCGAATCCTTTATTTCTGAACTGTGGTGATACACACAGATTATTAATCTGCAGTTCATCACATATAATAACTGCAAACGTAAAGCCAGCAATTTGTCCTTCAGAAGTGATTAATATCTGAATGGAATATGGATTGTTCAACTCATCGGCAAACTGACTGCTTGTCCAGGGGTTAGGATAGCATTGCTGCTCGATTTTGACTATTTCAGGAATATCCTCGAAAGTTGGTCTGCGCATTTAAATATATTCCATTGTAAATTTAAAGGACGTTGATATTCTTTTATGCAGAATATAATTTTTCTTCAATGAGTACTGTAAACCGCAATCTCCTCAATATATTGTTCCTGCTTCTGTTCTTCAACGCTATGGAACCTGTATCTGAATCAAGCCTATCCAGTGGATACGATTACGGTGAATGTACATTTGTAGAGAATATTTTTGGAGTGGATAATCAGGCAATTACAAGAGGCTCCGGAATAGAATTATCCGGATTTTTAAATCTGTTCCCAAAGGTGTCATTTTTAGACTTTGATTCGGATCATGATCCAAACTGTTTTCTGGAAAGCCGTTTCAATGGTGAAATCAGATCTGTTAGTCAGCAAGAGAATATCCGCCTTAGAATTTAGTATCTCCTCTTCTGCCATTTGAGGCAGAGCCGCTAAGAACTCTTTTTTCCGGTTTTAATGAGATTTTTATTTAAAGGTTTTATCTGTGTTTAGCAGGAAATCCATAGGATTAATTGTATTTACAGCACTGGCAATTGTTTGCACTTGTCAAACAGGGATGATACAAGAGCGGTACTGGCAAGAATAGATTACTTACAGTTATACCTGAGCCGAAGATCTTCTCAATAAAGGTAACATTATAGAAGCCAGGCGATTGGCTCTAAAGGATCATAATGAAGAATATGCTGTCAGCAGGGAAGCCCGGAGGCTTCTTGAGAGGCAGCAGAAACCTCGAAAGAGGTTTGCTCCGGGAGGGCGGAACGGTTCCGCCCTCTTTTGTTTTTATCCTCCGGATTGATATTATCGTTGAAAAATTTACCTCTCAGGGGGGAAAGTTTTTCATCTTTTTACCTCTCCCTGAGAAATCTGATTATATGTAAGTCATTTTATTTTAATAAGTTACATAGCTTGTAAAAATCGGCATGGTTTCTGCTTGATAGCAAGTAAGAGGTGAACCATGAACGAGATAAAAAAGCAGATGATCTTCAAGGCCAGGGAAACTTTTAAGAAAATATATCCCTGTGGAAATAAAATCAGCTTCACCGATTGTTTCACGACTATAGGAAATAATCTGGTCTTTTGGTTTAATACAGAGGATAACAGCACTCATCTCTTGACCTTTCCGATAACAGAAGAAAACATCTGAGCTCCATGTGCTAACTTGATATTGAAAATAATAATACTCGATAAGTTCTTTTTTGGGAAGAGGGCTTCCCCAACAAAAGTAATAGGCAAGAATAATGAGATTCTTGAAGAGGGAGTCCCCTCTTTCGCTCCGGCCTGTTCGAAGTAACATTGTTCTCATTTACAACCAGACACCTCATATTCACCGGCCTCACAATGCTGATTCCGGGAGGCTATAATCCTAAATTCCGCAGTTGGATGCGGCGTATTAGCGCAACCTGTTGATTGCTAAGCCATTCAGGCGTCTTGGCCTTATCACCTTGTCGATAAAGCCTGCGCCACCTTCATGTCTTATCAATTCAACATGTTGCGCTACTTCAACCACCCCAACTGCGGAAATTAGGATAATGAATTTTAATCTACCTACAGTTCTTCACGGCGTTCAGGCGGACAGACAAAACAGTGAAGGCGGTAACTGCCTCCACAACTGATGGACAGCACCAGGGGATAGCGGAAGACCGGTTTCCTAACCGGGCTGGAGCGCAAGGGGGAACGCCCCTTTCAAAAAATCCTTATTCATATTTATATATTCTAACAGGAAGCTGGGGAACGCCTCCTTCCAAAACTTATTATTAAAACTGTAAGTAAGTGCATACGGTGGCGGTGGGTGTCCGCAGAGATTATAAAATTTTGACATTTAGAGGAAATGTAATATAATCATGAATTTGATTGAAATTTTTAAAAATTAGATTTCGTGTATTATTTTAGTAAAAGAAAATATTAAGTATCTAACAAATCAGCCACAAGGACAATGATGAGAGAAACAGCAAAAGAGCCAAAGGTTAAACCGGTACCTCAAAGCCGTAATCTACCCAAGTGGTATGTTCATTATAAAGGGATGAGTGCAGATGATATACGCAGGGGTTTTCTTAATAATCTGGAGTATAGCATCGCAAAAGATAAGTTTAGTCTGACTCCCTACGATCAGTTTTTAAGCATGTCATACACAGTCAGGGAACGTCTTATTGAGCGCTGGATTGCCAGTCGTCAGCAGTATCATAACGGAAATGTCAAACGTATCTACTATCTATCGATGGAATTTCTGCTTGGAAGACTTCTTGCCGACAATATTATGAATTTAAAGCTGACTGAGGCTTGTGATCAGGCATCGCGGGACCTTGAACTTGAAATTGAGGAGATGATCGATCAAGAGCCTGATGCGGGTCTGGGCAACGGTGGTCTGGGCAGACTTGCCGCCTGTTTTCTGGAGTCAATGGCCACACTCAAGCTTCCTGCGGTAGGTTATGGGATAAGATATGATTTTGGTATTTTCAATCAGAGGATCATAAACGGAAACCAGCACGAGTTTCCTGAACTTTGGCTTCAGTACCGTAATCCCTGGGAAATCGAAAGACCTGAATACAAGGTTACGATTAAATATTATGGCAAAACCATGTACTTTAACGATCCTGACGGTGGGATGAAAATATTCTGGATTGACACGGAAGATGTTATCGCTCTTCCATACGATATTCCGATTCCGGGCTACGGAGTAAATAATGTAAATACTCTGCGTCTGTGGTCGGCTCGTGCAGCCGACGAGTTTAATCTTCAGTATTTCAATAATGGGGATTATATCGGAGCCTGCCAGGACAAGATCAGCAGCGAGAATATCTCCAAGGTTCTTTATCCAAACGACAATAATGTTTCCGGTAAAGAACTCAGGCTCAAGCAGCAGTATTTCTTTACGTCTGCATCGCTGCAGGATATAATCCGCAGGTATCTTCAGGCAAATAAGGATTTCAAGGCATTTCCCGATAAAGTGGCAATTCAACTCAATGACACTCATCCGTCAATTACAATCGTAGAACTGATGCGCCTTCTCATGGATGAGCACAAGATGGGATGGAATGAGGCCTGGGATATAACTACCCGTACATTTGCATATACAAATCATACATTGATGCCTGAGGCGCTGGAGAAATGGCCGGTAAGTCTGATGAAGAATCTTCTGCCAAGGCATATGGAAATTATCTATGAAATAAACGCCAGGTTCCTTCGCATGGTCTCCTATAAATATCCCGGTGATACCGGCAGGCTCGGCCGCATGTCAATAATCGAAGAGGGGGCCGAACCTCAGGTGAGAATGGCATATCTGGCCATAGTCGGCAGTCACTCTGTAAACGGTGTATCACAGCTTCATACGCAGCTTCTCAAAAACGGTCTGGTAAGCGATTTCCATGATATGTGGCCCGAAAAGTTCAACTGCAAGACAAACGGTGTGACCCAGAGGCGTTGGCTTTACAAATCAAATCCGGGTCTCAGGGACCTTATAAGCAGCAAAATAGGAACCGGCTGGGTGACAAAGCTTGACGAGCTGAGGCGGCTTGAGCAATATGCAGATGACCCCGCGTTCCAGAAGCAGTGGATGGAGGTCAAGAGGGCCTGCAAGATAAGCTTCGTCAAAAAGATCAATAAATGGGAAGGGATGCTGATAAATCCTGACATGATTATTGATGTTCATGTGAAGAGAATTCATGAATACAAGCGTCAGCTTCTTAAGGCTCTTCACTGCATCGCTCTTTACAAAAGAATAAAGAGTGGTGACAGAAGCATCGTACCGCGTGCGGTGCTGTTTGCCGGAAAAGCAGCCCCCGGCTATTACATGGCCAAGCTTATAATTAAACTTATTAATTCCATTGCTGACAAAGTAAACAACGATATAAAGGCAAAGGATCTGCTGAAGGTGCTTTTCCTGAGAAACTATGCAGTTTCAAATGCTGAG
>Ga0209723_1004311_pt1 | contig 15994 bp, 13 predicted proteins | sample BiotimSIPDNA_2_FD_185750 | JGI IMG/M metagenome (GOLD analysis project Ga0209723, IMG submission 185750) | Anaerobic biogas reactor microbial communites from Washington, USA - Biogas_R2 time_0 SIP DNA (SPAdes) (version 2) | ecosystem: Engineered > Bioreactor > Anaerobic > Unclassified | place... | reverse complement strand
GAATTTTTTAGCGATCATTACGGCGATTTCCGATTTTCCCGAAGCATTCGGTCCGACGATGACAATCAGTTTATTTTTCATTTTTAACTAGTGCGCCCATAAGTCCGAATGACTGCGCTTTGATTATTTTGGCGTTAACGATGTCACCCGGCTTAATGTCGTTTTTTTCGATTCGGAATTTCACGGTTTTGTAGTGGCAGTCTTTGCCGAAGCCAAAACCGTTTTTTACGCGATCAACCAAAACATCAACGGTTTTGCCGCACCATTTTTTATTATGGGCGAGCGCGGTGATTTTTACAATATCGTTTAAAATTTCTTCGCGCCGTTTCTTTTCCCGATCGCTTACATTATCATCCAGAAGCGCCGCGGCAGTGCCCGGGCGCTTGGAATAGCGGGAAATATAGGCCATATCATATTTTATTTCTTTGAAAATCCGGGCGGTATTTTGAAATTGCTTTTCCGTTTCGCCGCAAAAGCCGACAATCACGTCTGTGGAGATCGCGATTTCTCTTTCCAATCCCTGCCGGTGTTTTTTAAACGCGGCGCGGATTTTTTTGACGAGCGCCTTATACCGTGCCGCCGTGTAAGGCCGTTTCATCGCTTTCAAAATATGGTTATCGCCGCTTTGCACCGGCAAGTTAAGATAGGGCGTCACTTTTTGGCATTGCGCCATTGCCAAGACGGCGTTATCGTCAAAGTCTTTGGGGTGGGGCGAGGTGAAGCGGAGCCAGAAATCACCGGGAATTTCGTTTGCCAAACGCAAAAGATTGGCGAAACCAACTTCTTTAAAATGATAATTGTTGACATTTTGCCCCAACAGCCAAACTTCTTTGGCGCCGTTTTTTACCGCCGATTCAATTTCGGCCAGAATATCTTCGGGCGGGCGGGCCGCCAGCGGGCCGCGCGTGTGGGGCACCACACAATACGAACAGTAATTGTCGCACCCTTTTGAAATCGGCACCAGCGCGCTGAATTTTGAAGTTTGCTTGGGCGGAATGGCAAAATAGTCGCGAAGGTCTAACCTTCGCGACCTTGCGAAGGTTAGACCTTCGCGGGGCTTCCCGCGCGCCAGATGCAAAATCTTTGGCCATCGGGGAAGGGTTTTAATGTCTAAAATATGGTCAAAAATCTCGGCAAAACGGGGTTTGTCGCTTTCCGTGATGCAACCGCTCAAAATCGCGATAAATTTTTTGTTTTTCTTTTTGACGGACTTAATTTTTTGCTCCAACCCGAAAACGCGGTCGGCGGCCATTTGCCGCACCGAACACATTACCGCCACAAAAATGTCCGCTGTCTCCGCCGTTGAGACCTCTTTCATTCCCCGCGATTCAAAAAGTCCGGCGATGCGCTGGGCGTCGGAAATGTTCATCTGGCAGCCAAAGACTTGAATAAAATATTTCATATTTCCTATGCCATCACAATATCATTCCGAGAGTCAATCTTTCACTCTACCAAAATTTATTTAAAACTCAACCAAAAATCCGGCGTTGGCGCCGAGTTTTTGATTTATAATACACCGGAATTTCAATCAAAAGATAAAACCAGCCGCATTATTATTGGAGTGCAGGTGCCGCTGGCAATAACCTTTAATTCGCAGGATGTTTGCGTTAAATTGGCTATTTGCCAGGTATCGGTGATGCCGCGATATGGATTTATTTGGCTTGCCGAAGTTAAGAAAGTGCCTGAAATATCCGGGGTTTGAAAGGGTGTGAATGTATAACTTATGCCATCTGCGCTTGTGCCGGTTTTGAGACAGGTGCCGGCATAGGTTTTGTAATTGCAATTTTCACCGCTGGTAGTATTTTGGCAATCCACGGGGCAGTTATATGAGTTTTCGCCGGTCCCGCAAGTTCCGTTGCCACAATAAGTGCAAACTGAATTCGCCGATTTGCTGCAATTAGCCGAAGAGGCGCAATCAAGTATCGCGCTTAATCCATTGCAACATCTATTAACATTCGAGACGCTGGTGTTCCAATAAGCAATTTCGCCTTCTTTGGCGCAGTTGGTTGTTGATATAGCGCAATCCGCCGGAGAATTGCAGCTGTTTTCGCCGGTAGCGCAGATTCCGTCATCTTTTTTTACGCATACCCGAAAACCGCCGGGCGGGGTTACACATTGACCGTTCCAAAGGGAACCGTTGGCAGGGGTTAATCCGAAACAACATTCTTTATAAATCACTTCCGGATTGTTTCCCGGGGATATCGTTTCACCTTCTTTGGCACACACGATTGTAGTTGTGTCGCAGTCTGCCGGGCAGGTGGCCGCGGTTTCGCCGAAACGGCAGGCGCCGTTGCCGCAGGTTTCCTGGGGCTTCAATTGGGCGATGAGCGCGATAATCTGCTGGATCTGCTGTTTGAGCGCTTCAATCATCTGCATCATTTGCGCGATGGCGGGATCGGTTTGTTGTGCGCCATCGGTTTGCGCCAAAGCGCAATTCGCGCCAAAGATCGTGCCGCCGGCAATAATTGTCGCCAACCCGGCGGACAGGATTTTGCTTTTGAGGTTCATGTTTTACTTTAATGGTTGATGACTAGCGATTAAAAACTTCACGTTGCTAATTACATTGCTAATTACATTGCCACTTACGTATTGTCCGATTGTTGTATCGGCAATACGCAGGGAATTTTGTTTTCGACCTTTTTGAAATTGCTCATTGGATCTGGCAGTCGGACACTTTGGTGATCGTGAATTTTTCCCACGGGCCGATTTCGTCGCGATTGGCGACCAGTGCCTGCGCGCCGCCATTTTCGGCGGTGACGTAGCGATTATTTATGGAGGCCATAATCGCAACTTCATGGGTGTTGAAAATCGGGGCGAGGACGAATTTTTCCCACGGGCCGGCGGTATCGCGGTTGGCGATCAGCGGGTTGTTGCCGCCATTTTCCGCGGTCACATATTTGCCGTTAAATCCGGCCTTTATGTTGATACTGCCATCGGCCGCCGGTAAGATATAAAACAATTCCCACGGGCCGGCGGTATCGCGGTTGGCGATCAGCGGGCTGGCGCCGCCGTTCTCTGCGGCCACGTATTTGTTGTTTGCAAGAGCTTTAATGTTGACCGCGACACATTTAGCCGGGGCGTTCGTGATATAACTTGCCGGCTTCTTGCAAGTGACTTGAAAGTTTTGGCTTTCTCCGGCCGAATAGGTTTTGGCGCCGTCGGGATAAACTTTCAGCAAGCCCTCGCAACATTCACCCTCCAAATAACCGAACAATTCTCCTTCTTTTTTGCAACTTGCAACAACGGGTTTCCGGCAAACAAAACCTTCCGTGGTTGCTTGCGTGCCGTCTGCATAGCTCGTTGTTCTCGGCTGTGCGGTCAACCCGGAGCAACACGGTATTGCCGTCCCGGCGGTCAATCCGATCTCGCCTTCCCCTTCGCCGTAGCAAGTCCTTTTGCCGCAATCCGCGGTGGTGCAGGTACATTTGTTGTTAATGCAAGTCCCGCTTAGGCACGCAAAGTTATTGCAACCAATGCCGTTTAAAACGGTTTCCCATGTTCCATTTATGCAAATTCCTTGCAACCATTGATTTGTTTTTTCGTCTTTGCTGTCAACACACATCCGCGGTCCGCCCGCGCCGTCATCGCCCCAGCCGCACTGGCCGGCGGCACAGCAAGTGCCGTAGGAGCAGATTCTGGAAGCGCATTCCGAATTCAAGGTGCATTTTGAGGCGTTTGGCAATAACCCTGGGGTTATGCCTGAGAGTATACCGGAACAATCCGCGGGACAGCTGGCCGCGGTTTCGTCGCTATCGCAGGCGCCGTTACCGCAAGTGCCGGCGGTATTTTTTTCGCAATAACAGGAGAAGGTTTGATTGTAATTGGCGGGCAACCCTTGCGAGCAGCTGGGCCCGTTTGCTATCTTTACCCATCGCGCCGATTCGGCCTCGAAATTTTCGCACGACCCTCTCAAATATCCATTCTCGACACAGTAATTATTGCACTGGCAGTCATGAGCCTCCAGCGGATCATTAAAGGTCGAGCAATTTGTCTGTCCCGAACCCGTAGGATTTGCCGAAGCGGGAGTCGTACCGCAATCCGCGGCGCAAGCGGCCGCGGTTTCACCAAAGCGGCAGATGCCGTTGCCGCAGGTTTCCTGGGCCTTTAATTGTTCGATCAGAGTGGTCATTCGCGCGATCTGACCTCGCAGTTGGGAAACTTGTGCCTCCAATTGCGCGATATCAGTTGTTCCCGCGGTTTGCGCCGCGGCGCGGTTAACGGTCAGATTGAAAACGCCAAACATTGTTGCCAGCAGGCAAATCATGCCCGCGGCGATCTTTATTTTTAAATCCATTATTTTTTTATTTATTTTTTAATGCTATATCAGCTGTGAACTATCGTCACTGATCTGCCGGTCGACTTGGCGGCGCGAATCAGCGCTTTAACGCGATTATAATTTAATTATAATTTAATATTTGAAACGGCGCAATTGTTTGAAATTAAATTTAAAACCCGGAACCATGGTCCCGGGTTTTTAATTGGTTTGCGCAATTGTCTATTTGCAATCGGCGGGGCAGTTGCATTGGTTCTCGCCCGTGCCACAGACGCCGTTGCCGCATTTGGTGCAAAGGTATTCACCCCTCTTGGGCTGCACGTTAAGACTCATATTGATAGCTGGCCCAGTGCTTACGCATCTTCCATTGTGCAGTCTGCTATTTTTGACTGCCACAAGCCCGGCGCAGCATTTTTCATTTTCAATATGTTGGCGATAATTAATATGCATTAATCCGTAGCTTGCATTGGCCGGCAATTCCACAAAAGGCGTTATGCCTTTGCCTTCCTCAATGCATTTTCGCGCCGGTTTTGCGACACAACAACATTCGCGCCCTTCATCGGTCAATCCGGTGGTTAATTTGCAATCAGAGGAAAAGTTATTGGCTAATTGCGTATTTCCTGCCATGCAACTTACCTGATATACGTCTTCCACTCCAAAAACTCTTGTGTAGCTATCGCAGTAACCGCTTCCCCAACCCATATCTTTGCAGGTTTCGACGCAGGTTTTGGGGCTGGTGGGGATGCAATCTTGCGGACAATTGCACCTGTCTTCTCCGGTTCCGCAAACTCCGTTGCCGCAGGTTTGATTCCATCCTTTTACGCAAATTCCTCCCGGAGCATCAATCGGATACAAACAAGTATTTTTGGCATTGACCGATATATCAGCCGGCACATTGGGAAACTTGGGATAAGCGGCAGGTTTAATCCCATCATTCGGATCGCAGCAAGTGGTCGCTTGAGTGCCTGACCATGAAAGATAACTTAAATACACGGGCTGGCCGGTGTTGGCGCAAATTAAATTGCCATTGCTGCCGTAGGTAGGCGCCGGCGCTGTTATTGCCGGGACTCCGTTAACGTTCACTTCTTTTTGAAGGGCCAAAGTCGGCACGTTCTGTCCAAAAGTTGAATTTGCCGTTTGGCTTGTATTTGTTGCCGTTTGGCTTGTATTTGAATTCAAACCTGCTATCTGCGCGGCAATGATCGACACTTTGGATTGGATTGAGGTGACGGTTGCCACGGCGGCGTCAATTGTCGCTTGCGAACAATTACTCACGCCAATCTTAAACGAATCAAGCATGCTTTGCGCGGCGGCTTTATAATCCGTTGATGTTTGCGCTTGCGCTGACAAACCGGTAAATACAAAACCGGCCAATGCCGTCGCCATAATCACGTAAAATATTTTTTTGTTCATTGTTTGATTTTTTGTTAATTAATTTTTTATATTTTGCACTTATTCATCCGACCTTTATAACGCTCATTTATTTAATTTTATCACACAAGTTAATTATACAACATATTTCTTTAAATTTGCAATTTGTAATTTAAAATCCCGCGGTGAGCGGGATTTTAAAATATTCTTTTGCAAACGTTAATCTACAAAACAATCATGGCCGCATGATGCCGCGGCGCGGAGTTTATCGCGGCAATTTCGCATAAATTTAATAAATAGATGCTATTTTCCGGACAGATCCCCTGGTTTGTTTTTAAGGTTGAACGCAAACATTATTGACGCAGGTGCCGCTGTCGCAGATAAAACTGTCGCAGCCGAAGCCGTTTATCACGGCTTTCCAAATTCCGTTGCGGCAAACGCCGGTAAGCCATTGGTTGCTATTGCCGCCGCCGCTGGCAATACACATCCGCGGCCCGCCCAGGCCGCTGTCCCCCCAGCCGCATTGGCCGTTGTCGCAACAGTTTCCGTAGGAACAGTTTTGTGACGCGCATTCCAAATTTGATTTGCATTCAGAGGCGTTTGGCAACAATGACGCGAAGCACGCCCCGCCAATGCATTGCTGGCCCGAGGCGCAGGTGCCGCAATTCAATGTACCGCCGCACCCGTCACCGTAAACGCCGCATACATAAGCACGGCTGCTGATGATATTGGCGCATGTTTTTCGCGTGCAACCAAGAATGCTGGAGGTGCAAACATTATTCAGGCAGGTTCCCGCGTCGCACATAAAAGAAGAACAACCGGCGCCATTGAGTTGTGTTTTCCAAACGCCGCCGCGGCAAATGCCGGTAAGCCATTGGTTGTTTTTGACGCCGCCGTTGGCAACACATTCAAACGGAGTATTTGTTCCATCGCCCCAGCCGCATTGATTATCGGTGCAACATGTTCCGTAAGAGCACCATTTTCCGTCTGCGCAGCCGCTGTTGGCGGTGCAACCGATCGCCGTATTCGGCGTTTTGGTGGCCAAAACACTGTTCAGGTTGGCAAAAGACATCGAAAGCACATTTATCGCTTCTTGCGTTGGATTGGCATTATTTTCCCAGTCGGCGCTTTCCGGTTTGCCGGCTATTTGCGTGGCGCTCGGAGTCCACACATTGCCGATAGGTTTATAGTAGAACGTATCGGTAACGCCGTTATAAGTGACCTTGGCGCCGAGTTGGTGCGCCTTTCCGGGAACAGTGTTGCGGCTCACGTCGCAGTTAACGATTTGGTTTCCGGCAGAATCATAGACCGGATCGCTGGGGTAATAAGTGGCGGCTAAAATCGCGCGATCTTCCGCGCTGTTATCGGCGCATTTATTGACGCCCACAAAAAGGATGCAGCAAATAAAATCGGCAATATTCGGTTATACTTATTGGTTTATTGGGATCGGCTGATTGACGGTCGTTAATCAACAATTGGATGCCCTGGGCGTTTAGATTTCCGACTATCGCGGCGCCTTTTGTGCAATTTTCGTATAGGCCGGTTGCTGAATTGTACGCCCCGACCATGATGCCTTTGTTTTTAAGCGCCTGTTGTTTGGCAAGAAAGGTATCGATCATTATTGCCGCGGTACGGTCGTTGCTTTGAGCCGGAACGATAACGGTCTCGGCAGTTGTTCGCGAGCCGAAGGCAAGCAATGCCAACAGCGTGAATGTCAATGTAATAAAAAAACGGTTCATAGTTATTTTCATTTACAATTTATTATTTTTCGATTTCAATGGTAATTTTTGGTTGCAAATTCAAGAATGCAAGGTGCTCAATCCGACCTTTGATAAATTATTATTTGTCAATGCAAAAAGATATAATTTTAACATCATTGCTCAACGCAGTAGAGGCTGAACTCAGCTTCAGCTGTCGGGAAGAAAGCTTTATTTTTGTAGCAGATTTCAAAACCTTGGCAAGATTTGACATAAGTGCCCCATTCGCAAAGATCTGTCGGATTATTGCCGGTTGCCCAAAGTTTATTCAATGCTTGAGGCGAACCCACGATGCAATAATAACCATTATCATTGCCGTAATAACACGCGCCTTTGTGGCGCACCGCGGAGGGGTTGATGCATGCGCGCGCCACCGTGTCGTTAAACAAAGTGTAGGTACCGTCGCCGTCCGGCGCAAAACCCGTTAAAACACGATCGCCAACCTCATCGATCGGGGCAAGCAGAATTTGCCCGCCGGTACCGGCCGTAAAAAGACTTTCCCGGCTGGTCGCGATTTGGCTCCAATTATACATCCCGGGGGCAACTTCATTGCCTCTTACCCAAAAAGCATTGCCCGCCGGCAGAACATTGGAGATGTCGCGATTGCCAAAATATACCAATGCCTTAAATGTTCCGTTGAGAAACTGGCTATCGGCGGATGCCTGGCACAGCGCGTCGGCGGCAGTTTCGCCGGTCATGGCGCTGTAAAGATTGTGCTCCAAATAAAAGATCCTTTTGTTGCCGGCCGGCAGGGGCAAACTGCCCGAATAGGAGACCGACCAATTTGAATCGCCGCCTCCGTCCGGCCAAGTGGTGCGGCAAACGCCGTTGAGGCAGATCTCCGGCGCCGAAAATTTGGTTGTCGCCACCACGTTTTTATCCTGGCCGATCTCCAAAGCGGATTGTTTGGCGTTGTTCAAAAACGCCAAACTCTGCCCGATGCGCGAAATCCAGTAATAAAGCGGACTGCCGCTTTCCGTTCCGGTTTGAAGTCCCAGATCACCGGTTTTTGACTGGCTCGTATCGCCGGTGTTGATCGGCGCGGCAACATTGCCCTCCGGCGGGGTCGCGGCCGGTTCGTTCCAGGCCAAAATCGCAAAACTTAATATCGAACAACAAACCATCACGCCGGCAACGAGCGCAATTCCTTTGAACAAATTGTCATTGCTCATTTTTTGTTTTGCGGGCAGTGAATTTGTCCGCCGGCTTGCCGGCGGGCAACAAATTCCGCGGCCGCGTTATAACTCGTGCTTTCATCAAGCCTTCAAACCAAAGATTATTTTTTTGGAATTATAATTTTATTATAAAAAAATAATTTATTTCATGCAAGCAAAACTTTTTCCACGGTGTCGGCGACGATCTTGGTTTCGCCGTCGCGGTTGTCCACGCGGCCGTAGACATAGACGATGTTGCTTTCCGCGAACACCGCCGGATTTTTTTCCATTGCCGATGCGAACACCACCACTTCAATATTGTCGGTGAGGTCTTCCAAATTCATGAATAGCATGGGTTTGCCGGTTTTGGTGACGATCTTTTTCATGGTCGAGATCATGCCGCCGATCTTCACCAGCCGCGCGGCCGGATTTTCTTTGACGCGGGTGATCTTGAGGCATTTTTTTTCCATGGATTCCTTGTATTCTTCCAGAGGGTGGGAAGTGATGAAAAGCCCCAGCAGTTCTTTTTCCCACATCAGTTTTTCGGCCTTCCCGGCAGGGTGCGCGGAGGACAGCGAGTGGCCGTTGATCTTGGCCGCCGGCAGGGCGGCGAAAAGCCCCTGCTGGCCGTTGGATTTGTTTCTTTCATTTTCCCGGCCGATTTCCAAAAGTTTTTCAACGTTGGCCAGCAGGGTGTTTCTTTCCGCCATTGCGTCAAAAACGCCGGCCTTGATCAGCGCTTCCAGAGATTTGCGGTTAATCACTTTGGGATTGATTCTTTCCATAAAATCAAAAATATCCCGGAACTTACCGCCCGATTTTCGTTGCGAAACCACCTCATTGACCAAGTTTTCGCCGACATTTTTCACCGCCGCCAGACCGAAGCGGATTTTGTTGCTTTCGGGAATCACGGTGAACCCGTGATAGCTTTCATTAATGTCGGGCGCCAGCACTTCCAGTCCCATATTTTTGCATTCGCCGATCAAATAGCCCACCCGTTCCACGTCGTTTTTTTCGGAAGTGATCAGCGCGGCCATAAACTCCGCCGGGTAATGCGCTTTCAGCCAGGCGGTTTGGTAGGCGATCATCGCGTAGCAGGCCGCGTGCGACTTATTGAAAGAATAGTCCGCGCTGGGCTCAATCCAGCTCCAAATTTCAACGGCGATCTTCTTGGCGATGCCGTTTTTTTGGCAACCGTCAATGAACTTCTGCTTTGATGCCATCATCAAATCTTTGATCTTTTTGCCGATGGCTTTGCGCAGGGTATCGGCCTCGGCCATGGAAAATCCGGCCAGTTCCTGCGCGATTTTCATTGTTTGTTCCTGATACAAAATAATGCCGTAGGTCGGCCCCAGGATCGGCTCCAGCTTGGGATGCAGATATTGCGGGATTTTCAAGCCGCTTTTGCCGTCAATGAAATCCGGAATGAATTGCATCGGACCGGGGCGATAGAGGGCGACCATGGCGATGATGTCTTCAAATTGCGTGGGCTGTAATTGTTTCAAATATCTCTGCATCCCCGCGCTTTCCAACTGAAACACTCCCACGGTGTCGCCGCGCGCCATCAGCGCATAAGCCTCTTTGTCGTCCATCGGAATGGCTTTAAGCTCAATGCTTTGGTTTTGCACCAGATAGATCCGCGCCAGCGTGTCTTCAATGATGGTTAGGTTTTTCAATCCCAGAAAATCCATCTTCAGCAGTCCCATATCTTCAATGGCATGCAGTTCATATTGGGAAACCAGTCCGTTGTCGTCCGCGGTGGGATGTTGCACCGGGACGATCTCGTCCAGCGGCACGGGCGAGATCACCACGCCGCAGGCGTGCGTGGATGCGTGGCGGGCGCAACCCTCCAGTTTTTTGGCAAAGCCCATCAGCACCCGCGCTTTTTCATCGTTTTGGACCAAAGTTTTCAGATCGTCGGCTTTTGCCAGCGCCTCGTCCAAATTCATACCGAAAGGAATCATTTTGGCCAACTTGTCGCAATAACTGTAAGGATATTGCAGAACCCGGCCGACATCGCGCACCACCGCGCGCGCGGCCATGGTGCCGAAAGTGATGATCTGTGCCACGTGTCCGTGTCCGTACTTTTGGCTCACGTATTCAATCACTTCCGGCCGCCGCCGGTCGGCGAAATCCATATCAATATCCGGCAAAGAAACCGCGGATCGCCCGGGGTTTAGAAACCGTTCAAACAGCAAGCCGTATTTCAGCGGATCAATGTCGGTAATGTTTAAAAGGTAGGACACGATTGACCCGGCGGCCGATCCGCGGCCGGGTCCGACGACAATGCGGTTGTTTTTCGCCCAATTGACGAAATCCTGCACGATCAAAAAATATTCAATGAATCCCAACTCCTTGATTGCGGCGAATTCATATTCAAAGCGGTCCAAAGTTTCCCGGGCGGGGTTTTGACCGTAGCGTTTTTCCATTCCCGCGCGGCAAAGGCCGCGGAGATAATCTTCGTTGCTCCGGTTTTCGGGCGGGGTGAAGCGCGGCAGTTTGGTTTTTTTGAGCTCAAATTCAAATTTGCACATTTGCGCGATCTTGGCCGTGTTTTCAATCGCCTCCGGAAAATCCTTGAAATCTTCAATCATTTTCTGCGGACTTCTCATTGAAAAATCTTCGCCTTTCATCGTGAGGCGTTCGGGGTTGTTGATGTCGGCGCCGGTGTTGATAAGCATCAAAATATCCTGCGCGTCCATATCGTCGGCGTTCAAATAATGAATGTCGTTGGTGGCGACCAATCCGATGCCGGTCTTTCGGGCGATTTCAATCAATCCCTCGTTGGCCGGCGCCTGTTCGGGAAGATTTGGATGATGCTGGATTTCCAAAAAGAAATTTTCTTTGCCGAATATTTTTTGATAGCGGCGCGCGCATTCAAGCGCTTCGTCCATTTTTTTGGCGATGGCCAGGCGAGGGATTTTTCCCTGGATGCAGGCGGTCATCGCGATCAATCCCTCTTGATGTTCGGCCAGAAGCTCTTCGTCAACGCGCGGCTTATAATAAAAACCTTCCAAATGCGCTTTGGTGACCAATTTCACCAAATTGCGGTAGCCCGCTTCATTTTTTACCAGCAGAACCAGATGGTGGCGCGCGTCGTCAATCTGCGGCCGGCGCGAAAAGCGGCTTTCCAGCGCGACATAGACTTCACAGCCGATGATCGGTTTAATGCCGCGTTTTTTGGCTTTTTTATAGAATTCCACCGCGCCGTACATATTGCCGTGATCGGTGATCGCGCACGTGTTCATTCCCAGGGATTGGATCCTGTCCAAAAGCGGATTGATTTGCGCCAATCCATCCAGCAAACTGTAATGGGTGTGAGTGTGTAGATGGACGAAATCCATGGTAAAAATACAAAATTAAAAAATCAAAATGAAAATTTAAAATTTTACATTGTCATTTTTCATTTTGATTTTTCAATTTTATTTTATTGGATGATTTTTTCTTCCGGGAGGCCGCCAAGATCAATTAGTCCTTTGTTATAGATGCAATCCTTGAGGAAAAAATTTCCTTCAAGTTTCAAATCGCGCGCCGCCAGCCGCTGTCTTATGAGCGCGCTCTTCAGGTTTACGTCGCCGGCGACGGTGGCGCCGCTCAAATCAAGAAAGCCGTTGATCTGCGCGTTCTCGCACAGCACATCGCCGTTGACTTTCAATTCTCCTTGAAGGTAGTTCTGCACCTCCGCGCCGCGCAGATCAATGTTTCCCAGCGCGACCGCTTTGGCCAGGCTCACAAATCCATTAATCCTTGTTTGCGGCATCAAAACCGATCCGGTGATGTTTATCCCGGACAAATTCATCGTTTGCCCGACCCAGGCTTTTTCCATCAACAGATCGCCGATGAGTTTTCCCCGATTGAAAAAAAACGAGCCGTCTATCGCCGCGTTGGCGAGATTGACACTGCCGTTGACGCTGGCGTCCGCAAAAAACACGTTGCCGATGATCAAAGTGTTTTGAAAATTGATTCCGTAGTCAAAATCCTTTTCCATCAACGAGAAAGACTTCAGCGTCTTTCCGGCGAAATTTGCGTCGCGGCGGTCAAGTGCGGCCTGTTCCATTTCGGTGTCAATGTCTTTTTTGCTCCAAATGAGCACCGGTTTCCCGGCAATAACAAACTCCTCCATTGATTTTACCGCAAAAGAATTAAGGTTATAATCTACTTGGGGCGCTCTTTGGGAAACGTCCCTGCCGCCATTATAACTGAAATCAATAAAAATTGAAATCCGTCCATTGCACCAATTTCGTTTGCGAATCCCGTTGTTTTTGCCGCGGGTTTGAACTGGCGGTCGGCGTTGACGAAGCCGGCCGCGGCCCGTTGGCCGGACCGGTGATGGCCGCCGCCGCGGCAATCGTTTTGCCGATTGACCGGCGCGGTTTTGCCGATTTGTCGGGGATCGTGCGCGATTCCAAAAAAATGACGCCCGGCGCGCGCGAAGCGGCCTATTGCCGGATTATCCGCCACAAAAACCTTGTTTGCGCGTCGGCAGGAGTCGGAGAAAAAATCATTGACAAGATCAATATTTTGGAAGCGTCAAAGTTGGCGATGCGCCGTGCCGTCAAGAGAGTGATTGCTCAAATGAAAGATAAAATTTCCGCTGGCAAGATCGTTTGTCTGATTGACGGCAATTTTTCCATAAAAATTCCCTATGAACAGAAATCAATCATTGGCGGCGATGCCAAAGTTTTTTGCATCGCCGCGGCGAGCATTGTTGCCAAAGTCCAGCGCGACCGCTTGATGAAAAAGATTGACAAACTTTATCCCGAATACGGATTTGCCCGGCACAAGGGTTATGGCACCGCGAAACATTTGGCGGCAATTGGGAAGCACGGCCTCTGTTCCGTCCATCGCCGCACCTTTGCCCCTTGCGCTTCCGCCGCCCGCAAGGGTATAATGAAAAAATGAAAGGTAATAAGGTAATAATATAAAAAAATGAGTCCTGCAAAAAAACGCAACAAGCTTGATCGCGCGGCGGCCATCGGTTTTGCCGTGAATTTTTGCGCGATGTTTTCCTTGATCTTCACCGTCGGTCTTTTGGCGGTGGCCGGCATTGTCGGCGGCAAGTCAAGCGGCGCGGCATCGTTGTCGCAAGGGATGAAACAAGCCGTCTGTTCCTGTCCGGAAGCGGAGGAATGTTCAATTGCGCCTTTGGCGCCGGCGGTATTGTTTCCGGTTTCCGCGCAACAGCCGACGGAAACTGCGCTGGAAATCGGTGTTGACGAGGGGGGATTCTCTTTGCGGGAGATCAATCTTTCAAATTCCAGTTCCCGGACGCTCAAGATCGTCAATAAAGGCGTTCGCGCTCATTCTTTTGCGATAACGGGGACCGGACTGAATTCGGGCATAATTGAACCGGGGCGGTCTGCCACGATGGCGCTGGACGCGCCGGCGGACGGTTCCGGCAAGGCGGAATTTTATTCGGCGGAATCCGAGGATAGCGGCGAAAATTTTCGCGGCACAATTGTTTTTGAATGAAAACGCGCTCTGCCGCGGCGCGGCGCGCGGAAAAATTTGATTTTTTGCGGAATTTGTGGTAAAAGGCAGTCGTTGTTTAATTTTGAGTCCGGTTGATTGAATTCTGATTTTTCCATTAGACCTACTGCTCAAAGATTTCCGTAGCGAAATTTTCAGATTTCGAGCGAGCCGAATGAGGAATGAGGAGGCATATTGGCTTAAATATGCCGACGATTGACGAATTCGGCGTAGCCGAAATATGGAAATTGCAGTAGAAAATCTTTGAGCAGTAGGTCTAATACTCATCAACTCATTACTCATTAACTATTTTTATGGGTGGCGTACCAAAAAAAAGACATACCAAAGGAAGCCGGAACCAGCGCCGGATGCACTTGTTTCTGAAGAATCCTTCTTTCTCTCAGTGCGCGAAATGCGGCAAACCGGTCAAATCCCATCATGCCTGCCCGTTTTGCGGCTATTATCGCGGCAAGGAGGCGATGGATGTGTTTTCCCGTCTTGATCGCAAACAGCGACGCGACCGGGAATCGGAGATCGCGGCCCAGGGTGCGGCGAAAGAAACAAAAACTTCCGAAACGGCCGGTTAGGCCGGCGGTTGTTTCAAATATAGAAATCACATTCACGAATCGGACTATTTATTATAAAATTTCGTGAATGTGCTTTCTATGATTCCCATCACCAGTCCGATTTCATAGTGTGATGTGAATAGAATTTGTTGTTTGTCATTTTGAGATATGGCTTCAAGGCACCTTACGCGATCAATCGTGATGCAATCCCTTTTTGAATGGGATTTTTACGGTCGGAAAAGCGATTTGGAACCGATTTTGCAAAGAAATCTTGACGAATTCGGCCCCGGATTGGAAGAAACGGAATTTGCGCGGGAATTGTCGGCGGGCGTGACAGGCAAACTGCCGGTTTTGGATTCAATCATCGCGAAAGCCGCGCCGCAATGGCCGATTGATCAAATCAGCGTGATTGACCGCAACATCCTGAGGTTGGGGCTGTTTGAACTGCTCTATGAAGACAAAAAGGCGGTGCCGCCAAAGGTGGCCATCAATGAGGCCATTGAATTGGCGAAGAATTTCGGCGGGGAGAGTTCGGGAAAGTTCGTCAACGGCGTTTTGGGCACGGTCTACAAAGAAATGCTGGAACAAAACCCCGAACTGGCCAATAAATAATAATTCAAAATTAAAAAATCAAAATTGAAAATGACAACTTAAAATTAAAAATTTTAATTCCATAATTTTTATCATTTTTAATTGTCATTTTGATTTTTGATTTTTACATTTTCAATTTGTAACGATGAAGGATTTTTCCAAGCTTGAAAAAAAACTGGGCGTTGTTTTCAAAAATCGGGATTTGCTCACGCAGGCGTTTATCCATCGTTCCTATCTGAACGAGAACCCTCAAATCAATTTGGGGAACAACGAACGATTGGAATTTTTGGGCGATGCGGTGCTGGAGCTGGCGGTGACCGAGCATCTTTATCTTGCCTATCCGGACAAGTCCGAAGGAGAGCTCACCAGCTGGCGGGCGGCGCTGGTGAACACGAAAATGATCTCTTCGGCGGCCGGGCGGATGGGATTCGGCGATTTTCTTTTGCTTTCGCGCGGGGAGGCCAAAGAAGAAGGAAAGTCGCGGCAATATATTTTGGCCAACACCTTTGAAGCCTTTATCGGCGCACTTTATCTGGATCGCGGCAATGAAGCGTGCCGCAGTTTCATCAAAAAAAATCTTCTCGGGGAACTGCCGGAAATTATCGCCAAAAAATTATACAAGGACGCCAAATCGCATTTCCAGGAAATGGCGCAGGAAGTCGTCAAGATCACGCCGGTCTACCGCGTTTTGGACGAACGCGGGCCGGATCATGCCAAATATTTCACCGTCGGGGTTTATTTGGGAAACGAATTGGTGGCGCAAGCGGGCGGGTATTCAAAACAGGAGGCCGAAGAAGAAACCGCCAAGGCCGC
>Ga0209723_1004300_pt1 | contig 16027 bp, 17 predicted proteins | sample BiotimSIPDNA_2_FD_185750 | JGI IMG/M metagenome (GOLD analysis project Ga0209723, IMG submission 185750) | Anaerobic biogas reactor microbial communites from Washington, USA - Biogas_R2 time_0 SIP DNA (SPAdes) (version 2) | ecosystem: Engineered > Bioreactor > Anaerobic > Unclassified | place... | reverse complement strand
AAATTCGTTTTGCCGCTGCCGGTGACGAGCGTGAGGAAGCTGCCTGGATTTGTGAACACATCCGCAGGCTGCGCAACCGAAAAATTCCTTTGTCCGATATTGCTGTGTTGTACCGTATGCACGCGCAAAGCCGTGTGCTTGAGGAAATGTTCATGCGTGCCGGGATCCCATACCGGGTCTATGGGGGCACACGCTTTTATGACCGCAAAGAAATCAAGGATGCCTTGGCTTACCTGCGTATCCTGATCAATCCAGAGGACGATGTAGCGGTCAAGCGTATCATTAACGTGCCCAAACGCGCGATTGGCGACGCTACGGTCCAGGTGCTGGAGGACCATGCCCAAGCCAACGGCACCAACATCCACGGCGCACTTCACAATCTGCCTGAGACACTTGGCTCCCGTCCGCGCAAGTGTGTCGAAAGCTTCGTGGAACTCATTGATTTGCTCAATCAAAAACGTCAGGAGCTCCCCCTGGGTGATTTTGTTAAATTTATGCTGGATGAAACCGGGTTGCTAAGACAGTATGACAATTCTTCTGATGAGGAAATGCTGACCAAGCGTGACAATCTGATGGAGTTCCTGGGTGCGGTATATGAGTTCGAGAAGCTCACAGAAAATGCCACGCTGGAAGCTTACCTGGAGAACGTGGCTTTGGTAACTGATCTGGATATGCAGGAAGAGGCGCCCCAGTTTGTCACATTGATGACGCTGCACTCCGCCAAAGGACTCGAGTATCGCGCTGTTTTTATCGCTGGTATGGAAGACGGCCTTCTGCCCAGCGCGCGTGCCAAGCAGGAGGAGAACCGTCTGGAGGAGGAGCGCAGGCTGTGTTATGTGGGCATTACCCGTGCCAAGGAATTTCTTTACCTGACCAGAACACGTCACCGCGCGATTTTCAATCAGGCATCCTATAACCAGCCAAGTCCCTTTTTGACGGAAATCCCCAAGGAACTTATATCCGATGAGTATGGAAAAACCATGAGAGCGCACTTTGGCGAGTACAAACCTCCAAAGGAACGGGTGCGCCCTTCCCAACGGCAGCCCAAAACAAGTTTTGGCATTCCAGGCATGGGGCAGGATCCCGCCGGCATTCCGGGTGTCACCAAGGGCTTCGTTCCTTCCGTGGCTGCAGATCTGGATGAACCGGTTCAGATTTTTGAGACAGGGGACCGTGTGCTGCATAAAAAATTCGGTGCTGGTCAGGTAGTGGGCACCTCCGGCAGCGGAGTGGACGCCCGGGTCTGCATCCGTTTTACAGCTTATGGAGAAAAAGAATTTTCCGTTGCCATCGCTCCCATCGTAAAGGTTGAATAAATGTCTGAACAAGACAGGCGCATGCGTGAACTGGTTGAGCAAATCAATCACGCAAGTTACCAGTATTATGTGCTGGATCAGCCCATCATGGCGGATGCGCAATGGGATGCGCTTTACGATGAGCTTAAACGGCTCGAACAGCAGACAGGCATAGTTCTGCCCGACTCGCCTACCAGGCGTGTTGGTGGGGATCCTTTGCCGGCGTTTGTTCAGCATACCCATCTTCAACGCTTATGGAGCATGGACAAAGTACAAAGCCTGGATGAGTTGGATGCCTGGTTCACCCGCATTGATCAACTGCATGCGCGCACACCGGGCCTGCAGCCATTGTCCTATGCGGTGGAATACAAATTTGATGGCCTGACTTTGAATTTGACCTATCGCGATGGATTGCTGGTTCAAGCTGCTACCAGAGGAAACGGCATCACAGGCGAACAGGTGCTTCAGCAAGCGATGACCATCCGTTCCCTGCCTCTGTCCATCCCGTACCAGGGTTTTCTGGAAATCCACGGTGAGTGCCTGATGCGTTTGTCTGTTCTTGCTCAATATAACCGCACTGCTTCTGAGCCGCTCAAGAATGCACGCAACGCCGCTGCCGGCGCGTTGCGCAACCTTGATCCGCAGGTAACCGCATCGCGCAAGCTGGACGCGCGTTTTTATGAAGTGGGTACGATTGAGAACCCGCCCTACCATGATCAAAGCGGGTTACACCGTTTTATCGTTGACAACGGTTTTCCGGCTTCTCCTTTGCTATATACTGGAAATGACCGCGATGGGGTTAAGCAGGCAATTGCCAAAGTCGAGGAAGAGCGCGAACAATTGGATTTTTTAGTCGATGGCCTGGTCATCAAGGTGATGGATTTGCAAACTCGCAATGTCTTGGGGTATACGGATAAGTTTCCCCGTTGGGCGGTTGCTTTCAAGTTTGCAGCCGAAGAAGCCACCACCTTGCTGGAACGCGTGGAATGGGAACCCGGCCGCAGCGGAAAGCTGACTCCGCTGGCTCATGTCAGCCCGGTAGAGTTCGCGGGAGTGACCGTGCGAAGGGCAACGCTCAATAATTTTGGTGATATACAGCGCAAACGCCTTACCTTGGGCAGCACGGTGTTTATACGCCGTTCCAACGATGTTATTCCGGAGATTCTTGGCAAGGTAGAGGATGGCGTTGATGGCGAACCCATCGCAAAACCTGAAGTTTGTCCAGCCTGCGGCAGCATGCTGATGGAAATCGGCGCCCATTTGTTTTGCCCGAACCGCAATGGCTGCAAACCGCAGATTATTGCCCGTCTGACACATTTCTGCTCCCGTGATGCGATGAATATAGAAAGCCTGTCAAACAAAACCCTTGAAGTCCTGCACGAACACCTTGGGGTTGAACAGCCTCAGGATCTTTATTATCTTAAGGAAGAGCAATTGGTCGGGCTGCCGGGCTTCCAGCTCAAAAAAGCTCAAAACCTGATAGAAGCCTTGCAAATCAGTAAAGATTGCCGCTTGGATGCGTTTTTATTCGCGATCGGCATTCCAAACATTGGCCGTGCCACCGCCAGGGATTTAGCGTTGGCCCTGGGGAGTCTTGATGCGGTCCGTGCTGCGGGACAGGAGCAGCTTCTGGCAGTGCCAGCCGTTGGGGAAGTGATTGCCACATCCATCATGGGGTTTTTTGCTGATGAAGAGAATCTACGCACAATAGATGCCCTGTTGGCAGCAGGAATATCCCCCCGAGACATGAATGAGCAGGTACCGGATGGTATACTTAGTGGAAAAACCTTTGTGCTTACCGGAACCTTGCCCAACATGACAAGACAGCAGGCGGAGAATCTAATTTTTGCCAATGGCGGAGCGGTATCCTCTGCTGTCAGCCGCAAGACCACTTACCTGCTTCAAGGCGGGCAGCCTGGAAGCAAGGCCCTTAAAGCCGCGCAGCTGGGCATCCCTGTCATGGATGAGAAACAATTTCTTGAGATGATTAAGAATCAATAAGTCAAGCGCACTTGTTGTAACAAGAACAATCAACAACATTCACAACCGGAACGCATTGCCTTAACGCAGGCGATCAGTTTAATTTTTCTGACCGATGCTGATTTTATTATTCAATTTCAACAGACAGGCTGCTGTCCTTTCGGATGACCGCTGCGATCGCTTCATGAATAGCGTGCTCAAATCCCAAGGCCTTTAAGGTGTGCATGCCGTCGATGGTGGTGCCCCCCGGGGAGGTGATCTGATCTATCAAGCTGGCTGGATGCTCGTCAGTTTTCAGCACCAGCTTGGCCGCACCGATCATCATGTTGCAGGCTGCCTCCAGAGCCATATTTTTAGGCAACCCGGCCTTGAGACCCGCTGAGGCCAGGGCATCAAGATACAGGAAGGTAAAGGCGGGGGCCGCGCCGGTGATGGTGGAAAAGGCTTTCATCCGATCCTCCGTCATCCACACAGCCTGGCCTACTGCGCCAAATATTTCCGTAGCCAGATTTTTCTGCGCTTCAATTACCTGATCGTTTGCACACAGCGCTGTAACTGAACTGCCCACGCGGGCCGCCAAATTGGGCATGGCACGGATGATCGGTGACTCTGTTCCCAGCGATTTTGCCAGCCAGACCAGGGATTTGCCCGCCGCCAGGCTCAGGATACACTGGCCGGGCTTGCGCACCGGGACAATACGTTCAAACAATACCGACAACGCCTGAGGTTTCACCGCCAACATCAGCATATCCGCCTGCATGGCTACGCTGACGTCATCCTCCAGGATTGTAACCCCCCAGCGCTCACCAAGCTCCAGGCATTTGTCCATGTTATGGTCATTGCCTATAATGGAAGCGTTCCGGAAGCTGTCATTCTCCCGCATACCGGTGATGATGGCGCGGGCCATGTTTCCAAGGCCGATAAACCCAATATGCATATTTTGTTACCTCGTCTGTCCGTTTCCTGTGATGATATATTTATAGCTGATCAATGCCTTGATGCCAAGCGGTCCCCTGGCGTGCAGCTTTTGAGTTGAGATGCCGATTTCCGCTCCAAAACCAAACTCCCCGCCATCCGTAAAGCGAGTGGAAGCATTGTGATACAGTGCTGCCGCGTCCACCTGTCGCATAAATGTAGCTGCAGCGTCCGCGTTGTCGGTGATGATGGCCTCGCTATGACCGGTGCCGAAGCGGGCAATGTGGTTCACTGCCTCATCAAGTCCGGCCACTACCCTGCAAGCGATGGTCAGGTTCAAATATTCGCGTCCCCAGTCCGCCTGGCTGGCAGGGATAATGTGACTGTCGATTGCCTGACTTTCAGTATCACCCTTTATAACAACACCGGCTTCAAGCAGCTGTTTGGCTATTTCCGGCAGCGCTTTTTCAGCGATATCCCGGTGAATCAGCATGCACTCGCACGCATTGCAGACAGAAGGACGGGAAACTTTAGCATTGTAGATGATGCTGGCAGCCATGCCAATCTCAGCGTCCTTGTCCACATAGATATGGCACACGCCTTCCCCGGTCTCCAATATCGGAACGCTGGCATGCTCCACCACGCGCCGGATGAGCTCCTGGCCGCCCCTGGGTATCAGTACATCCACATAATCAGATAAACGCATCAGCGCGTCGGCGCTTTCCCGGCTGGTATTATTCACCAATTGTATGCAGTCCTCCGGCAAACCCGTTTCCTTCAAGGCTCTCCGAAGCGAGCGGGCTATGGACAGGTTGCTCTGGAGAGCTTCCTTGCCACCCCGCAAGATGCAGGCGTTTCCAGCCCTGAGACATATGCCCGCTGCGTCAGACACCACATTGGGCCTGGCCTCAAAAATCAAGGCAATGACACCCAAGGGAACAGACACGCGATGGATTTGCAGGCCATTTGGTCGCGTATCTTCCCAGAGGATTTCGCCAAGGGGGTCTGGCAGCGCTGCTGTCTCCCCCAAGGCCTGAACCATGAATGTCACCCGTTTTGGCGTCAATGCAAGCCGGTCCAACATGGCCTGAGACATTCCTGTTCCGGCGGCAGCCGTCAGGTCTTTCTGATTGGCTGCCAAAATAAGTTCGGTATCATCCATCAGGTTTTCTGACATCCTGAGAAGGGCGGCGATACGCTGCGCATCCGTGCTTTTCGCTAAAACAGCAGCCGCGTTTCTCGCCTTGATTCCCATTTTTTCTAACATTTTTTCACCGCCTTAAACCAGCTACCTGCTTTCCCGCCTTCCAGCAGGCTGTAAATGTCTTCCGGGCGTTCGCCATTGATGATATAGGTGTCAATCCCATGGTTGACAGCCAGCTGCGCAGCTCTCAACTTGGTTTCCATACCGCCTGTACCCAGGCCGCTGCCGGCACCTTTGGCCAGTGCACAGATTTCAGGCGTGATAACCTCCACTTCCTCAAACAGCCGTGCATCCGGGTAAAGCGCAGGGTTCTTATCATACAGCCCATCGATATCCGTCAGGATAATCAGCTTGCTTGCCCTCACCAGCACTGCAACATGCGCGGAAAGGGAGTCATTGTCGCCATAAACGATCTCTTCCACCGCTACAGCGTCATTCTCGTTGATAATAGGGATAACACCCCAGTCAAACAAGCGCTTAAAGGCGCTGAGCAGGTTGGTATGCCGGGCGGGGTCTTCCATATCGCCCCGGGTGATGAGCAACTGGCCTATCTTCTGCCCGTATTCCCCGAAAAATTTATCGTACATATACATTAACTCGCACTGTCCCACAGTGGCGGCGGCCTGTTTCCCGGGTGTATCGGATGGACGGGCAGGCAGGCCCAGCTTCCCTACGCCAACGCCAATCGCGCCTGAGGTAACCAGCGCTACCAAATAGCCCTGGTTTTGGAGATCGGCCATCACCCGTACCAGCGCTTCCATGCGTCTGAAATTGGTTTTTCCTGTTTCATAGGTCAGAGTAGAAGTGCCCACCTTGATCACAATGCGTTTGTTTTTCCACATGGTCACGCCATCCCGTTTCATTAATGTCTATATGCTAACCGCATCCAACAAATTGTCAAGCATTGAAAATTGCTGTAGCACAAATCATCCTGTTCAACCACCCAACAAAAATTCTGTCAAAGATTGCAATATGTAGTTTATGTAATTTTTGCTTTTACTCAAATTCAATAAAGAGGATATGGATAAAAAAATCATTGCGCTTACTGAAAGGATGATAAAAACCGCGGCGCACGTGATGTGCTCCGCGGCTTTCAAGCGCACTATATTACTTGATTTCGACGGTGGCGCCGACTTCTTCAAACTGCTTCTTAATCTTTTCAGCATCGGCCTTGGGCAGGCCTTCCTTGATGACCTTGGGCGCAGACTCGACGAATTCCTTGGCTTCCTTCAGGCCGAGGCCGGAAACGACTTCGCGCACAACCTTGATGACCTTGATCTTTTCGGCGCCAGCGCTGGTCAGAACGACATCAAACTCGGTCTTCTCCTCAACCGGAGCAGCAGCTGCAGCAGCAACCGGAGCGGCGGCTGCAACAGGAGCGGCAGCAGAGACGCCAAATTTTTCTTCCAGGGCCTTGACCAGCTCGGCCAACTCCAACACAGTCATAGACTCAATTGCAGACATGATTTCTTCACGTTTCATCGGGTATTCCTCCATAATTTTCTTTTATTAATAGTTCCGGATTATTCGATGCCTTCTTTTTGCTTGCGGATGGCATCAACCGCGTAAACCAGGGAACGCAGGGTAGCGCTGAGGACGCCAACAAAGTTAGTAATCGGCGCATTCAAGCTGCCCATCATCTTGGCAATCAACACCTCACGTGGCGGCAACTTGGACAGCGCAATCACAGCGTTGGTATCTACAACCTTGCCTTCAATGATGCCTGCCTTGATGGTCATTTTATCTGACTTGGTCTGTTCGATAAATTCACTTATGATTTTTGCAGGAGCAACCTCATCTTTCATGCCAAAGGCGAAAGCTGAAGGCCCTACCAACAACTCATCCAGTTCAGTGATGCCCTGGTTATTGAGCGCCCGCTTCATCAAGGAGTTTTTCAACACGACATAGTCGACGCCGGCTTCACGGAATTTGACGCGTAATGCTGTAATCTCTTCCACAGTGATGCCTTTGAAATCGACCATGACCATACTTTTGGAGGTGTTAAGCCGATCAGTTATTTGAGAGACTTTCAGTACCTTGTTCTCTAGGTTCTTGTTCATCTTTTGTTCCATGCTTGTTCATTCACCTGCTTTCCGGCTAGTACTAAAAGCCCTCGTGCTACTGGCACAAGGGCATTATAAACCATGCTCTCGCGCCTCGGCGGGCGGCTTTCGCCTTTATGCGCTAAATGCGCACCTGCTGTCTCGGGCACTGACTTTCAAAGCCTATATGAAACTAACACAGGGTATTGAAACTGTCAAGCAATATTTTCCTTGAATTAACATACCCCGAGTTAACAGATATTTCGATATCGTTCGATATTTGATATTCGGTATTTCGAATATCTGGACAATCCTGCACGGTATGACAACAATCAGAGATGGAAGGATGGAAGATGGAGGTAAGTTTTTGCCGGAAAAGCTTTCTTTTGAGGCTTTTAACAGGTATGATGACAGTGGAAACGGGAATTTTACTTCTGTTCCGCACCGTACCCATGTGGAATTGTAATATTGAGCTTTTCACAATCAAGCTCTCCTCTGTTGTTTTATTTCTCACCGTATCTATGGATATGTTATGGCTATGCTTTGAAACCAGCATTAACAAACGTGTTCCCGCGCTTTGCGGGAACACGTTTGTTGCGTTGTTTGACGGAAGATGATTCAGCAAGCGCTTATGCCGCAAAAGCGCTTTGCTGTCATGATTATTATATCCTGTCGTTTGGGCGCTAACAGCTCCTCAGGCGCGCTGCAATTGAAGCGTTTGCGCGGGAGTTGGTTGATATGCCATACGGCATGAATATATGGATCTTGTAACCTCTGACCGCAGGCGCTTACCGGCGTGCAGAAAATGCACGGGAGAAGGTCAGGTAAGGCTGCTGTCCCCAAACACTTCACGGACAAGCCGCAGGTATTCCTGCCAGGCGGTGAAGTCCTTCAGTTCGCTTGTCGCGTCCGCGATGCTGCTGTAATACCAGGCTTGCATTTTGGGGTCCTTTTGATTGAACCGGTCCCACAGCCTGTCGCCTTCCAGGCGCCGTCCCTCCCGAAACGCGCGCATGTTGGACAGCTTGTCGCCCAGCATGATCATCTTGACGGCGATATCGGTTTCGTTCTTCAGCGCGTCAATGGCTTCACGCTTGCGCGCCAGCCAGGTATCGCGGGGGTCGCTTCCTGAGCGCTTGTCTTCAGACTCGGCGCGCACCAGGCGGGTAACGCGGGCTCCAAACGCTTTCAGCAGGTCATCCTCGGCGGCGTCGGTATCCTCCAGCACATCGTGCAGCACGGCAGCGGCAATCACCTCCAGGTCCTCAGTCATGCTGCTGACGATGGCAGCAGCCTCCAGCGGGTGAAGGATGTACGGTATGTTCCTTCCTTTTCGGCGGGCGCCGCTGTGGGCGGCTACGGCAAACCGGATGGCATTGTCAAGCAGGCTTTGTTGCATAGGTGCTTCCTCCTTCGGGCGCGGCAACGCCGCGTTTATTGTAACCCAGATTGTCTGACAGTATAGCATAGTTTCATCATATTGTTTCAGCCATTGCATGCATATTCGCTGCCTGCATGCATAAAAGAGTTGTCTCTATCTTTTCTGAGTGTTTTCAAAGGGTTTGAGACGAAAAACGCAAAAAATACAGCAAAAACCGGTCAAAACCGATGTATAAGTTGTCTCCATCTCCCACCGATAAGGCGGCAGGCAGAGCGCCTCCCCCATTCTGCCTGAAAAATCAATATGAAATCGTTCCCGGCGAGTTTTGAGATGGAGGTAAGTTTTTTACCGGAAAAGCTTGCTTTTGAGGTTTTTATCAGGTATGATAACAGCGGAAACGGGAATTTTACTTCGGGCTCCGCACCGTACCTATGAGGAATTGAAAGATGCGTGCGAGCGGGGAAGCCAAATCAGCTTCTCCCTACGGCTCCGCACCGTACCTATGAGGAATTGAAATGCATAACCCTTTTCTTTCGCATAAGCCTTAAAGGCTTCCAGGTTCCGCACCGTACCTATGAGGAATTGAAATAAGTCGGCCCAGATGACTGGTTCTGTTGGGTAGGTGATGACAGTTCCGCACCGTACCTATGAGGAATTGAAATGATAAAAACCGGGTTGATTGACATCTACGTAGACGCCGTCGTTGCCGATAAGTTCCGCACCGTACCTATGAGGAATTGAAATTCTTCCACAACAGTGCCAGCAAAAGCCAGCCTAGGATGGAAAATATTTTTTGGGTTCCGCACCGTACCTATGAGGAATTGAAATGATCGGGGTTTTTTGGCAACCTGACGAGCCAGTACTTGTCTGGGTTCCGCACCGTACCTATGAGGAATTGAAATGCTATGGTCTAAAAGCAAGAGCAATAACTCTGCATAAAAAAAACATACGTTCCGCACCGTGCTTATGAGGAATTGAAATCCTTTTTTACTTGGTTTTCGACATGTTTCCAGTCGTTGGCTTTATGAGTTCCGCACCATGCCTATGAGGAACCGAATGATTTGCCCAGATGACAGCTTCGATGGGCAGGTAAACACTTTCCGCAACTTAGCTGAGCGGCTGTGAGGGGTTAAAACGCGCCGCCGGGCAGCCCATAGCAGATGTAAACCGTGTACGGTTTGCATACCTGCCCGTTCCACGCCCCGCAAGCATTGGGGCATATCTGAACAACAGCAAAGCAACGCGTTTTTTTATGTCGCGGCAACATCTTTCTTCCTAAACATATCGGCGCGAAGCGATAGGGAAAGCGCTTTCCCCGCGAAAGAACACGCGGCTTGCATAGAAAAAGCGCTTCACTTGCCGCGAGACGGCAGGGCATAAAGCCGGGAATAAACACACCCCCGAAGCTGATCTGCGTCCAACTTCGGGGGTATGATTCAAGGAGGTCTGGTATCTCTTTAATGGGAGGCAGTCATCCCCATGCTTCCAGGGGGAGAATAATCGTTTTAGGGCGGCGGCTGTCTTTTCCTCCGGCCGTCAATGTTTTTCTTCCATTTTCAGGTGAAATAATTTACCGTGGTAAAGGTGAGGCGGTCTGCCGTGGCAAGTATCAGCGGATGGTTTTCATCCCCAGGGCGTCCCGTATGGTTTGGAAAAATCGGCCGACTTGATCTAACAGAACATCACGCTGCTGAAGTTGATCGAATACTAAAGCGCCCGCAATAAGCAGCGCCGTGAAGACCACCATACGCCATCGGATGCGCAGCGTATGCCGGAGGGAACCGGATGTGCAGGCGGGTTCTGTGCAGGTGCGGTGGTATCCTCTGCGTGCTTTTCCAAAAGCAGGGCATCCTGGCCGTAAACAGGTGGTTTGAAAGCGCATGGCGTGGAACTCCTTTCATGATGAGCGGATCGCTGAGCAGCGAATCAAGGAATGTTATGTTTCTTCTTAAAATCCAGGCAGCAGTCGATATCCTTTTGAAATACGGTAGAATGGAAGGTGTTCAGGGCCTCCTTCAAGTCAGAGAAATTCAGGAACACAGGAGTAGTCATATTTGAAGAAAGGATTTTCGCTTGCCGCAGCGAGGCCCGAATCTTTGCATGCAGGGTTAAGCGGGAGACATCCGCGCCGCTGCATCCATTGGTTAGCGCCGCGATGTGGTCAGCCAAGTTCTCTGTTTCGCAAGGCACGTCCTCAAGAAGCGCTTTCGCAATTTCTTCTCTTGCATCGCGGTCCGGCAGCCCCACGTAAATCCACACCCCAAAGCGGCCGGGGCGCAGCAGCCTGCTGTCCATACGGTCGGGACGGTTGGTAGCCGCTATAAAAATCAGGTTCTGGTTTTCGGGCGCCTCCATCTGTTGGGCCAACACGCTCACCAGCCTGTGGATGACATCACTTTCCTGCCTGTCGGTGTCGCAAAGGGCGTTCGCTTCATCAAAAAAGAGCAGCGCTGTCTTGTTTCTCCGGGCCTTTTTCATTAGACGGATGATGTTGGCCTCGCTTTCGCCTACGTATTTGTTCAGCAGGGAGTCCGCGCTGATCAGGTAGAAAGCCGAAGAGATCTCGGAAGATATGGCTTGGGCTAACATGGTTTTTCCTGTGCCTGGCGGGCCATACAGCAGAAAACCTCTGTCAGGTTCGCAGTTGAAACGCTGGAAGGCCTCCGGATATTGCCTGGGCAAAATCAATTGTTCACGAAACATGGTGACTGCAGCTTCCTGACCCTTTATATCGCTCAGCCTGAGGTTGAATTTTTGAGAGGATCGCATCGTTTCGGCCAGTTTGCTCGCGCTTTCTCCCGCCTGCATCAAGGCAAGGCGCGCAGACCCCCGGCTTGCAATCGCCTGGGAATAATATAGTTTGGCCAATGCCCGGTAAGCCATGGCGGCGGCGGGTTGATCCCCCGCCTTTTCCAACTGCTGAGCTTGCTGGTATAAAATCTGTGCTTTCATTTTTATTCCTCTTCTTCGTGGTAATTATCTGCATCCTCCAATTGTGATATTCTCTTCTTGAGGAGCTGGGCCACAGGGTCCATTTTCGTCGCGGTTTCCACATTAGTAGTGTTGATTAATTTCTCAACTTCCTCCAAGCTGACGCTGCCGCTTTCCCCTTCCATCAACTCGTCAGACAGCTGGCCAAGGACGTCCTGATGCTGAATCAGGCGGGTACGTATTTTAAAGTTGTTTTGGATAGCAGTGACAGCTCTGGACAGGGAGACACGCTTGCAGGCGCGTTGGGCGAGCCTGGCAATGCCTTCCAACAGGCGGGCGCTTTTCATCTCAAAACTGATGCTGGTAAGGGTATCCTCCGCTATGTCTAAAAGCGACAATTGGCGGTACAGGGTTTTTTGCCTGCTGAGCATCCGCTGCAACGCTACAGCCGCAGCCTGGTAAGCCGCCTGTTTTCCCTGGTCACGGGCAACCCGCGCTGTATGGATTTCCTGTTCGATTGACGAATTTAGGTTGCGGAGCTTGCTCTCCCTGGTTTTTTTCTGAATGGCTAACTCCATTTGTGAATCTAACAGTTTCTCATTCATGGAAGAAAACACTTTGAACATGGTGAACATGGCATCCCTCTCCTTTATTGATGTTGTGTTTCGGTAATAGACGAAGTGTTGTCCTTGATTTTATAGTCCGGGACGGAGGCTGAAGATACTTGTTCCTGGAATTGGAGAGCTTGGAACTCGGCCAAGGCTTGCTGAAACAGGCTCCCTTCCCTGACCAGGCTTTCACTTTCTAACTCATCCTGAGTAACAACATTTGTGGCTGCCTGCACCTCAGTCAAAGCAATATTGATCTGCTCGCGCATCTTATGGTGTTGTGTTAACGTGATACGAATGTTTTCCGCAATCGCCCTGGGGTTGAATTTACGGTTCACTCCTGTTTCAAGGCCAAGACGCCTGACAAGCTGCTCACGCTTGCTTAAAGCAATTTTTTTTGATAAATAGCTGACGCTGCCATTTAGAAGGTTCATCTCATCCTCAAGGTTCTGGGCCTGCCTCTGGTAGTTGGAAAAGGCATTGCTTCCGGAAGGAACCTTAGCCGCCTTCTCAGCATAAGACCGGATAGCTTTCTCTTTCTCATCAATTTCTTTCATCAACAAAGCCAATTTTGTTTCGTCTGCCTGCAAGGCAGCTTCACTGTGCTGCTGTTTTTGTTTTCGGCTGATCATGGCGCCAGATCTCCTTTCTTCTAAGAGGCTCCCTATTTGTTGTAAAATATCCTTCGTGTTTGTACCCGTGTTTGCCAACTGGTCAATCAATCTTTTCAGGTCGCGTTGGCTTGACCTGCTGAGTCCGCTACCCCGGTCTGCCCGGATACTGAAAGCCAGGGCCCGGGCCTGCGCACGGTGGGTGATTCTGGGCAAGCTGGCGGCGGCTGCCTCAATGCCAAGGGATAACCGCATTCGTTGTGTTTGTGTCATTTTCACGTATCCTTTTCACCGGGCCAGTGCCACGCGCATAGCCCCAGGGGTTCCAGCAATTTGCATACTTGTTCAAGGGATTCTTCCGGAGGTTGTGCGAGCGCCAGCGCTGCCGCCTTCTTTATGAGAGTCTCGACTACGTTGGGGTTGTTTAGTTTTTTAATCAGCAAGGCGCCGTCAAACATGAAGTAGTCCAGGGGGGTGTTGATCCCTCTTTTTTCGTCAGCAAGCGGATAAGCCTGGCTCCATGGCAGGAACCATAGCTGCATTTGATGCTTTTTGCCTTTACGGCCAATGCTTAAAAACTGTCCCGGGTAGGCGACGGCAAGCGTCTTTTTGCTTTGGGCGTCATACAGCAAGGCCTGAAGCCTGCCTTGTACCTTCAGACGGCTGACCCCGTTTACGTCTTGCAAAGGATAGCAAAACACCTGCATGCCGCCGGATAAGGTGTAGCTTGTCAAAGGTTGCTCCTTTCTCGTTTTCCAAGGTTCTTCAATGAGTTTTCAAACTTTTTTAGAAAAATTTACGGAGCGCCCGCGGTTTCCAGCCTCCTTTTCCGTTTCTCTGTACTCTTTCTACATGTTTTTCTGAAGAAAAGTTCAATAAGGTATTTCTAAGCGAAACTGATGCCAGGCAAAACCGCCTTCGGGCGGAGGAGCGCTTGGGCGCCGCCTCCCCGCCCGGGCAGGAGGGGGCTAAGCCCCCAGGTCAGGTAGGTAAGAAGCTCTCCTATGCCCGGCGCAGGCAGTCGCATCAGGCAGCAATCCCCGGAAACAGAAGTCGAAGCTGCTCTATCACAGCAATCACTACATCACGCACGATGTACCACAGGCCCAGGGGGTTGATAACGCCAGTGAGCATTCCAAGGATGATTAGGATGATTGTTAGAGCCCCTACTAATTTGAGCATATATTTCTTTCTCCTTTCGCGTTGACGGTAGCTTGTGTATATTTTTCCTATGCGTGAAAAAACAGCAAGCTTCAATGAGTTTTCAAACTTTTTAGAAAATTTTCGGAGCGCCCGCGGTTTCCAGCCTCCTTTTCCGTTTCTCTGTACTCCTTCTACATGTTTTTTTGAAGAGATGTTCAATGAGGTATTTCTAAGCGAAACTGATGCCAGGCAAAACCGCCTTCGGGCGAAGGAGTGTTTGGCGCCGTTTCCCCGCCCGGGCAGGAGGGGGCTAAGCCCCCGGGTCATTTGCTTCATCAGGCGCCAACCGCGGGCAGATGGCGCTGAAGCTGTTCCACAATGGAAAGAACCACATCCCGCACAGTATTCCATAGTTCAATGGCATTGATGGCGCCGGTAAGCAGACCCAGCAGGATAATCAGTACAGTGAAAAAACCGATGGCTTTCAGCATAGGGCTTCTCCTTTCACGTTGGCTTTGGCGTTGCGCCTGTCTTTCCTATGAGAGAAAAAAGCGGGAAGTTCAATGCGTTTTAAATCTTTTTGGAAAATTTTTTCAGGATAACCACAGCGGTCCGGGCGATTGCCTGAAGGGGGCTTACAGCTGCAATCACTTTGCATAGAGAGAGGGCCACCTTTTGTATAATGTTCCACAGTTCCAGGGGCTCGATAACGCCGGTAAGCAGTCCCAGGAGGATGATTATAATGGTGAGGGCGCCGATGGCTCTGAGCATAAATTTCTCCTTTCGCGCTGGCTTTGCGTTGCGTTTGTCTTTCCTATGCGTGGAAAAAGAGCAAGGTTCAATGAGGTATTTCTAAGCGAAGCTGACGGCAGGCAAAAAACGTTTCCGGGCGAAGGAGTGTTTGGCGCCGCCTCCCCGCCCGGGCAAGAGGGGGCTAAGCCCCCAGGTCATATCCCCATAGTTTGCTGTATTGGTAGGGATGGCTGCGCAGAAATGCCCGGGGAGAGCGAAGGGGTATCTTGCCCAGGTACAAGGTTTTTCCATCCTGCTCCTTCCTGGCAGGTGTGGAGGCGGTTTCAGGCAGGGTGCGGGCCTGGATTTGTTCTTCATAGGGCGCTTGCTCTTTCCTGCTGCGGCAGCGCAGATAAGGGTCCTGGTTGTTTTGTTCAATGGCAGCAAGGTAGGTCTGCTTCCCAATTTCCTCCACGCGAAGAATGGCGTTTTTATGGTGCCGTTTTACCCGCGGGTATTGTCTTGCCCTGGCGGCAGCATGCCGGGCGTTTTGAGCGATAACAGCAAAGGTAACAGGCAGGTAGCGTCCCCGGCCAACATGGCCGCATTTGGCGGTCACCAGAAACAAGCGTTGGACTTGGTTGGAATTCTGTTGCATAATATCCTCCTTGATGTTTCAGGCTCAGTGTTTTGTGTTCTGTCTTTCCTATGTGGCGAAAAGCGGGGGAAGTTCAATGAGTTCAAAAACTCTTTAGAGAATCCGCGGAGCGCGTGATTTTGAAGCAATGCCTGCGATTCAAAAGCTCCGGAGCGCTCAGGCATCTGACTATTGAAGAACACAAGAAAACATCAGCCATTCTCAGGAATGTGTCCCGCTGAAACCTGAAGAACCCCCCCGCAAAACAGGACAGGGGTTCAACGTTCGCATGTATATTTCCTGCTGGAGTGCATAAAACACCTGTCTCCATCTTTTCTGAGTGTTTTCAAGGGGTTTGAGACGAAAAACACAAAAATTACAGCAAAAACCGGTCAAAACCGATGTATAAGTTGCCTCCATCTTCCGCCGATAAGACGGCAGGCAGAGCGCCTCCCCCATTCTGCCTGAAAAATCAATATGAAATCGTTCCCGGCGAGTTTTGAGATGGAGGTAAGTTTTTTACCGGAAAAGCTTGCTTTTGAGGTTTT
>Ga0209723_1004299_pt1 | contig 16032 bp, 12 predicted proteins | sample BiotimSIPDNA_2_FD_185750 | JGI IMG/M metagenome (GOLD analysis project Ga0209723, IMG submission 185750) | Anaerobic biogas reactor microbial communites from Washington, USA - Biogas_R2 time_0 SIP DNA (SPAdes) (version 2) | ecosystem: Engineered > Bioreactor > Anaerobic > Unclassified | place... | reverse complement strand
AAGGGGAAGCTTTATGGCAGAACCCTCCAAGTCGAAGTAGTACCTTCAACTGTATATTACTTGAACAAATAATGTATTTACTTCGTTAAACAATTCTATAACGAAGTAAGATTAAATAACTAATCAAAGTCAATCATTACCAAGATATCAGAATTTACTCTATAATAGAATTGAGTTGAAAAATATGGCCAAGGAAATCAAACAGTTAGTGGTGGGAATAACCCGAGAGGGCGATATAGTCGTCAAGAGTGCCAGGGGCAGAATGTATTCGGTTAAAAAATCGGCGGATTTAGAATTCAGTTGTGAAGATCTTTTTCAGGATGTGGAAAAAGAATTATATGCTACTATAGACACCGAAGCTGAGACATGGGAATGCATATTGATTGAATAATAAAAAAACCGGAGAATTAAATCCAAAAGAAAGAATTACTAAATAAAATTATTTTTAAATTTATTCTCATATTTTAAATCTCCATTCGGTGAAAGTAACAATTCTAGAACGAAGTTGATATGTTGCATCCTAAATTATAAGGCAATATAATACAGTGTAATACGATTAGTTAAATGTCAATATTTAACCCTAAATTATTTATATACGTGGTGATAATAATAATCTGAAGAATGGAGGCGGGGTTATTCGTTTAAAAATAAGTTTAAAATCAGCTAAAAATAACTATTTGATCCCTTTTAATTATAACCATATTCTATCTGCCATCATATATCGTAAAATAGCCGATTTGGACTTGGCCAGCGACTTACACTCCTCGTCTGACTTTAAATATTTCACTTTTTCTCAAATTGATGTTACACGTCGAAAGGTGATCCCTGGAAAGGGAATTGTAGCTCTTGATGGCAAATTAAACTTCTTAATTTCTTCTCCCCACAATTATTTAATCCAGAGCATGGTGGAGGGATATCTAGATGAATCTGAAGTTATTTTTAAGGGAAATAAGCTAATGGTGGAGCAGGTGGAACTCTTAAAACAGCCTACTTTTACTAAAAATATGAACTTTAAAACCATGTCACCAGTGGTTGCCAGAATCAAGCGTGAAGATGGCAAAGTAAGGGATCTGAACCCTGGTGACTTACGATTCTATACTGCACTACAGCAGAATTTACTCCGCAAGTACAATTCATTCTACGATACCTACGATGGTGATGAATATGTTAAAATCGTTCCTAATATAGATTCAATTAAGAGAAAACGGATTATCATTGAGAAAAATGGTAACCAGACGTATCATAGAGCTTATTTGATGAGGTTTGGAATGGAAGCTGACTCTCAATTGGTTAAATTTGCTTATGACTGCGGTTTTGGGGAAAAGAACAGTATGGGGTTCGGGATGGTTGAAATGGAGGGTAAAGATGACTGAAGTTATTTATGATTTTACAGGTAATCCATTTGTAGATGGGGGTATTTGGGCTCTGAGTCAATTGGTTGGGAAAAAACCCGGAGAATTAAATAAAGATGATTTGGAAACTGTTATTGATGAAGTAGTATCTTTATATTTGACCCCTAAATGGTCAAAAAATTTATATCAAATCTTTCCAAATAACCCTATAACCAACAACGCAGTTAAAGATAAAAAAGAAAGATATTCTTTAATTTTAATAGATTTGATAAATAATATAACTAATTTAGGGGATTATGGGGATTGTATAGCATGTGGTAGGAGAAATGTTGTACATAAATCGGCTAAAGATAAAATACCACTTACTGGATCAAAAAAATTAATTAACTATTTTTCATATGGTTCAGAAGGAGCAGATTATTGCCCTGCATGCATTTTTGCAGTTCAGTTTTTACCATTGGTCACATATTTTTGTGCGAACATGCTTTTAATCCATTCTAATTCGGATAAAATAATGCATCACTGGTCCGAAAGAGCAATTACAAACATTCACTCACAAATAGCCTCAAATAACTATACTGGATGTTTAAATGAAGGTTTTAAGAATCCTAAAAATGCACTTTTCCATATTATACAAAATATAATCTTACATTATGATGAACGATGGTATCTTGAAAAACCTTCAATAGATTTTTATCATTTCACTAACTTCAATCAAGGGCCTAATTTAGTATTATACCCTGTTCCAACACAAGTTTTTAGATTTCTAGCTTATATTCCTCAACATGAAAAATTCACTGACTGGTTGAGGATTGTAAGGCGAGGTTATAAATTCGTGGACTGGGAAAAGGTAAAGGAAGAAAACGAGTATAAAAACAATCCAAATAATGTGTATGAAAGACTTTTAAGTGGAAAATCAATCATTAGATTCTTTATTGACAGAAAAAATCGGGAAGCTTTAGGTGGATGGGATCTTCTGGAACATTACCTTGAGGAGGTAAGAGATATGGATGAAAAAAGGATAGAAGCAATTAAAAAAGTTGGAGACGAACTTGCAGAGTACATTAAATCTTCAGATGATATTAAAACATTGAAAAAGTTGGAAATGGCAAATAATTACAGAAATTATCGGAATATTCTTAGGATTGTTATTAAAAAGAGGATTGAGAATGGAGCAGACGAACCATTGTTCTCTTTTGATGATTATGTTAAGAATTTGTTCCCAGAGGGAAATTTAACATGGAGGGAGACTCAGGATCTCATCCTTTTCAGGATTTATGAAGTTTTACATGATTGGATAATTCAGCAAGGAGTTTCAGAGGAATTAATTGTTAATGAAGATGAAGAGGAGGTAGTAGAAGATGTCTAAAACAATTGTTGGTTTTATGTTGGTTGATGCACCGCACTCCGCATTGAACAATGCTGGTGCTGATGCAGGAGATAGAACAGATAATATTGTGAGGGTAAAATCAATACGAAGAGGTAGAAAAGTTTATCCATATGTTTCAGGCCAAGCATTGAGGTATTGGTGGAGGGATACGCTTGAGAAAAAATGTGGATGGTCATTATCACCAATAGTTAGAGAGAAAAAAATTGCATTTACCCATGCTAATCCTATCGATTACGACGACGATGACATTTTTGGCTATATGAGAGCTTTAAAAGCAAAAGAAGGAGGCACTGTGACTCGAATATCTCCCCTAAAAACTTCACCATTGATATCAGTTATTGGTCAAAGTCCAACCCAGGATTTTGGAGTTATGGCCAGACATGAGGGAGATCCAGTTCCATACGAGCATGAATTCTATTCCACTGTGTTAAAAGGTATATTCTCTCTGGATTTAGATAGTGTGGGTGTATTTTATGCTGAGGAAAAAACAGGTTACAAAAACATGTATCCTGATTTAGAGGAAAAAGCTGAAGAAGAAGGTCTATCTCACGATGAAAATTCTAAAAAATGGACAATGGCGGATGATGTTCGGATTAAAAGGGCTCAAGATGTAATTGAAACACTCCCACATCTTCAGGGAGGTGCCAAATTAACTTCACATTTGACTGATGTTTCCCCAAAATTCCTAGTTTTAGCGGCAATCAATGGAGGAAATCACATATTCATGAACATTGCCAAAGAAATTGAAGGAGAAGCAACAATTGACTTTGATGCTCTTACAGAAGTAATTGAGGAATATTCGGACAGTTTATTAACTGATGTCTACATCGGACGTAGAAAAGGATTTTTAGACGATTTAAATGAAAAAATTATCACTCTTTCCAAAAAAAATCCAAAAATCAAATCTGGAAACATCAAAGAAGTCGTTGAAAACTTTAAGGATATTATTCCCGAGCTGATTAAACAATGAAAACTTCAAGGATCCTGATTGAAGGTTGGGTAACCTCCTTCAGGTACCCTGCTTTTATAAGTGGATTTCAACCATCCCTACCAGTACCTCCTTTAAGCACAATATACGGTCTTATATCAGCTGCTAAGGGAGATTTGGTGACTCCTAAAGATTTATCAGTGGGTTATGTATTCACTCATAGAGGCAAAGCCGTTGATCTTGAAACCATATACGAATTAGCTGGTCTAAAGGGGAAATCAAACGTTATTAAAAGAGAATTCCTTGTTGATCCTAAACTGTACCTATATCTTGATGATCCAGGTTATGAAAAATACTTCAAAAATCCCCATTATCCACTCTTACTTGGACGATCCACTGATCTGGTAACGGTAAGTGAAATAAAAGAGATAAATCTTGATAAGAGGATTAATGCAAAGCTTGGGAAAACAATTTTACCCTTAGGTGTTAATGGGGCATATGGTACTATTCAGGCCTTACCAACGCACTTTACAGATACAATACCACGTAAGGCCGCAGGAACTAAACCATTCATCATGATGAGTCAGTTTTTTGAATACTCAGAAGAATGTCATTATGATGAAGAAATGGGATGGGGCATCTGGTTCCATAGATGAGGTATTAACTTGGTAATATTAGCTAAGCCAAATGAAAGTTTGCTTGAACACACTGAAAATTCTCTTAAAGTATTTAAGAGTATTAAAGATGCCTATGAAAATGTGCCGGAATTGTGTGGAGTTAAAGATTTTTGGGAACATCTTTTCTACTCCCTATTTTTCCATGATTTTGGAAAAGGAGCGACAGGCTTTCAAACAATGCTTAAAGGTGGAAGTCGGAATGCGCCCTGGAGATACAGACATGAAATATTATCAGCTGGATTTATTTCTTCTTTAGAATGCAATGAGGATTATAAAAAAGCTATAGGTTTGGCTATTATAACCCATCATAAGGATATTAACCTATTACGAGAGCGTTACAACACTTATCCAAGCCCCAATGGAAAGAAATTATATACAAAAAAATTATCTGAATTAGAACCTCATTTTGATGAGATATTATCTTATTTTGATAAAATAGGAGAATGGAGCGAGAAATATCTGGGGTATGAACTAAAAAATTTTAATTTTATTTCTTTTACAGATCTAATGGATGTTTATAAAGAAATAGCTCTTCCTTACTTTATTGAATGGGAAGATGATGAGTATACATGTTTACATGGGCAATATGGGATTTTTTTGAAAGGTTTTGTGAATGCCTGTGATCATTTAGCTTCAGGCTCTAAATATGGTATTTTGAATGGTATTTCTAATATGAAATCCATATATAACTTCCCAGAGTTTCGTGGAATACAGGAAGAAGCTCTTAATACTAAAGGAAGTGCTTTTTTAACATCTCCTACCGGCAGTGGTAAAACAGAGGCATCACTTTTTTGGAGTGATGCCAATCAAAATGCCCGAAACTCTAGACGTGTGTTCTATTTGCTTCCATATACCGCAAGTATAAATGCCATGTATAAAAGGCTTCAAAGGGACTTTAAAGAAAAGGATAAAGTGGGCATCCTCCACGGTAAAGCTTCTTATTTTCTTTACAAGGGATTATCGGATGATTTAGAAAAAAATTACACGAAATCAAAAGGTAATCCAGACGATTATAATGAATTAAAGAGGAAAATTAGAGATATTAAGGGTCTTAGTAAGAAGATATATAGGCCTTATAAAGTTTTAACACCATTCCAAATACTTAAATCATTTTTTGGATCCAAAGGTTTTGAGATGCAACTTTCAGAGATGACTAATGGCCTTTTTATACTCGATGAAATTCATGCATATGATGCACATGTAACTTCACTAGTTTTAGAAATACTTAAAATTTTAAAAAAAGATTATAATGCAAAAATCTTTATTATGTCTGCAACACTCCCCACATTCATCAAAAATTTATTTAAAGAAAATCTTGGTATTCTAAGAGAAATAAAGATGAAAAGAGATGAACTGCGAAAGTTCACAAGACATGAAGTTAATGTTGTCGATGGAAACATCCTTAATAACCTAGATATGATACGTAAAGATTTATATAATGGTAAACGTGTTCTTGTCGTTTGTAACACTGTTTTAAGGTCTCAGGAAGTTTTTGAATATTTGTCCGATGATGTGAAGAATAGTGCTCTTTTACATAGTAGATTCATGCTCAAAGATAGGGAAAAAATTGAAAGATCACTTGATAATCTGGATTTACTGGTTGGCACCCAAGCCATTGAAGTATCTTTAGATATTGATTATGATGTTTTATATTCTGAACCGGCTCCAATTGATGCTTTGGTTCAAAGATTTGGAAGGGTAAATCGAAAAGGATGGAAAAATAATATAATTGCTCCAGTAAATATTTTTTCTGAGGGTTCTAATAAAGATAAATATATTTACACTCCAAAGATGGTCCAGAAAACAGTTGAAAGCCTTAAAAAGGTCGATTTGTTAACTGAAGATTTAATTCAGAAACTTGTGGATGAAATTTATTCAGAAGGTTATGTAGGGAAAGATAAAGAAGCGTTTAAGAGGGTTGAAAAACATTTTGAAGCATTCAACAGGAGAATTGTACCATTTATCAATGATAATGAGAGTGAAACGGAATTTTATTCTCTGTTCAATTCTTATGAAGTAATTCCTTTTAAATACAAGTTAGAGTACTTAGATGAGATAGAATCTGGAAGATATTTTGAAGCTATGAGTTATTTCCTTTCTATTAATATAGGGCAATTTAAAAAGCTGGAAGCTGAAAGTCGTGTAGATTTTGATAATAAAACTTATTTTGTTGATGCTGAATATGATTCTAGGATAGGTTTGATGTTGAATGCAAGTGAAGATTCATTTTTGTAAGATATAGCTACTATTTCTAATAAAACTAATTTTGAAGTAGATAAAAGTATTAGGTTATACAGGTTATCGTATGCTCCCCAAAACAGAAAAACACCTCCATATCTTGGGAACCCAAATCAGCTACTATTTTGTCTGTAAAACAAAGCTCTGGTTCTTTTCTCACCATATCAAAATGGAGCAGGAATCTGAACTGGTATCTTTAGGGAAACAACTACACAAAGAAACCTACGAAAGAGATAAAAGGGACAAAACCATTGATAACTTAATTAGTATTGATTTCATCCGGAAAGGTGATGTTCTGGAGATTCATGAGGTTAAAAAGAGTAAGAAAATGGAGGATGCCCACGAATTTCAGCTTTTATACTATCTTTACTATCTGAAAAAAGAAAAGGGAATAGAAAACGCAGTGGGAGTAATTGATTATCCTAAGATCAAAAAAAAGAAGATCATTAAACTTGAACCATCCATGGAATTGGAGATTGAAGAAGTAGTTAAAAGCATTACTTCTATTGTGGAAGGAGAACTTCCTAAACCTGTTAAAATTCCTATATGTCGTAAGTGTGCCTATTATGAGTTGTGTTGGGTGTGATGAAAAGTGGCTAAGAAAAATTACTATTTAATGTCCGACGGTATCTTAAAAAGAAGAGAAAACACGGTCTACTTTGTGAACAAGGATGGTAAAAGGCCTTTACCCATCAATCAGATATATTCCATCTATGCTTATGGTTCGTTAACTTTTTCCTCCCAAGTAGTTCATCTTTTAGCCAAAGAAGGGGTTCCAATTCATTTTTTCAACTACTACGGCTTTTATGATGGTAGTTTCTATCCTAGAGAAACTTTATTATCGGGAAACCTTTTGATTAAACAGGCCGAACACTACATGGACCATGATAAAAGAATGGTCTTGGCCAAGAAGTTTGTGGAGGGAGCTAGTAAGAACATGGAGAAGGTGATGGCTTATTACAAGATAGACAACCAGATAAGCCACACTCTAAAAGATCTTGATTATTCCCAAACCATAACCGACGCTATGAATGTTGAAGCCCGTATACGTTCCCATTATTACACATTAATGGACGAAATTCTTCCCAATGGATTTAAAATGGAAGGCAGATCCCGAAAACCTCCAGAGAACATGGTCAATGCACTAATAAGTTTTGGAAACTCTTTAGTTTACTCCACGGTCTTGTCGGAAATCTACCACACTCAACTCAATCCCACCATATCTTATCTCCACGAACCTTTTGAGCGCAGATATTCTCTGGCCCTGGATTTAAGTGAAATATTCAAGCCATTCCTGGTTGATAGGCTAATCTTCTACTTGGTAAATAAGCGAATGCTCAGTGAAGACGATTTTGAACAGGACCTCAACTACTGTCTCCTGAATGAGGGTGGAAAGAAAATTTTCCTAAAAGAGTACGATGAACGTCTCAAAAAGACCATAAAACATCGTGAACTCAATCGTAAAGTTTCTTACAGGCGTTTAATACGTTTGGAAGCCTATAAACTTACTAAACATCTTCTGGGATCTAAGGAGTATAATCCCTTTGTGATGTGGTGGTGAACATGTATCTTATAATTGTCTACGATATCAAAGTGGAGAGAGTCAACAAAGTCAAAGGATTCCTCCGTACACATCTCAACTGGATCCAAAACTCTGTATTTGAAGGAGAAGTAACTCAAAGTGAGATGGAAATCATAAAAAAGGGATTAAATAAGATAATAAAGAAATCTGAGGATTCAGTGATCATTTACCGCTTCCGTAGTGACAAAGCATTTGAAAGGAAAGTGATGGGGATTGAAAAAGCCCCTATCAATGCTATCATCTAATTATAATTATCTTTTTTTAATTTAAGAGATATTGATGTCTAACTAACTGTTTCCTTCAATTTTCTGCAGATCGTCTAATCCCCATTACTAATGCGATCATTATTATTACTCTAAATTAAATTTTCTCCATTAGTTTAAATGGGGGTAAATATAGCTTCAGGAGCCTATGATCCCTTTTAAAAAATATAGATCTGGTGTTTATATAATCTAAAGATTTTATTTTTCGCAAATAAAAATGAATAAAGTGTCGTCAAACCATATAAAGAAATTCCAACTTTATAGATCAACAATTTTAAGTGTTTGAGGGGCCAGATTATATGGTGTATTAGGGAAAATAGGGCAAATTTCAGCCCTACTAAAATCAGACCATTTTGGGATTGAAATGTTAATGAATCCGTTATCGTCCCAAACCTTTTCAGGACTAAAATCAGACCATTTTGGGATTGAAATCGGGTATACCGGGTAGTCTTCTTAGCTTGTACCCTGACTAAAATCAGACCATTTTGGGATTGAAATGGAGGAGAGGGTCTTCGTCTATGTTGTCAAGTTTCATACTAAAATCAGACCATTTTGGGATTGAAATCTTTCTGCACCGTTAGCAAGGTTAGATGGTAATAGGACTAAAATCAGACCATTTTGGGATTGAAATCTTGATAAAGGGACTGTTCTTAATCCACCGTCGTAGACTAAAATCAGACCATTTTGGGATTGAAATTAATTTATTAAATATGTTATATTTACGTAGTTTAATTACTAAAATCAGACCATTTTGGGATTGAAATTAACTATACAGTGTTATACATAGATAGGAGGCCGAACTAAAATCAGACCATTTTGGGATTGAAATATTAACACGGCAGGGATACCGTTTAAATTTGGTTTTACTAAAATCAGACCATTTTGGGATTGAAATACTCCTGGAAGAACAAGCGGAGGCTTTGGGTGATGAACTAAAATCAGACCATTTTGGGATTGAAATCCATTATGGCCATACCCTGGCTGACCCTGACACTGCACTAAAATCAGACCATTTTGGGATTGAAATTTTTTATATTCCTCCTCTGACTGATTGTAATACGGGGACTAAAATCAGACCATTTTGGGATTGAAATAGGTCAACTTGGTCATAATATAACTGCCTAATCCCTACTAAAATCAGACCATTTTGGGATTGAAATCGATAATGACATTTTGGAGATGTTTAAACCAGCTCATACAACTAAAATCAGACCATTTTGGGATTGAAATTGTGGGGTGTTCTCTCTACATCTTCTGGATGTTTCAACTAAAATCAGACCATTTTGGGATTGAAATCTGATTCTCCGGAGGATAAGGAGGCCCGGAATTTTAACTAAAATCAGACCATTTTGGGATTGAAATCATTAATAACTTGATTATCTCTTTTTCTTGCTTTATAACTAAAATCAGACCATTTTGGGATTGAAATCAAAAAATGAAATGAAAAATGCTGAAATGATGAGAGACTAAAATCAGACCATTTTGGGATTGAAATCTTATCCGGTTTATCACCGCCCAGTGGCCGTAATCAACTAAAATCAGACCATTTTGGGATTGAAATAAACTCTCCCACAACTCGTATCATGGCCGGGCAAGACTAAAATCAGACCATTTTGGGATTGAAATCCCACTAACGTACCGTGCATTTATAGTTCCACGCCCAACTAAAATCAGACCATTTTGGGATTGAAATGACTATGCCTCTCATGAGAACCTGGAAGTTCTCATGACTAAAATCAGACCATTTTGGGATTGAAATTTTCATATTTTGATGGGGTGGTGGTGTGGAGCGTGAACTAAAATCAGACCATTTTGGGATTGAAATAAAGGATAAACAACGGAGCCACCAACTTCAGCATCAACTAAAATCAGACCATTTTGGGATTGAAATAGGGTTGACACGTCTACCTTTAGGTTCAAGGGTGTACTAAAATCAGACCATTTTGGGATTGAAATGATACATAATCCGGTGTAACCTCAAGAGAAACAAGGACTAAAATCAGACCATTTTGGGATTGAAATATGTGAAGGAAATTATTAAATCAGTAGAACCTGAGCACTAAAATCAGACCATTTTGGGATTGAAATTATACAACTGAATGGGTGTATAGTGGGGGAACACGGACTAAAATCAGACCATTTTGGGATTGAAATGTATTTACGGATTGGACATCCATTCTCATCTCTACCATACACTAAAATCAGACCATTTTGGGATTGAAATTTTTATGGCAGCCCGCCGTAGTAGTAAATTACCTAAACTAAAATCAGACCATTTTGGGATTGAAATAAAATCACGATTAAAATAAGTGAAATAGAACGGGCTGACTAAAATCAGACCATTTTGGGATTGAAATTCAGTATACTATGCCCCAAACTCGGCCACCAACTCAACTAAAATCAGACCATTTTGGGATTGAAATCCGGCCAGTGTCATGAATAGCTGGTGGGGTGGGGGTTACTAAAATCAGACCATTTTGGGATTGAAATCACCATCAACAAAGGTGATTACCTATGTACAGCTGCACTAAAATCAGACCATTTTGGGATTGAAATTAATAATAACTATACTTAGAGGAGAGATTAAAAATACTAAAATCAGACCATTTTGGGATTGAAATTCCATAATCGCCTACTTTAATTGTCATAACCCTTTAACTAAAATCAGACCATTTTGGGATTGAAATTTGTTTTTCCTCCTTATTTTTTTTAATCACAAGTTCACTAAAATCAGACCATTTTGGGATTGAAATAACGTGTACATGTACACCTATTGGCCTATTGGCCTAACTAAAATCAGACCATTTTGGGATTGAAATGCAATCATTATTCAAATTTTGCAAAAATGTCTAAAACTAAAATCAGACCATTTTGGGATTGAAATGTACTTGGCTTGCCGTCTTCTGTAAGGTAAAGTCTGACTAAAATCAGACCATTTTGGGATTGAAATAATTTTGCAAAAATGTCTAAAAAAGTTGTGAAAATAACTAAAATCAGACCATTTTGGGATTGAAATTTGACAAGGACACAGGGAGGGACATTATAGTGGAACACTAAAATCAGACCATTTTGGGATTGAAATTAATTCATCTAGTTCTTTGTACTGTTCAGGTAACATACTAAAATCAGACCATTTTGGGATTGAAATGGAGAAATGGGAATATTACTAATCCAACTGCAAAGGACTAAAATCAGACCATTTTGGGATTGAAATTACATATCCACACAGTAAACATTGTTTCTTAGTTAAACTAAAATCAGACCATTTTGGGATTGAAATCCGTTTGCCCTCAACAGAGCTAACCCGCGTCATAGTACTAAAATCAGACCATTTTGGGATTGAAATCCATGTTCCTTTGTGCTGTGTATTCGAGTGCTAAGAACTAAAATCAGACCATTTTGGGATTGAAATTGGGATAATGGGGATGATATAGGAGGGGAGGTTTGAACTAAAATCAGACCATTTTGGGATTGAAATATAATAGCAAAGCCGTGGATGCAGGGGACAGTGTAAACTAAAATCAGACCATTTTGGGATTGAAATGTCAATAAGGCAGGCGAGGCAGTACATGTTCCTGTACTAAAATCAGACCATTTTGGGATTGAAATAAAAAAAAGAGAGAGATGGAATTAAATTATTTATTTACTAAAATCAGACCATTTTGGGATTGAAATTTTAAAATCCCCCACATCCAGATTTATGGGGGTGTTACTAAAATCAGACCATTTTGGGATTGAAATTACGATGATGACTTAGTAGAGTCAGCGACTTATTATGACTAAAATCAGACCATTTTGGGATTGAAATTTGGGATACTGCTACTTTGTTCTCCTGGTTCCACGGACTAAAATCAGACCATTTTGGGATTGAAATGTTCATAGGCATAGGGGTTAAACTTCCCTCTAATAAACTAAAATCAGACCATTTTGGGATTGAAATCAAAATGGAGTTGATCAACATTGCCTTATAAAGAGGACTAAAATCAGACCATTTTGGGATTGAAATGAGGGCTTGATGGGTGCCTCTGGACTGGCAAAACTAACTAAAATCAGACCATTTTGGGATTGAAATCCATTTCTTTATGTCGGTTGACTGGCAGTATTTACACTAAAATCAGACCATTTTGGGATTGAAATTCAAAATACAACGGGGTTTTCTATGTTGACGGTTTAACTAAAATCAGACCATTTTGGGATTGAAATTTGTGAAACCTTATCACACATTCCTGGACAAGCCCAACTAAAATCAGACCATTTTGGGATTGAAATCATTTATTCACTTGTTCTTCATCCATTTTTGTCATTACTAAAATCAGACCATTTTGGGATTGAAATAAGTTAAAGCCTGCTTTGACATAGACGAAACAATCACTAAAATCAGACCATTTTGGGATTGAAATCACATGTAGTGGTAGACAGAGAATGCCCGGTAGCCGACTAAAATCAGACCATTTTGGGATTGAAATGCAGTAAGCCCGGTCAGATACCTTTTGAACGCCGAACTAAAATCAGACCATTTTGGGATTGAAATCAATAAATTTCCTTCCTTACTCGGTAACCCTGGATAACTAAAATCAGACCATTTTGGGATTGAAATGTAGAAAAAGAAATAAACCGAACTAAGGACTTAACCACTAAAATCAGACCATTTTGGGATTGAAATCATATTTAAAAAAAAAAGAATCAGCTATGCTGAACTAAAATCAGACCATTTTGGGATTGAAATGTGTTTTCAAGTTTACATTAACGATCCGGGTTAAATTACTAAAATCAGACCATTTTGGGATTGAAATCCGGGAGGACTAAGAAAATGAGATCAGAATATAAAACTAAAATCAGACCATTTTGGGATTGAAATGTGTCTTCATTGTATTCGTATCGGAATTGGAATTCAACTAAAATCAGACCATTTTGGGATTGAAATCGCTTTGACACATTTCTCCGTATGAAGGATGGGAGTACTAAAATCAGACCATTTTGGGATTGAAATGAGTAAAACAGCCCGGAGTGTGAGGGGGTATTTATCACTAAAATCAGACCATTTTGGGATTGAAATTGTATTCTTCTTCCTGGAATACTCCTGCTGTGTATGTACTAAAATCAGACCATTTTGGGATTGAAATTACAGTCTTAATATTAAATCTTCATCACTATCATAGACTAAAATCAGACCATTTTGGGATTGAAATATTGCAAGTGTAATGCTACTTTCAAATCTATTCAATACTAAAATCAGACCATTTTGGGATTGAAATTATATCATTTTATTCTATCCCAGATACTATGATGTTGACTAAAATCAGACCATTTTGGGATTGAAATATGCGAAGATGAGTGAGAAGGAAACGGTGAAGACACACTAAAATCAGACCATTTTGGGATTGAAATTCTTCAAAGTCATCTTGATAATAGATTGTGCCAAGACTAAAATCAGACCATTTTGGGATTGAAATTACAATCAGAATCCACGAAGACTTAAACAAATTCTGACTAAAATCAGACCATTTTGGGATTGAAATGTGATTGTTGGTTGAATATTCCTAGCAACACCTTCTGACTAAAATCAGACCATTTTGGGATTGAAATTAATAATCATATAACAACCACCAATCAGTCCTTTCAACTAAAATCAGACCATTTTGGGATTGAAATGGCAATTAAAAATCTACGACCAACTCGTAAGCCTTAAACTAAAATCAGACCATTTTGGGATTGAAATATATGCTGACCTTGGAATGGAAGATGATTATGCTCTACTAAAATCAGACCATTTTGGGATTGAAATTGTTTATTGCATCATCTCAAAAGTCGGCCATGTCCGACTAAAATCAGACCATTTTGGGATTGAAATGAGATGAACTTCGAGGGTTCAATGGGAAGAGGAAAAAACTAAAATCAGACCATTTTGGGATTGAAATAGCTACGAGGCCGCATTGGGAGTGATAATGGAATATACTAAAATCAGACCATTTTGGGATTGAAATGCAATACCATTTCTCTCTTAATCTAATCACATCACTAAAATCAGACCATTTTGGGATTGAAATTAAGTTAATGTTTAAGTCTTCCTCTACCTTAACTACACTAAAATCAGACCATTTTGGGATTGAAATCTGTATTCCTCTACTATTTGTGCTATCAGTTCCTTAACTAAAATCAGACCATTTTGGGATTGAAATAGTTTTGTGAGCCACTCGTCAAGGTCTTTACTGTTCACTAAAATCAGACCATTTTGGGATTGAAATATGCCTGTGCCAGGCTTACCAGTATCTCTGCCCCATACTAAAATCAGACCATTTTGGGATTGAAATGGAATTCTACAAAACACTAAGCAACTGCATAGAAGAACTAAAATCAGACCATTTTGGGATTGAAATCACTCCAAGGATGGCATTCCACAATAACTCTAATGCACTAAAATCAGACCATTTTGGGATTGAAATCCAGCACCACCCTAAATCTGGATGTGGGGGATTTTAAACTAAAATCAGACCATTTTGGGATTGAAATGGAGTTTTAGTGATGATTACCCTGAGGGGTTGGAGCACTAAAATCAGACCATTTTGGGATTGAAATAAGGTTTTAGTAATAGTGAAGCAGGGTTACAAGCAAACTAAAATCAGACCATTTTGGGATTGAAATTCAATCAAACAAGCCAAGCAGTACATATTCCGGTCCACTAAAATCAGACCATTTTGGGATTGAAATGAACTAGACCTCACAACCCTAGAACTACCCTACATGGACTAAAATCAGACCATTTTGGGATTGAAATTGTTCGTTGTAGATGAAGCAGTCTTGGAGTGTGTCGAACTAAAATCAGACCATTTTGGGATTGAAATAATATCATCTTTTCAATAGCAGTATCATAGGTCGTATGACTAAAATCAGACCATTTTGGGATTGAAATTTTCTTATAGTCCTGCTTTATTTAGTTGAGTAATAAACTAAAATCAGACCATTTTGGGATTGAAATAATATCACGGGATCAATAGATCCCCCAGGATGTGAGACTAAAATCAGACCATTTTGGGATTGAAATCTAACTTATTCTCCTCTGTGAGGGTGGTGCAGACCTACTAAAATCAGACCATTTTGGGATTGAAATTACTTCAAAGTCAATGGTAAGGTATTAGGACGAGTTAACTAAAATCAGACCATTTTGGGATTGAAATAACCGTCTGTAAATGATGTGCTTAGGGAGGGGATGCACTAAAATCAGACCATTTTGGGATTGAAATGCCTAACAATCCGCCCCGGATCCGCGGGTGTAGAATACTAAAATCAGACCATTTTGGGATTGAAATCTGGGAAATGGACAGCCACCCTGGATAGTAGTGATAACTAAAATCAGACCATTTTGGGATTGAAATGAAGGTCAGATCCTCCACCCTTCAGACTTCCCCGTAACTAAAATCAGACCATTTTGGGATTGAAATAAGACATCCGAGAAAAGAAGATCACCATCAACTTCGACTAAAATCAGACCATTTTGGGATTGAAATCCACATAACTCAAACCCCCACCCTTACTCTGAATACACTAAAATCAGACCATTTTGGGATTGAAATTTCACTACTTATATCTACACTGGGGGTGTAA
>Ga0209723_1004297_pt1 | contig 16037 bp, 17 predicted proteins | sample BiotimSIPDNA_2_FD_185750 | JGI IMG/M metagenome (GOLD analysis project Ga0209723, IMG submission 185750) | Anaerobic biogas reactor microbial communites from Washington, USA - Biogas_R2 time_0 SIP DNA (SPAdes) (version 2) | ecosystem: Engineered > Bioreactor > Anaerobic > Unclassified | place... | reverse complement strand
CCGCAGGCAACTGGCGGAACATCTTCGGATCAGCGTGACCACAGTGGATTTGGCATATCAGCAATTGGTGGCCGAAGGCTTTGTGGTTTCTAAGCCCAGAAGTGGTTTTTTTGTTCGGGATTTAATACGTTTGACTTCACCGAACTTTCCTGATAAAGAAATTAATCATTCTACTCTAAAAGAACAAACTTCTTATAAACATGATTTCAAAACCAACTTGGTGGATCCGAACTACTTCCCTTACATGAGACTAGCCAAACTAGAAAAGGAGACTATTTTAGATGATATTAGAGAAAAAATCAATGAACAGGATTTGTTTGGATATGATCCATTACGAAACGAAATAGCCTCATACCTTAGGCGTTATCGAGGGATTCAAGCGGATCCCGCTCAAATTTTAATTGGCACGGGGAGCGAAACAATGGTCACTCTGGTTCGAGGTATCTTTGGAAGCGATGCGGTTGTTGCCCTCGAGAATCCCGGCGTCCCCCGGATTCAAAAATTATATGAAGCATATGGCATCCGTACTTGCCCGATTTCGATTGATTCTGAAGGTATCCATCCCGACGAACTGGTCAAAAACAACTGCACACTGTGTCATGTGACGCCCTCGCATCAATTTCCAACGGGAATCGTGATGCCAATCACTAGGCGATTGGCGCTGCTTGAATGGGTCAATAAAAGTTCTAGTCGTTTTTTAATCGAAGATGATTATGACAGCGAGTTTCGCTTTGGTGGGAATCCGATTCCAGCCTTGTCCAGTCTGGATCGAGAAGGCCGTGTCATCTATATGAATTCTTTTACCAAAAGCATGGCTCCCACGTTGAGAATCAATTTTTTAGTTCTTCCTCCGATACTTGTCCAACGATATCGACAAGTGTTTTTGGGCTTTTCTTCACCGGTCTCCTTGATTGCCCAAGTCTCTCTTGCCCGTTTTATGAAACAAGGATGGTTTGAAAGTCATCTCAATCGGATGAAACACCTCTATCGACAAAAGCGAGATCGACTAATCGCTTCTTTGAAAACCGGCCTGATATCCGATCGTATTCGGATCGTCGGTGAAGATGCGGGCTTGCATTTCTTAATGGAAATCAACGCTGATCTACACGAAAAAGATGTCATCAACGCCGCACAAGAAGCCGGAATCCGGATCGATGGGTTATCGGAGACCGCTTTGGTACCGCTACAGGAAAAAGCATGCACACTGGTGCTGGGATATTCCGGACTCACCGACGTTGAGCAAGCAGCGGATGCATTGAAGCAAGTGATCGATAAATTGATCCATTGAACGCTGATTGAGAATGATCCATTTTGTTGAACCAAGGGACATGTTTGTTGCTTCCATTTGAGAAATTAAATGTTGTGCGCTTTGTGATGAGATAATGTATTTCTATAGCGATTCGAATTTCACTTGAGATTCGGTACCTTCTTTTTGAGCATTTTTTTGAATTTTGGTGCTTCATTATGAAAGCGTTTTATGTTATCATATCAATTGTGATGAAAGCGGTGGAACGATGAGAATTAAACAACATCCCATTTTGGATTTTGAACCCAAACGACCAATCCTTTTCCGTTACAACAATCAGGAAGTGATTGGCTATGAAGGCGATACAATTGCTGCAGCCCTTCATGCCGCGGGGATCAAAGTCCTATCTTTTAGTATGGTCGAAAAGCGACCTCGTGGTTTTTATTGTGCGATTGGCAATTGCGGTTCCTGCCATATGACGGTCAATGGCGTTCCCAATGTCAAAACTTGCCTGACGATGCTTGAAGAAGGCATGGAAGTCGTCAGCATGGAAACAAAGGTGAAATAATATGCGGACGACCGAGTTATTGATCATTGGCGGCGGCCCTGCCGGATTAATGGCCGCAAAAACAGCTTTGGAAGCAGGGGCTCAAGTCACGTTGATTGATCGTAATAATCGATTGGGTGGGCAATTGATCAAACAAACGCACAAGTTTTTTGGATCAGAAAAGCAATATGCCAAAACAAGAGGATTAACGATTGCCGAGAAACTGATCACGGATTTGGAAGATTATCACGATCGTTTAAAAATATGTCTCAATACGACGGCTTTAGGCTTATATCGAGATCGAGTGGTAACGACAGTTTGCAATGATACTTATGACAAGATCCATCCACAAGCAATTATCGTTGCTACGGGCGCGTTTGAAAAATGTTTAGCGTTTGAAAACAATGATCTTCCGGGTATTTACGGCGCTGGGGCGGTTCAAACCTTGATGAACCTGTATGGCGTGTTGCCCGGAAAAGAGATCGTTATGGTAGGAAGCGGAAATATTGGGTTGATCGTATCTTACCAGTTGATCCAAGCGGGCGTCAGGGTCAAAGCCGTATTAGAAGCAGCGCCTGTAATCGGAGGATATAAAGTCCACGCATCCAAACTCCGTCGTTTAGGAGTGCCAATTTTAACGTCTACGACAGTGCAAAAAGCAATTGGTTCACTCGAAATCGAGAAGATTGTCACGGTCAAACTCGATTCAAATTGGCAAGCGATTGAAGGATCGGAAGCAGAAATCTATGTGGATGCTCTTTGCGTAGCAGTCGGATTATCACCAATGCATCAATTGTTATCGATGGCCGATATTCAAATGTGCTATGTTTCTGAACTTGGCGGATTGGTTCCACACGTGTCCGAAGATTATGAAACCAGTCTGGATTCAGTGTTTGTCGCCGGTGATGTGACGGGAGTTGAAGAAGCTTCCAGCGCGATTGTCGAGGGTGCGATTGCTGGGTTAATGGCGGCTAAAAAGATGAACCATCTTCATCCGGAAGCCGACCGAATCCTCTGTGAATACCGAACGCAGTTGGATAATCTTCGCTCTGGTCCATGTGGATGCAAAATCCGAAACGGACTGGGGAAACTCAAGGAGAATCAACATGTTGGATAAAACTGGTGTTCCGACTATCGAACAAATCCGATCGCGATTTCATGATCAGGCCACATTGGTACGACCAAAAGCCATTTTGGAATGTTATGAAAACATTCCTTGCAACCCTTGTGAAACAAGTTGTCCTTTTAATGCAATCCATATTGGCGAAGATATCAATCAGAAGCCTGTTCTAGATCCCGACAAATGCACCGGGTGCGGCATTTGTGTTTATAGTTGCCCTGGGTTGGCGATCATTGTCTGTCAATTGATCAATCAAAAAGCACGCTTTAAAATTCCATATGAATTGCTGCCAATTCCCAAAGCAAATGAAGAATGGATTGCTGTCGATCGATCTGGGAATGCTATTGGTACGGCAACGATCATTAAAGTCGATTGCCTTGGAAAACAACAAAAAACAACCATTGTGACCGTAGAAGTGCCCATTGAAAAGCTCTATGAGTTTATTACGATTCGGAGTCCCTATGAATAAAAAAGATATCATACTGTGTCGCTGTGAAGACGTATCGCTGGCCGATGTGGAACGGTTACTTCACGAAGGATATCATACATATGAAGAGATCAAACGCCAACTACGGGTGGGAATGGGTCCTTGTCAAGGACAAATCTGCGGTGATTTGATTCGGCGAGAGATTGCCCGATATCTCAAAGAAAACATCGAGTCGATTCCCACGCACAAGACACGTCCTTTGACCATCGGTGTTAAAATCAAGTCCATTAAGGATGGTGCTGACCATGAACGCTGATGTCGTCATCATTGGTTCTGGAATCAGCGGTGCCAGCATTGCCTATAATCTTGCTCTTCGCGGCCTCAAAAACATTGTGGTTATTGATAAAAGTTACCCAACCAGTGGCTCGACCGGACGCTGTGGAGCTGGAGTCCGACAACAATGGGGAACAAAGGGAAACTGCATCATGGCAAAGCACTCGATCGAGTTCTTTGAAACGGCACAAAAAACGCTAGATTATCACGAAGACATCGAGTTTAAACAAGAAGGTTATTTGATTTTAGCAACCACCATAGAAGAAGAAAAGGAATTTGCGGAAAATATTCTTTTACAAAATAGCTTGAATATTCCAGCTCGTCAATTAACCAAGGAAGAAGCATTGGCAATAGTTCCTCATTTGAATCCAGATGCTTTTATCAGTGCGACTTTTTGTCCAACCGATGGTCATTTAAATCCCTTCAAGATGACGGACGCTTATTATCAGGCAGCAAAAAAACAAGGCGTACTCTTTCGCTTTTTTGAGGAGGTCACCGCAATTGAGCGCTATAACGGCAAGATTCAAGCCGTTATAACCCAATGTGACCGTTATGATACATCTGTTGTCGTCAATGCCGCAGGAGGCTTTGCAAGAGAGATTGCCGAAATGGTTGGAGTAGATCTCCCGGTATATCCCGAAAATCATGAAATTTTAGTCACCGAGCCCGTCGCAAAAATGCAAGGACCGATGGTGATGTCATTTTCAAAAAATATCTATTGCCAACAAGTACCACACGGAAGTTTCTTAATGGGAAGAACCACCCCTGGACAACCCAGCAATCATGATATTGGCTCTTCTTGGCAGTTTTTAGATGAAATGGCTAAGACGGTCTGCGATATTCTGCCCAAAATAGGCGAACTGCGTGTCATCCGTCAATGGGGTGGATCTTACGCAGTATCTCCCGATCATCAACCTATCATATCATCCGTCAAACAACAGGCGGGGTTTTATCTCGCTTGCGGTTTCAGCGGTCACGGGTTTATGTTCGCTCCAATGACCGGTATCTTGCTTTCTGAAATCATGCTCGATTTACCACCTACCCTGGATGTTTCAGAATATGATTTGGATCGGTTTACTCAAAACCAGAAAATAGTCAAAGAGAAATCAGTTGTATAATAAGGAGGAAACACATGGCAATTTATCCCTATCAAACGGAACCACTTACCGATTTTTCACAATCGGCTAACCGCGAACGTTATCAAGCGGCTTTAGCCAAAGTCGAAGCATCACTGGGTGAGGTATTCCCATTAGTCATTGGGAATGAGAAAATCATGACCGATGTATTGGCTTGCTCAACCAATCCAGCCAACCACCAACAGGTGATTGGACGAATCAGTCAAGCTGGAATACCAGAAGCGGAAAAAGCAATGGTAGCCGCACTGACAGCTTTCGAATCTTGGCGAAAAGTGAACCCAGCTATCCGAGCGGATGTCTTATTTAAAGCTGCTGCGATATTAAAACGCGAGCGCTTTGAGTTCAATGCTCTGATGACATTGGAAGCTGGAAAACCGTGGGTAGAAGCCGATGCCGACACGGCAGAAGCCATTGATTTCTTAGAATATTATGGCCGCCAAATGTTGGAATTGATCCGCATAGATGACAACGTGTTGAGTCGGAAAAATTTGGAACGAAATGAATATCGCTATATTCCTCTTGGCGTCGGAGCAATCATCACTCCTTGGAACTTTCCACTCGCGATTTTAACGGGCATGACAACCGCAGCCATCGTTTCTGGCAATACAGTATTATTGAAGCCCGCTTCTACGACTCAAGTCATCGCCTACCGTTTCGTTGAGCTTCTTAAGCGTGCGGGCTTACCGGATGGAGTTGTCAATTTTGTTCCCGGAAAAGGATCGGAGATTGGTAATTACATTGTCAAACATCCGAAAACACGTTTTATCTCTTTCACAGGGTCAAAAGCAGTCGGCCAATCCATCTATGAGAATGCCGCGAAAGTACAACCCGGACAAATCTGGTTGAAACGGGTGATCGCCGAGATGGGTGGAAAAGATGCCATTTTAGTGGATAAAGATGCCGATCTTGATCTTGCGGCCGATAGTATCGTGGCTTCTGCGTTTGGATTTTCCGGTCAAAAATGCAGCGCGTGTTCGCGAGCGATTATTCACCAGGATATCTATGATGTTGTCGTTGAAAAAATTACTACTCGGACGAAGAAATTAACCATGGGTGACCCAAGAAACTTTGAACTCCAAGTGGGCCCTGTCAATGATCTACAAGCCTTTCAATCCATCATGAATTATATTACGATCGGCAAACAAGAAGGTCGGCTAGTTGCGGGTGGCAAAGGCGATAACACAAAAGGATTCTTCATTGAACCGACGGTGTTTGTGGATGTTGATCCGAAGGCGAGAATCATGCAGGAAGAAATTTTTGGTCCGGTCTTAGCGGTTGCCAAAGCAAGCGATTTTGAAACGGGATTGAAAATTGTCAATGACACCGAATATGGATTGACAGGCGCGGTGATTTCGAATGATCGCTGTCATTTAGAACTCGCACGCGAAGAGTTCCACGTTGGCAATCTCTATCTCAACCGGAAATGCACCGGGGCGATTGTCGGTTATCAGCCGTTTGGTGGTTTCAATATGAGCGGTACTGATTCAAAAGCCGGCGGCCCCGATTATCTCTTGCTACACATGCAAGGGAAGTCAATCTCGGAGGCGTTTTAGACGAAACAAGATATCTCCGTCGTTTCGAATGCTTTCACAGAAAAGAGTTGAACCTATTTCATGACCATCTTCGATATCAAATCCACCCTTCCCACTACTGAAGAAGCAAAAATGGAATTAATGGCTATTTTACATCGTAGCCATCCCGAAAAAATTATTAAAATAATCCATGGATACGGATCCACGGGTGTCGGTGGAAAGATTAAAAAGATGACCCATCAAGTATTGAAACAAGCGGTCAAAAGCAACACAATCCGCGCGTTTATTCCTGGGGAGGCAACGACCACGCTCATGGGGTATGATGAAGTCATTTTTACCTATCGTCATCTTATAAAAGGCGACACAGATTTTCATCGGGGAAACGACGGCATCACCTATGTCATTTTTTAATAATACCAGAGAAAACTCAGATAAAGAACCCTCTGGTTTTTTGTGAGTGTAACGCTTTTTTCTTGGTTTTCCGAAGTCATCGTGCTATAATGTTTTTGTAAGCGTTTTCTATCTTTTATACAACTGTCGACATTCAATATATAAGGAGGAAACATATGAACAAATTTGATTACATGGAAAAGCATGGCTATGAACAAATCGTTTATTTTTATGACAGAACAACTGGTTTAAAAGGCGTCACAGTAATACACAATACCACGTTAGGACCCGCATTGGGTGGAACCCGGTTGTGGAACTACGCGAGTGAAGAAGACGCGGTAATGGATTGCTTGAGATTGGCTCGGGGGATGACTTACAAAGCCGCTGCCGCAGGTTTGAATCTCGGTGGGGGAAAAACCGTGTTATTCGGTGATGCCAACACAGTGAAAAACGAAGCCTATTTCCGAGCTTTGGGTCGTTATGTTCAAAGTCTGAACGGACGCTACATTACTGCTGAAGATGTCAATACATCCACAAAGGATATGGAATTTGTTCATATGGAAACCAACTATGTCGTCGGATTAGAGGGTAAGTCTGGTAATCCCTCTCCCATCACTGCCCTTGGCGTATTTCATGGGATTCGCGCCTCATTAAAACACGTGTTTGGATCCGATGATATTTCAAACCGTACGTTTGCGGTTCAAGGAACCGGACAGACCGGATATTATTTGGTTAACTATTTGGTTGAAGCGAAAGCAAAGAAAATCTATTTCACGGAAATCAATCAAAAATATATCGATCGGATGAAAAAAGAGCATCCGGATGTCACTTTTGTCAAACCGGAATTAATCTTTGGACTCGATGTCGATGTCTTCGCCCCTTGTGCTTTAGGAGCGATTCTGAATGACGAAACCATACCGCAAATCAAAGCGAAGATTGTCGCAGGAAGTGCGAACAATGCGCTTGCGGATGAACAGAAGCACGGACAAATGTTGAAAGATGCCGATATCTTGTATGCGCCAGATTTTGTCATCAATGCCGGCGGTTTGATCAATGTCTATCATGAATTGAGTTCTTACAACCGTGAAGCTGCTATTCATGATACCGAAAAGATCTATGATCGGCTATTGGATATTTTCCAAATCGCTGAAAAAGAAAATATCACCACACACGCGGCGGCGAAAGTGTTTGCAAAGAACCGGATCGAAACAATTGCCGGTGTCCGATCGAATTACATTAAAAGGTAGCCTATGAAACGGATCACATTCATAACTGGCTATTATGGGTCGGGAAAAACAGAAATATCGTTGAATCTCGCAATCCAAAAGCAAGTCAATTATCTTGTGGATTTGGATATCATCAATCCCTACTTTCGTTCTCGAGAAGCCGAAGGATTTCTCAAGCAAAAAAACATTGAGATCATATCATCGGATTTACAGAATGGAGCTTATGCCGATGTTCCCTATTTATCGAAAAAAATCTTCATGCCGTTTCGTCAATCAGATAAAACGGCAATTTTCGATGTGGGCGGCAATGATTTGGGTGCCAAAGTCATGCGGCAGTTTGAACAAGAGTACTCATCCGACATTGATCTCTTTGTTGTCGCCAATGTCTATCGGGATGAGACTCACGATGGAGCAAGTATCCTTCGAATGATCCGTGAAATCGAAGGCGCTTCTGGTTTTAAGGTGACGGGAATCATCAACAATTCCAATCTGCTTCGAGAAACCACCTATGATGATATTCTGGTGGGCGAAGCGAAAATAGCCGGTGTGGCAAAAAAAGCGGACATTCCCATCGTTTTTACCTCTGTTTATGAAGAATTGTATGATCCCACAATTCCAATTGCCGGAGAACCCTTGATCCTCAAACTCTATTTTCGAAAGAATTGGTACTAGGAGGTACACATGCCAAAAGGAAAAACTATCTTTGACTACGAAAGATGCAAAGGCTGCCTTCTTTGCGTCGAATTTTGTCCCCAAAAGATTCTATATCAAGACAAGACGACATTGAATCGCGCTGGATATAATATCATCAAAGTATCCGATCCCGATAAATGCATCGGCTGTGCTTTTTGCGCCATCATGTGTCCGGATTCCGTCATCACAGTGGAGGTGGACAAATAATGGCTAAGACACTGATGAAAGGCAATGAAGCGATCGCTGTTGCCGCAATGATGGGCGGTTTAGATGCTTACTTTGGTTATCCGATCACGCCTCAAAACGAAGTTTCCGAATATTTAGCAAAACATTTATTGCCCAACGGGAAAGTTTTTTTACAAGCTGAATCCGAAGTTGCGGCCATTAATATGGTCTATGGGGCAGCAGCAGCGGGAAAACGAGTGATGACCTCTTCGTCATCGCCGGGCATCGCCTTAAAACAAGAAGGCATCTCATATATTGCTGCAGCTGAACTTCCCTGTGTCATCGTCTCGGTAATGCGCGGCGGGCCTGGACTAGGTGGAATTCAACCTTCTCAATCCGACTATTATCAAGCCACTCGTGGTGGGGGAAATGGCGATTATCAAGTGATCGTTTTTGCTCCAGAAACAATCCAAGAAACGATCGATACCCTTAAAGAGGCTTTTGACATTGCCGATTACTACCGAAATCCGGTTATGGTTCTTGTCGACGGATTGATCGGGCAGATGATGGAATCGGTCGATTTAGAGAAACAAAGCAAAAAACGTTTTCTGCCAAACAAGGATTGGGCGGTAAGCGGCACAAAGAATCATCCTGGCCGGAATATTGTCAATTCCTTGTTTTTAGACCCACAACAATTGGAAAATCACAATATCCATCTTCAGGAAAAGTACCAATTGATCAAAAAGAATGAAACAAAAACAGAAGTTTTCGGCATTGACGATGCGGATTATGTCATCGTCGCTTACGGCACAATGGCGCGTATTTGTCGCTCCGCAATTGAAATTTTGGAAGAAAAAGGCATTCACGTCGGAATGATCCGTCCCATCTCCCTATGGCCATATCCCAAGGCGATATTTACAGAAATAAACCCCTATTGTAAAGGTATTCTTTGCACGGAGATGAGTATGGGGCAAATGTTGGATGATGTCTTAATCGCCAACAACGGACGATTGCCGGTTGGCTTTTATGGCCGCACTGGTGGCATGGTTCCTGATCCTGAAGAAGTGGTTGAGGCGATCTTGAATTTTTCAAACAGGGTGGTGAGATAATGGAAATCAAATACCAAAAGACGAAAGGTCTGACCGAAACACCACTATCGTATTGTCCAGGCTGTACTCACGGAATCATTCATAAATTAGTGGCGGAATCCTTGGAAGAATTGGGATTGCTGGATGAGGCTATCGGCGTGGCTAGCGTCGGTTGTTCAGTGTTTTCCTATCAGTTTTTCAATTGCGATATGATTCAGGCTCCTCATGGGCGAGCCTGTGCAGAAGCCACCGGATTGAAACGGGTGTTGCCCCAAAATACCGTATTCACCTATCAAGGTGACGGGGACTTGGCGTCGATCGGAATCGCAGAAACGATCCACGCAGCCAATCGAGGCGAAAACATTACCGTGATCTTCATTAATAATGCTATCTACGGAATGACGGGAGGACAAATGGCTCCCACAACACTTCCTGGGCAGAAAACAACGACCTCCCCCGAAGGAAGAAACACTCTGATTCAAGGCTATCCTATCAAAATATCGGAAATTTTTTCTCAAATTGAGGGAGTAGCCTATTTGGAGCGTGTGAGCGCAACCGATCCCAAACAAGTTTTAAGAGCTAAAAAAGCTATTAAAAAAGCATTTTCGTATCAAAAAGAAAAACGAGGATTTACGTTGATTGAAGTGTTATCAAGCTGTCCAGTCAACTGGGGAATGACGCCCATTAATGCCTTAAAATGGATCAAAGACACGATGACTCAGATATATCCGCTTGGCGTCTTTAAAGATAAGGGTGAAGACCATGTCTGAGTTGAAAAATATTAAAGTGGCTGGTTTTGGAGGCCAAGGCGTTATGATGTTTGGGCAACTATTGGCATATTGCTCGACTCACGACGAGTTGAATAGTCTCTGGTTTCCCTCTTATGGCCCAGAAACAAGAGGTGGAACCGCCAATTGTTCCGTAATCATTTCCAAGAAACCGATCAATTCGCCGGTTTTTCGCGATGCGGATCATTTGGTGGCTTTTAACGAACCATCTCTCACTAAATTTCAACATTTCCTGCGTCCGAACGGATTAATTCTCTACAATTCATCGTTGATAAAATCAACAGTGTCTTCCAAAAACGGTCTTGTTGTGGGTGTTCCCATCAACGATATCGCTTCGGAACTAGGAAATCCCCAAGTCGCTAACATGGTGATGTTGGGAGCTTATATGCAATTGAGCAATCTGTTTTCGAATGACACTATCGCCAAGGTTCTCAAGAAGTTTTTGGGAGAACGAAAAGCTCATTTGTTCGACTTAAATATCGACGCGATATCGGCTGGAAGACACTATATTATAGAACAAGGAATACAGTATGCTTAAGTCTGTTGGAGATCTTGTCAATATTGTTAAAACAATTCATCCGAAACGAATAGCGGTTGTTTTTGCTCATGATGAATTTGTCATTGATGCGGTGCATGAAGCAGCCAAGTTGGGTGTGATCAAGCCAATATTGATTGGGGATCAACAAATGATCAACTCCATCATCCGGGAAAAAGGCTGTCAAGGGTCTCCCGACATAATCCATTGCATCGATCCCGAAGAAGCAACCAAAATCGCCATGGATCTTGTCAATAAAGGTGACGTTGACATCGTGATGAAAGGGTTGATTGACACCAAGATTCTTTTGAAGGGCGTCGTAAACAAGGATTACGGAATTCGGTTGTATCCGCTTTTAAGCCATGTAGGCTTAGTATCGATTCCTGGTCATCCTCGTGTGTTGTTCGCGTCCGATGGTGCAATGAACATCCAACCTTCCGTGGAAGAAAAACGTCTGATTATTGAAAACGCGGTGCTTTTGGCCCATTCTCTAGGTTATTCCATGCCAAAAGTTGGATTGGTATCATCAGTTGAAAAGGTGAATCCAAAAATCCAATCGACAGTGGATGCCGGAGAAATCGTTCAATATTATCAAGCGAATCCGCCAAAAGATTTTCTAATTGACGGCCCCTTTGCTATCGATAACTTGGTTTCCTTGGAATCAGTTAAACATAAAGGAATCCAAAGCCCGGTTGCTGGAGAATGCGATATCTTAATCTTTCCGAATCTGGACGGAGGAAATATCTTTTATAAAACGACTGTTTTCTTAGCAAATGGAATCTCTGCTGGAATAATCATCGGTGCGAAAGTCCCGATTGTGTTAACAAGTCGGGCAGATTCTTCCCAAGCAAAACTCTATTCTATTTTACTGGCGGTGGTGAATCAAGATGGATTACTTATTGCTGGTCATTAACCCTGGGTCCACATCAACAAAAGTCGCGATTTTTATTAATGATAAGTTGATCCAAGAACAAGTGTTAAAACATGAAGTCGCTGATTTAAAACCATTTCCAAAAATCGTAGACCAACTCGAATTTCGCAAACAGATCATAATTGATTTTTTAGCGGAACACCGGTATTCAGTTGAGAATATCGATGTGTTTGTCGGTCGTGGCGGCATGTTGAAATCATTGAAACAAAACGGTACTTTCCGAATCACCGAAAACATGGTGACTGATTTAAGACAGGCGAAATATGGGCAACACGCCTCTAATTTAGGCGCGATATTGGCGTACGAATTAGCCCGTCCTTATAATCGTCCTGCCTTTACGGTCAATCCTGTGTCTGTTGATGAAATGAACGATATCGCTCGCGTTTCTGGCCTAAAAGGGATTGAAAGAAGCAGTATCTTCCACGCCCTAAATCACAAAGCGATTGCCAGACGCCATGCAAAAGCGGTCGGAAAAGAGTATGATGAGCTTACGTTGATTATTGCCCATCTCGGGGGTGGAATAAGCGTCGCATTGCACGAAAAAGGACGGGTTGTGGATGTCAACAATGCGTTGGGTGGCGACGGTCCATTTTCACCCGAAAGAACCGGTTCTTTGCCGACATATCCCTTGATCGATCTCTGTTTTTCGGGCAAATACACCCAAGAGCAAGTTAAAAAAATGCTGGTTGGCGGAGGCGGATTAGTGTCATATCTCGGTACAGCTAATGGGATCGAAATAGATAAACGAGTCAAATCCGGTGACCTCGAAGCAGATTTTTATATGAGAGCAATGGCTTATAATGTGATCAAAGAAATCGGCAGTCTTTATTTTGCTGCTGGAGCAAATGTCGATGCCGTTATTCTAACGGGCGGTTTGGCTAGAAACGAATTCTTTGTTCAACTTATCAAGGATAAAATCCAACCAATCAAACCGGTAGTGGTCTATCCGGGTGAAGATGAAATGCGGGCATTGGCAGAAGGCGCACTTCGCGTATTAGCTCAAGAAGAAAAACTTCAAGTGTATGAGTAATTATGCTTTAGATATATCAAGAAAAGCAGGTCCTAAGACCTGTTTTTCGTATCTTGAAACAAGCAGGTCAAGGCAATCATTTCCGAGTAATCAGAATCATTATATATTTTTTCACATTTTCTAGCACTCAATTATTGACAGTGCCAAGAAGTGTGATATAATAATGTTAGCACTTAAATAACAAGAGTGCCAGACGAGACAAAAAAGGAGTGAAATAAATGTTAAAACCGTTACATGACAATGTTGTCCTGAAGAAAGAAAAAGTTGAAAAGAAAACCGCCAGTGGTATCATACTGACGGGGGATGTCAAAGATCAGCCCAGCTTCGCCAGTGTGATCGCCGTCGGAGAAGGCGCTATTGTTGATGGCAAACTCACGCCTCTTTCCGTCAAAATTGGTGACAAAGTTGTCTACAAAAAATATTCTACAACTGAGTTTAAATTCGAAGAGGAAGAATATCTGATCATTGCAGAAAAAGATATTCTTGCCATTCTGGAATAGGAGTGAAATCATGAGTAAAGAAATCCGTTTTTCTAAAGAAGCAAGAGAATCAATGTTAAAAGGCGTCGATACGTTAGCAGATGCCGTCAAAGTGACGTTGGGACCCAAAGGCCGTAATGTCGTTTTGGATAAAGGCTATGGGTCGCCGATGATTACCAATGACGGTGTGACGATCGCCAAAGAAATCGAACTGAAAAACCCGTTCGAAAATATGGGAGCGAAATTGGTTTATGAAGCTGCCAACAAGACGAATGATGTTGCCGGCGATGGAACCACTACCGCCACTGTTCTCACGCAATCCATGATTCATAAAGGTTTTGCGAATGTTGAAAAGGGCACCAATCCTGTGTTCATGCGTGAAGGCATGGAAATGGCAGCAAAAGAAGTAGCGAAAAAGTTATTGGAGAAAACCCATAAAATTGAAACCAATGAAGATATCGCCAGCGTCGCAACCGTGTCTTCCGGTTCTTTGGAAATTGGTGAAATTATCGCCAAGGCGATGGATAAAGTGGGCAGAAGCGGCGTCATCAGTGTCGACGAATCCAAAGGCTTCGATACCTATTTGGAGGTTGTTGAAGGATTGCAATATGATAAAGGCTACATTTCTCCCTATATGGTGACTGATCGGGAAAAAATGGAAGTGGTGCTCGAGAATGTGAATGTGTTGGTCACCGATCAAAAAATCTCGAACATCAAAGACATATTGCCCTTATTGGAAGAAATCGTCCAAGCCAGCAAGCCGCTTTTGATTATCGCAGATGATATAGAGAATGAAGTACTCTCGACCTTGATCGTCAATAAACTGCGTGGGACCTTTAATGTGGTTGCGACCAAAGCTCCTGGTTTTGGAGACAATCAAAAAGAAATGTTACAGGACATTGCCACTTTGACCGGTGCAAAATTCTTAGCAAAAGATTTGAATCTTGAAATCAAAGATGCAAAGATGGTGGATCTAGGCGTTGCAAAAAGAGTCATCGTTGCCAAGGAAAACACTACGATCATCGATGGATCGGGAGATAAGAGTCTGATTCAAGATCGGGTTGCGGAAATCAAAACTCATATCGAAAAATCCACTTCAGATTACGATAAGAAACGTCTCAGCGAACGATTGGCAAAGTTGACGAACGGTGTTGCTGTTGTAAAAGTAGGTGCGACTACCGAAACCGAATTAAAAGAAAAGAAATTGAAAATTGAAGATGCATTAAATGCGACAAAAGCAGCTGTCGAAGAAGGAATCGTTTCGGGTGGCGGTGCAACTTTCGTTGAAATTTATAACGAAGTAAAACAGTCACTGAAATCTGACAATATTGATATCCAAAAGGGTATCAACGTGGTTCTGGAATCTCTCTTGGCACCGATATATCAGATTGCTGAAAACTCTGGATATGACGCCTTGGAAGTGGTGGAAATTCAAAAGAAAGCCAAGAAAAACATTGGATTTGATGCCAAGAAAGGCGAATGGGTGGATATGTTCAAACGCGGAATCGTTGATCCAACCAAAGTTACCCGAAGCGCTCTTCTCAATGCGGTTTCGATTTCATCGCTCTTCATCACAACCGAGGTAGGCGTTGCCGAAGTCAAAGAAGAAAAACCGGCTATGCCTCAACCCGACATGTATTGATTTCAAACCAAAGGACGGAATTCCCGTCCTTTTTTATTGTCTTTTCTCAAGCATATTGCTATACTATAAAAAATGACTGACTGAGGAGTGACTCGATGATAGATACAGTGCTGTTTGATTTGGATGGAACTCTCTTGTGGATGGATGAACAACGCTTCATCCAAACGTATTTTACCGCGTTAAAAGTCAAGTTTGAACAAGCCGGTTTTCAAAGTAGCCATCTGCTTGATTTTATCTGGTCCGGATTGGACGCGGTGCGTAATAACCAAGGGAGTCAAAGCAATGAATCTGCGTTTTGGGAACGATTTTTAGAATTGTCTCATTGGAAAAAAACCGAAGTAGAGCCGCTTTTTCTTCATTTCTACAATCATGAGTTCAGTCAAGCACAAAACACAACGAAGCCATTCGCCAACGCTTTTAACTTGCTAAATGATCTTCGCTCTTCAAACATTCGGCTGATTCTCGCCACCAATCCAATATTCCCTGAAGTGGCAACTAAAAAACGGATTGAATGGGCGGGGTTGGATCCTTCTTGTTTTAGTTGGATCACCACCATGGAGAATTCATTCTTTGCCAAACCACATCCCGGCTATTATCAAGCCATTTTATCGCGATTTTCAATTAAACCAGAGCAATGTATGATGGTGGGAAACGATGAAAAGGAGGACATGATAGCAGGAGAGCTAGGAATTCAGACTTATCTCGTTATCGATTGTTTAATCCCTGAAA
>Ga0209723_1004283_pt1 | contig 16082 bp, 12 predicted proteins | sample BiotimSIPDNA_2_FD_185750 | JGI IMG/M metagenome (GOLD analysis project Ga0209723, IMG submission 185750) | Anaerobic biogas reactor microbial communites from Washington, USA - Biogas_R2 time_0 SIP DNA (SPAdes) (version 2) | ecosystem: Engineered > Bioreactor > Anaerobic > Unclassified | place... | reverse complement strand
TCTCCGAAGAAGAAGCCGAAAAAGATGAACAAGAAAAAGCGAAATCATGTATCAACGGCTCGCGTGCTCGAACAATCCCGACAAAAACGTGCATGTGCGGTGTGAACACCCACCTATAAATGGCTGGCCTTGGCCCCAAACGCGGTTCCGGAATTGTGATCCGCCGAGAGGTCGGCATCGACGAGATGCCGGATCGAGGTGAATCACCGTCCGTTGCGGCCGAAGCGGCCGAGGAGATCCAAAGAGCCGAAAAGACGAGTAAGATCATCTACACGTCCGCAAGCGGTGTCAAAGTCCTGAGCACGCCCCGCGACAAGTGGTTGGCCGGAATCGCGCGATAGCGGACCGCCAGTCGTGTCCATCTGGCGACTTGCCGACGCTACGACCCCAGCCACCCAGTTCGTTGGAAATCCGGCCCAGGTCCGTTACACTGAATGCCTGCTCTGATATCCACCCGGACCGACGATTTTTCCAGGGAGTCACCCATGAATCGACGCAAAGCACTTACTCTCATGGCAGGCGCAACAGCCGGTGCAACTCTTGGTTCCAAGACCTTGGGAAACCAGGTGGCCGATTCCGAGCCGGCCATCGAGATCGATCCGAAGCCGCTTCATGAGTTGTCGCCCCATCTGTACATGCAGTTCATGGAACCGCTCGGCGCCACCGACGGCTCCGTCGAAGCGAGTTGGGACCATCAGGCCGACTGCTGGCGCCCCGATCTGATCGAAGTCACCCGCAAGCTCGCCCCCGGCATGGTCCGCTGGGGCGGTATCTTCTGCGACTTCTACCGCTGGCGCGAAGCGGTCGGACCCCGCAACCGCCGCGTGCCTATCGTCAACCTGCTGTGGGGCGGAATCGAGTCCAACCAGGTCGGCACGGCCGAGTTCGTCGATTTCTGCCGCCAGGTCGAAGCCGATCCCCTCATCTGTGTCAACTTCGAGTCCGACGGCCGCGAGCGTTACATGCGATACAAGGACAGTCTGCGCACCGCCGACGCCCAGGAGGCTGCCGCCTGGGTCGCCTACTGCAATCAGCCCGACAACGCCGAGCGAATCGCCAACGGGCAGGCGTCGCCGCTGACGGTCAAGCATTGGCAGATCGGAAACGAGACCTCCTACGATCGCAAGGGCTTCGATCTGGAAACGGCCGGCAGGAAGACGACCGAATTCGCCCGGGCGATGCGATCGGCCGATCCGCAGATCAAACTGATCGGTTGGGGCGACAGCGGCTGGGCGCCGCGGATGGCCGAGATGGCGGGCGAGCATCTCGACTACCTGGCTTTCCATCACATGTTCAACCCGGACAATCGCCAGCATCCGGTGCTGCGAGATCTGGAGTATCGCAAGGACCCCGACCGTACCTGGCACCTGTTGATGGAAGCCTACCAGATCCACGAGCGGAAGATCCGCGAGATCCGCGATTCCGCGGCCGATTCCGGCATCCCCCTGGCCATGACCGAATGCCACTTCTCGATCCCGGGCCGCGATCGCTGCGACCTCCTCTCCACCTGGGCGGCCGGCGTTTCCTACGCCCGCATGCTCAACGTTCACCAGCGCTACGGCGACGTGCTCAAGATCGCCACGGCCGCCGACTTCTGCGGCACCCGCTGGAACGTCAACGCCGTGATGCTCCCCGTCCCCGGCAAGAGCGGCGCCTACATGATGCCGGTGGCACGCGTCATGAGCCTCTACCGCCGTCATACCGGCCAGCAGCGCGTCGACGTGACTCGATCGGCCGACGGCCTCGACGTCGTCGCCAGCCGCAGCGGCGACCGGCTGTTCATCCATGTCGTCAACACCCGGCGAACCGAGTCGATCGCGACAAAGATCGCGGTCGCCGGCGCCCAAGTTGCCGGCGGCCGCGTGTTCCAGATCGCCGCGGAGCCCGAGCAGGAGATCACTCAGTTCAATCCCGACCTGCTGGAGCCCGTCGAGAAGAAACTCTCCGCCGACGCAGCATGGACCTTCCCTGCCGCGTCGGTCACGGCGATCGAAATCGAAACCGAGGGGTTGGGAGGAAAAAGGTGACAGCCACCTTTTGTGCGCAGCACCCGAAGGGCCGTTCCGGCAAAAGGTGGCTGTCACCTTTTTCCGGGAATCCCGCAGGGCTATTCAGCCCTACACCAAGGCTTCCTTGCAGAACTGCACGCACTTGGTGACTTCCTGAACGGCGTCGGAGTCTTCGGGCACCTTGTATTCCAACTCGATGTCGGCCGGGAAGGTCAGACCGTTTCGCTTCATGTACTGAAGCGTCAACGCCACCGGCGTGTCGCCCTGCCCGAACGGCATGTTGGGACCGTTATTCACTTTGCGGTCCTTGAGGTGGATGCTGAGAATCCGGTCGCGGAACTTCTCGATCAGCGGGATCGGCGAGTGGTTCGTGCCGGCCACATAGTGCCCGATGTCGAAGTTGATGCCCAGATACTTGCCGTGCGACAGGATGTCGCCGTCGTAAGTCGTCGGGGTGAGCTGGGTGTGGTTGTGAAAACCGATCATGATCTTGTGCTTGTCTGCCATGGGACCGAGCCGCTTGGCAGCGTCTTCCGAAAGCTCACGCGTGATGCCTCTGGCGCCCAGAGCCTTGGCGACCTGGAAGTAGTACTCGATCTGCTCGTCGGGCATGCCGGCGTTGCCGATGTCGCCAAACTTGACGATGTGAATGCCGACTCCCGCGTCGTTGTACATCTTCCGCAAGTCCGCGAACTTCGCCATGGGTGCCGAAAGCCGCCAGTCGACAAGCGCCTTGTTGTCGCCTTTGCGAACAGGGGCAGGGGCGCCGGCGAACTGCTCAGCCGGGTCGCCCATCAGTTCGATCGAACTGATGCCGTTCTGCACGACGTACTTGAGAATGTCCTCGGCCGTGCTGGGCATCGAACGATAACTGTACGTGATGACTCCGATCTGAACGCCGCCGAAATTCGAGTTGGGCTTGTCAGCCGCAGCGGCACGGACCGCCCGCGGAATCATCGACGAGGCGGCCAGGGCCGCCGTGGCGCCAAGGAACGTTCTTCGGGAAACAGACGGTTTCTGATCTTTCATGATTTCTTCTCGCTCAGCAGGTGGAACAGAGACAACTCGGGCTCGCTCCCCGGGAGGAGCCTGCGGGAATCCTCATGATAGACCGGCGACTTCCCGAAAGTCCACCTCTCCCGTCAGATACGGCGGAATCCTCCCGTCGATCACGGTTTCAGGGACCAGAAGAACCACCGAACGCTCAACCATAGGAACATCGCGGAGCCGACGAGCACGGCCGCGGCAGGCAAGATGCCCCCGCCCGGATGGAACGCAACAAAAGGCGCGGCGATGATCCCGCCAACGGACAGGATCGCCGTCAGCGGGCTGTTGAACCGGCACACCCCCTTCAGATTTCGATAGTATTTCGGATTCGCTGTCCGGTAGCGCTCGAAGCACTCGGTATCTCTGCCGAACAACGAGGCGACAAACACGGCCACGACGACCGCCGCGAGAATCACGAGACCTATCACCATGATGATCATCTGGCCCGTGGTCATGTCAGCCATTCTCCGGCCTTTGCAGATTCAGAGTAGATGCGAGAAGATTCCCGCTTGACCTGTCTACAGCTTCACAGTGTAAACTTCTTGAAGTACGCGAGTCAAATGAACTGCGAGACGGCAGAAATGGCGGAAGAATGCACAATCGGGCGGTTGGCCGTTTACGCCTCTTTCTTCTCCGCCTGCAGCCCGCGCAAAATCATGATCTTCTGCCAGATCTTCCGCGCCAAGCTCGTGCACAGCGTCTCCAGGTCGTTCGCGGCATCCGTCGCGTCCGTGTCGTGAAAGTCGGCCACGTACAGGTACCCCAGCTTGCTCGTCAGCGAGAGCGTCTCCGTGCGGTAGTCGAGGTAGCGGCCCAACTCGAAGGCGTTCAGCTTTCGCTTGGGACTGTTGGCCGTCGGCCGGCTCACTTGCGCCAGGCCGTCCGGGTCCTTGGTCAACTGGTTTTGCAGAGACGCGGTCGCCCTCATTTGCGAGATCAAGGGCGATATCCGCAACAACCTGAAACGCTCGAAGCAGGCGTGAGACAGGCTGCAGTAGTGGGTCGCACCTGCCGGGTGCGATCAAGTGCCGGCACGAACGGCGTGGCGCAGTCTTTTCACGCCACCCAACGAAGCAACGCCGCCGCCCAGGAATAGCCCACGCCGAAGCCGACGACCATCACCAGGTCGCCGCCGTGCAGCCGGCCTTCGCCGAGGGCGCAGCGGAGGGCGATGGGGATGGTGGCCGAAACCGTGTTGCCGCAGTCTTCCAGGGCGTAGACGAACTTCTCCTCGGGGATCCTGATCTTCTTGCGGAGGTGTTCGAGCATGAACTTGTTCGCCTGGTGAAAGACGAACAGATCGACGTCGTCCAGGGTCTTGCCCGACTTGGCCAGCACGGCGGCTACGCTGGCCGGCACCTGCTTGATGGTGAAGGTGAAGATATCCGGTCCGTTCATGCGAAGCTTGTCGCCGGGCGTGTCCGGGTGCTCGGCCTTCTCGCGGAGCGACCCTTCGCGGAGGATCAGCCGCGAGGCGCCATTCCCATCAGTGCCAAACACAAAGGGGCCGATCGATTCGGCGTCACTCGCGTCGCGCCACGAGATCAATGTGGCGCCGGCGCCGTCGCCGAACACGGCCCGCACGCTGATGTCGTCGGGATCGAGGTGTTTCGTATAGGTTTCGGCCGTGAGCAGCAGAACTTTGTCGGCCTGGCCCGTCTCGATCAGCCCCTTGGCGGTCGACAGCCCGTAGACGAACCCGGAGCAGCCGAGATTGAAATCGAAAGCGCCGGCGGTGGTGGGGACGCCGAGCCGCTCTTGGATCAGGCACGACGTGGAAGGCAGCGGGTAATCGGGCGATTGGGTGCAGAAGAGGATGAAATCGATCTCCGCAGGGCTGCAAACGCCGCTCTGAAACAATCGCTCCGCGGCCGTCACGGCCAGGTCGGAGGCGAGTTGCGACCCGGTCACGACGCGGCGGCTGCGGATGCCCGTCTTGTCTTCGATCTTTGCCGCCGTCCAATCGGGAAACCGCTGCACCAGTTCGTCGTTGGTGAGGGTGGCGTCGGGAAGGTAGTACTCGACGGCGCGGAGGTAGGCCTGTCTCATGGTTGTTTGCGGCGTTGATTGGGGATCTTCGGGATCGCGGCAGAGAACTCCGTTTGGACCGTGGCCGGTTTCGACAGGTTTCTCAGTGATTTCGGAAGCTGGGCGAGTTCTTCCGAATCAGCAAGATACCATATCGCGGCAAGGTTCGCAGTATCGAATTCAGCGGGGACTGGAGGGAGGCTGCGGTACTGGAACGCTGGAATGGCGGAATGGTGCAGAAGGGCGGGGTGATGAGCCAGGATTCCATATTTCCGTCGTTTCGGCGTGCAGTTCCGAACGGCGTACCCTGGCAACGTGAAAGAAGCAATGATTGTCGACGCCCGTTCCGCCGTCCCTCCAGTGGCATACCGGCGGCGACGTCTATCTCAACGGGGAAGCGTTCTACGAGAAAGAGACGGCCGCGGAGGTCGATGCCCAGACAGGGAGTTGGCACGGCCGGGTCGCGGGAGAGCGGACGATCCTTCGGGCCAACTTCGGCAATCTGATTTCCATCGGCGCCGACTTCAACGGCAAGCTGTTCTCGCCATCGCTTCCCGGCCCGCTGGCGGATCTCAAGCCGGCGAAGAATCGGATCACTTGGTCGCTGCGGAGGCAGTAGATCGATCCGTCTCCGTCGTCTGTTGCAGCGAATACGGCTCGGCGATCTGCAGATAGCTGCTCCGCAAGCTCGGCGTTTCCTCACAGAAGACCGGCAGCTCGGGCGCCAGGCTGAGTGATGCCAGCCCGGCGGCAAACACCAGGCCGGTGGGCTGATCGTCGTCGACCACCACGACCAGATCGATCTCCTTTTCGGCGAAACGTTTCATCATGTCCGCGAAGGGCGTGTTTTCCTCAAACATTTCGACTTGATGGGTCATCACTTTCGACACGACCTGATCGGGGTTGCCGGAAGCCTGCAAGAAGTCGGCCACGTCTTCGGCAAAGACGAGGCCGACGAGCTTCTCATCCCGATCCACGACCACCAGACTGCTGAGCCGCGTCTGCTGGAAGAGCAAGTCGGCGGAGCCGACCGTGTCGGCGGTGCGCAAGATGACGGTGCAGGGGAGCATGACGTCGCGTGCGACCGTGCGTTCGAACAGGCGTCCGGGTGCCGCCAGGTTTTTCCAGGCCGTTTCTTCGTCGGCGAACTGGTTTGAGCAGACCACACAGTTCCGGCCCGACGCCTTGGCCGTCTTGAGGGCCTGCTTCGATTTCTCGAGCATGGCTTCGGGGGCCAGGCTGAGTGGTTCAACGTCGGCAACGCCGATGCTCGCCGTGATCGGGATGCCGGCTTCACCGGCGAGGAATTGCCGGCCGGCAATCTCGCTGCACACCTGCTCCCCCCACTGAACCGCCTCGGTCAACGACGTTTCGGGCAGGAGCACGCAAAACAGCCCGTCGCCGAAGTGAGCGATGTCGGCGCGGCGGTCGCCGCCCAGTTCGCTCAAGCGGGAAGCGAATTGTGCCAGCAGATCGTCTGTGGCGGCTTTTCCGAGTTGGCACGCCGCCACGTCGAGAAAATCGGCCTCGATCGCCAGGCAGGCGAGCTGCCCGTTGTGCGATGCACGCGAGGCTCCTGCCGCCTGGAGCCGCATGCGGAATGCGGCGGCCGTAAGCAGTCCGGTGACCGGATCGCGCCGTCGCTGCCGGTGGGCTCGCCGTTGGAACTCGACCGCTCGCACTGCGGCCTGTAAACGCATCAACACCTCGCCGTACACGAGCGGCTTGGTGAGAAAATCGTCCAGCCCGGCCTCTACCGCGTCGATCAGGCGGGCCTGCGAGGCCTCATCGATCATGAGGAGAGTGTAATGGCTGCAGGAACCCTGCTCCTGCAGAACGGAACGGCAGAGATCGAGGGCCGCGTCGAAGTCGGGCGACGAATCGATCAGCAGGAGATCCGCAGCGACTGCCCCGGCAATCTGCACGGCGCGTTGATAATCGGCAACCTGGGTCGTCTCGTAGCCGAAGGTTGCAAGGAAGCGCGACAGATGGCGGAGTAATACCCGATCATTCGATACGATCAGTACCTTCATCGATACACCCTCATGGGCCAACATACCTGCCATCTCGATCCCGTGCGCGACGCAACGGCCGGGTGCCTAATGGGATAGACGCCTTGACGCACATGCCGGGTTCCGTTGAACGGATTGAACGACCTGTGCGCGATATGTGTTCCGAAAGGATTGGTTTGGCGGCTTCTCAGCAGCCCGCGCCAACTCTTCCGGCGTTTCTTTCAGGACAAGTCTACGTCAGCCCCGGAGGCAAGGACGGCCGCCAGGGCGATTTCGTCGCGTTTCCGCATTCGAGCCGCGCAAGTGCTATACTTTCATACGGAAGTCAAGCTTCGTTCCTTATCCCCGGCGTATGGCCTCGGGCACAGGCTTCCCTTTTTCGTGCAATACCTCATCCCATTCAGGCGAGCAGGCTCAATGAACGGAGGGCTGACGGCGGAAACCCGGATTGTTCCGAAGACCGCCCGCCTGACCCTTGTTCGATAAGCAGACGTCAATAATTCGCAACCAGCAGGAACAGACTACATCCGACAGCGGCTCCTCAGGTTGACAGCCGGTCCTGGCGATCCTTGACGCTGTCCATTTCGGCGAAGCAAGACCATGCGAACCCAAGTGATCAACGGTCCGATAGCGATTGTTCCCAAACTCGAGCGGACCGCGGAAAACGGGGACACCGAGCAGACGTGCCTCGAGTCGTTTCCGTTCACCATTGGGCGAAACAGCGGCTGCGATCTTCAGATCGACTCCCCCAAAGTTTCCCGAGAGCATGCGGTCATCACCTGCCAGCGAGGCGGATTCCGAATCGAGGACCTGGGCAGTACGAACGGGACCTCGGTCAACGGGCAGCGCACGACTCAGGCGGACCTGCACGACGGCGATATCGTGGTGATTGCGGATCTTGAATTCACTTTCTCGGCCGCTGCGCCCGCGACTCGTCACGATTCCGTTACCATGGCGATCGATGCGGCCATGGGACACAACGGTTCGGAAAAGGCTTACCACCGGCTCGTCCGGGAAATCCGCCGAGTCCACGAGATGCTGACGCACCGCGGCGTGCGCTGCCACGTCCGTCCGATCATGAAGCTCGCTGAGGGGGAGTTGCTCGGGTTTCAGGCAAGTCATCCCTTCCAGGATGAATCGTCACGATCGGGTGCCGAAGTCCACGCCCTGTTGGCCACCGAGAGTCGCATTGCCGAGCAGCTCTGCTACCTGAATCGTCTGATTGTGGCTGAAGAGTCGCTCTGCCGCAAAGAACCGACCCACTTGTTTCTCCGGCTTCACGAGTCCGAAATCGGAGGAGACCGGTTGGCGGAGTCGCTGGAGAGCCTGGCGGAGATCCTTTCGGACCGCCACCGGTTGGTCGTCACGGTACCCGCCGGCGTAGTCGGCCTGACCGGCTATTTCACTGAGATTCGCAAACTGCTGGCCGAGATCGGCGCCTTGGTTGCATACGATCAGTTCGAGGCAAATTCGGCGCAGTTGAGCCAATGGTCAATCGAACCTCCCGATTTTGTCCGGCTGGCTCCTTCGATGACGATGGGAATCGGCCAGGATCGGCAGCGTCGCTGCTTCCTTACGTCGTTGGTCGATACCGGCCTGGACCTGAACATCAAGATGGTGGCCACAGGCCTTCGAGATCGTCTGGAAGTCCAGGTTTGCCAGGAACTCGGTTTTCCTTTGGGAGAAGGGCCGGTGTTCGGAAGCCTGCCCGTGAATACTGCATTCAGAAACGCCGATTTCGCTCCTCCCGTTCTGGAACTTGCCAGCACGGGATGAGGCGAACGGCGCGAGGGGCTGTGGGAGAAACAAATCGCCATTCTTGCTCACTTACGAATGTCCTGACCTTACCTTACCCATTTGAACTAGTCACATCGTGTCACCTCTCTCCCCACACACTGCCGACTCCGTCGCCGGATATACGCTCATCAAGCGTATTGGCGCGGGGGGATACGGCGAGGTGTGGAAAGCCGAAGCACCGGGCGGGCTGTCCAAGGCGGTCAAACTCGTCTACGGCTATCTCGACGATCAGCGTGCCGCCTGCGAGCGGAAGTCGCTCAGCCGCATCAAGGAAGCGCGGCATCCATTCCTCCTTTCGCTGGAGCGGATTGAGGTCGTGGACGGCCAACTGGTGGTCGTTACCGAACTGGCCGACATGAGCCTGAAGGAACGATTCGAGCAGTGCCGGAACGAGGGCGGTCCCGGCATCCCCCGCGACGAACTTCTCGTCTACATGAGCGATGCAGCCGACGCGCTGGATTACATGCGCGAGAGTCACGGCCTTCAGCATCTCGACGTCAAGCCCGAGAACCTGTTGATCACCAGCGGCCACGTCAAGGTAGCCGACTTCGGGCTCGTCAAGAGCCTTCAGGACGAGCACGTTTCGCTTCTGGGCGGGCTGACGCCCCAGTACGCACCGCCGGAGCTGTTCGACGGCAGCCCCAGCCACTCGAGCGATCAATACAGCCTGGCGATCGTGTACCAGATGATGCTCACCGGTATCCCACCCTTCCCGGGCAGGACGGCGGCCCAGCTTGCGAGCCAGCATCTCCACAGCCAGCCGCAAATCAATCCGCTTCCCCAAAGCGATCGCCCGGTTGTAGCGCGTGCCCTGGCAAAGAAGCCGACGGAGAGGTTTCCGAGTTGCAGCGAGATGGTCGACGCCCTCCGTGCGGGAAACGCCCGGCGAGTCGGCCCTCTTTCGCCCGACAGCCCGCCTGGTTCGTCGCCGGCGCCGCACGCCGCCGACACGAACTCGCTGAAGAACAAGGAGACCCACCGGACGCGGGCAGCAGGCGTTGCCACACCGCCGCGCGCCGAGTCCTCATCGCGCCGCATGCAGACGTTGGTGCTGGGCGGCGACGGACCGGAGGGAGACGAGCCGGTCGAGCCGGCTATCCAGCGTCTGGAACTGCCGCCTCCCGCCGATCCCGTGCGACTTTCCCCAATCGAAGCCGCCGCAGAAGACAAGGATTTTGCCCCCAGCCTGGTTCTGGGAATCGGCGGGGCCGGCGCCGACGTCCTTCGAGGGCTGAGAACACGGATCCTCCGCGACGAGCGGTCGTTCTCTCAGGCGAACCTCGAGTTCCTTCTGCTCGATACCGATTCGACGGCTATCGAGCGCGCCTGCGGCGACCGCTGCGAAGACTCGCTCGAGTTCCGCGAGACGCTGCACCTCCCGTTGCGGTCGTCCGCCGAGTATCGGGAACAATCCACGGGCCACTTGCAGTGGCTCAGCCGCCGGTGGCTCTACAACATCCCGCGTTCCCTGCAGACCGAGGGGCGGCGGCCGCTGGGGAGACTCGCGCTGGCCGACCACGCGACTCGCCTGAAGATGCGCATCCGCGACGCTCTCATCGCTGCGGCCGACAAGGGAAAGCTCCGCAACCTGGAGACTCACGCCGGCGCCGACCGGGCCCGGCTGCGCGTGTTCGTTGTCTCCTCGGTGGCCGGCGGCACCGGCGGCGGGATCGTGCCCGACGTCGGATACCTCGTACGTCAAGTCATGGAGGAACTCGGACTCGATTGCCGAGAGATCTGCGCCGTCCTCATGCACGGCACCAACTCAAACCAGAACCAGCAGGACCTGGCCGTTGCCAATACTTACGCGTGTCTGAGCGAACTGGAGCATTATGAAGTGAACGGCTACCCGGGCGATCCGGCTCTCGGACTGGCTCCTTCAGAACGAGGCCCCTTCGACCACGCCTACCTGGTTCAGTTGGGCGACAATCTCGGCGCCGAATCGTACGCGGCGGCCGTGACCGAGGTTGCCGAATATCTTTACCTGAATACCGCTTCGCCGGCCGGCGGGTTCTTCGAGGTTGCCCGATCGCCCGATTCTGCCGGTCGCCGCCGGGCGGCCTTGCGAACCTTCGGGCTCATTCAGTTCGATCCCCATCATAATGAGATCACCTCACTGGCCGTCGAAGAACTGAGCCGCTGCGTCGTTTCCCAATGGCTCGGAGGCGAGAAGCTCTTCGACGAGCGGACGGTCGACCAATACCTGGAAACCGAGTATCCCGAATTGAAGCGGCCTGACGGAAAGGGCGGTCGCAAAGTCCGCAAACGGCCGTCCAAGACTGCCGGCAGCGACCAGCACAAGACCGGACTTCAGTATCTGATGGACCCCGACGCGCTGCGCGGCGTGCTGGCATCGGCGGTCGAACAGCAGACAGACGGCGAAGGGGCCAACGTTTTCCGCAACTGGATCAAGCAGGCTGCCGGCCGAGGAGTCACCAAGAAAGCGGCGTTCCTCAAGGAACTGGACCGATCCTTGGGGCCCCGCAGACGACCGGCAGAGAATACCGACCTGCCTCTCTCCGACCTGGAACAACAGTTAGCCGCCACGAGCGCGGAACTTGCCGTGATGGCCGTCGAGTCGATCCGCGACGTGCTTGTCCGGTTGACGTCCAACCCGCAGGCCAGGATCGCGGGAGCCCAGAAAGCGGCCCAGTGGCTCTGCGACCGCCTCCGCCAGTTCGAGCGTGCCACCAGCACTGAGTGGACCCAGATCGAGGAACGACTCGCGGTCCTGGAAAGAACGCTCCCCGAGAAGGTAACCGCCGGTGGAACGGGCTTCTGGGGCCGGAAGAGCAAACGCGGCGAAACGTGGTGCGACTATTGTCAACTTCGCGCCAACATGGTCGTGGTTGAGAGCGTTGCCCGATTCATCCGCCGTGTGAACACGCACCTTTCCGACTACCGGGAACAACTCAAGAACGCCCAGTTCTCGTTGAGCCGCGTGGCCAGCCAGTTCGGTTCCCAGCAGGAATGGGCCAGCGCCATTGCCGGTTCCCAGGCCGGCGAACCCGAGAAGAGGTCGCTCTCCCAGTCGATCGGCAGGCTCATCGAGTCGCACATGCCCGAGATGGTGGCGCAACTCGACGAGGCCCTCGGCGGAGAATTGATCCGGCTCGAATCCTCGCTTCCGGCTGAAGAGAAGGAACAGCCCAACGTCCACCGTTTCGCCCGGGCCCTGCGGGCGCGCTCCTGGACAATCCTCTCGCAGGCACTGAGAGAACTGGACCTACCGAGCCGGATGTTTTCGGGGGATGCCGAGTCTGTCGGCAATATCAGCGATTTCCTGCCGCAGGCGGTCCCTCGCCTGCCCAGGTGCGGCGGCGGACAGCGGCTTCTCGTCGTTTCCCCCCAAACGACCGCTGAAGAGCTGGTCAGAAACGGCCTCAAACACTGCGAAGACGGCCAATTCTCGCTCGTGCAGGCCGGCGAAAGCGAACTGGCTCTCTGCTACGAGGTCCAGGATCTTAGCCTTCCCCTGGTGGCTGCCAGGCTGGTCGAACATCGAGAGAACTGCATCGCGGCTGCCGGTCGCCTGCACACCCGCATCGACGTCGCCTGGCCCGTCTGCATGACTTGAGTGCTCTGTCAGGCATTGCGAACCGATTCCCGCTCAGCCATAATCGGCTATGCGTGAAACGCATAGCGGCACGCCGGGAATCCTTCTTACCAGGCAAACCGCGGGGAATTCTGCCATGGCAGTTACGCGCTCGAATGCAGTCTGTTGTTGGGCACTCTTGTGCCTCATTCTTGTCCATCTATTTGCAGCCACACTGACGGCCGAAGAGCCTTTCGGCTACTTCCGCAACGACTGGAATGTGATTGGGCTGAAGGACTACGAAGACGGGACGCGAATCACGCCCGAGAACCGGCTGCTTCTGTCGGACAAGCGCGAGGCGGAGATCCGCTTCGGCCGCGATTTGGCACCGCTGGGGAGGAAGAATGCCAAAACGCTTCTGGACGGCTGGATGCCGATCGTTCTGTTGACCGCTCACGACGGCCCGGTCCGCTACGATTTCCGGCTTTGGGCCAGTCCGATGCCGGCGGTAAAGGACTGGAAAGCGGCTTACGACTGGCCGACCGAAGGGGAGAATTTTCTGAACTTCGTCCAGGTTCGGGCGACGAATACGAGCGATACTTCGCAGGAAGCGCGGCTGGAAGTCGTTTTCGATCTGCCCGAACCCGAACGGATCGGCTCCGTCCAGTGGAATCTGGCAGCCGGCGCATCGGGAGAATGCACGGTCAACTTCCCGTTCAGTCCGGTGCCGGACGGCGGAGGTCTTGCCAAAGTCGATGCCGATCTGTGGCAGCAGCGGACGATCGACTATTGGCGGAATCTCATCGGCAGCGCCGCCCGCATTGAAGTCCCCTGCCGGAAATCGACGGAAGCACTGCTGGCGGCCCACGTGTGCCAGTTGATTGCCAACGACCACGGCGAACTCCAGGGCGGGGAAGGATTCTACGACCAGTTCTACATCCGCGACGGCGGCTACCAGATCATGGAACTCGAGGAGGCCGGTCTCTGGGATGCCGTCGAAAAGGCGATGGACGCCTACCTTGCCAGCCAGCGGCCCGACGGCCGGTTCGAGACCCAGAAGACGCAGTTCGACGCCAACGGCCAGGCGCTCTGGGTGCTCTGGCAATACTATATGATCACGGGGAACCGAGACTGGCTTGCCAAGGTGTATCCACAAATGCGCCGCGCCGCCGATTGGGCTATCGCGGCTCGCCGGGAAACGGCCGGCACGCCCTTCGAGGGTTTGCTGCCGCAGGCGGTCGCCGACGGAGAGTATCTTTGGGACGGCAAGCACCACATCGTCGGTTATGACCTGTGGAATCTTCGCGGCCTGGAGTGCACGGCCGAGGCGGCCGACGCTCTGAAACGCGACGCGGAAGCCGCCGAGTTGCGGGCGGAAGTCGACGATTACCGCAAGGCTATCGGCAAGACGCTGCAGCGGGTCGGAACGGCTCACTTTCCGCCGAGTTGGGAACTAGCGGGCACGCACTGGGGAAACACCGAGACGCTTTGGCCCACCCCTCTGTTTGACGCCGACGATCCCCGAGTAACCGCCACGATCGACCACGCCCGTCATATCCATGGCGGCGGCTTTATCGAAGGCACCATCCAGTGGCTGGGCCGACCGGGCGCGATTCATCCCTATATGTCGGCCTATACGACCATGGCCTCGCTGCGGCAAGGCGATCATGAACAAGTCGTCGAAGATTTCTACTGGTATCTGCTCCACTCGACGGCGGGCCATGCGTTTCCCGAAGGGATCTACTACGAGCGAAGGTTCGCCTGGAGCAACACGATTCCCCACGTGACCGGCGCGTCGAACTATGCCCTGCTCCTCCGCCACATGCTGATCGACGAACGGGGCGACGACCTGCACCTGCTCGCAGCGGTTCCGGACTGGTGGCTGGACGACGGGCAAATGATCCGGGTCGAAAGAGCACCGACTCACTTCGGCGAAATGGACCTGACGGTTCGTGGAACGGCCGAGGGAGTTCAGGTTCACCTCGATTCTCCTAAGCGCCGGCCGCCGAGCCGGATCGTGCTTCACCTGCCAAAGTCTCGCCCGGCCCAGACCCTTCCGCCGGGCGTGGAACTGGTCGCACGCGACGACCAGAAGCAGCGATGGGACTTCCCCACGGTGATCGGGAAATACCATGAGATCGCACCGCCATCGACCAAGCCCATTCCGGGTATCGTCGGGTTCCCGCTCGAGGAGCCGATTCGCACCGAGCGTTGCACGACGATTGACGTGAGCGCGTCGGCCAATACCGATCCCTTCACGGCGCCCTTCGGCGTTCCCAATCCGGGGAAGTTCCTGTTCACGGGCATGCCGGCGGGCAGGGTCCAAGTGCGCGGCGTCCCCTTTGAGGTCATCGATCCGGCGAAGAACGACGGACGGGGACTGATCGTGCTGCATTCGCCCAAAGCACCAGCCAATCGCGAGTGGCCGACGGAGGTGCGGATTCCGGTGGGAAAGACCGGGCGAAGGGCCTTCTTTCTGGGAAACGTCCACGGCTGGAGCTCCCAGGACCCCGGCACCGGGCCGTGGGGTGCGGTGGCCGAGTACGTCATCTGTTATGTGGACGGCCAGGAACAAGCGGTTCCCTTGATCACCGGGCGCACGATCGACGAATGGACGGGCTCGCCCCAGGCCGACGAAGTCGTCGCCGGCCTGCGAGGCGAACCGTGGCATCTGAACGTCCTTGGCGTCGAGCTGCGCGATGCGCCGGTTCGAGAGATGGTGTTTCGAGATTTGGATACGCAGGCGGCGCCAGTACTGGCGGCGGTCACGATCGAGGAATGACACTGCGAAGCAGCGAGGCCTCTTGCGTACTGGGTGTCCTGGTGCCCAAATTCCGGCTTGGGAACTCTTACCATGCGAGCGATTATCGGCAACACAACGGGTTCCGAACGTGCCGATTGGGGGACAGCGCCATGGAATTCACCGTTATATCAAGGAGATTGGATTCGCCGTTGTCTGATGAGAGCCCGTGTCTTATTGACGGGTCGCAGTAACATCAGGATCATGTTTCCAGAGGCGGCGTGATGGAAGCCACAGCGCAACCGAAATCGGAGAATCCGCTCGCGTCGGCGAGTGCCGTTGTTTCCATCTTAGGCCTAACAATCTGTCTCATCGCAGTCGCGTGGGTCGGTGGTCTCCGAGCGAAACGCGTTGCTGCATCAGAGAAGATCGCTACGACAAGATACCCAGGGGGCGATCTGACGATTATTAACGACACGATCGAAGTCGGGTTCACGTTCCTTGCGCAGGTTGTTCTCTACGTGGTTGGCGGGCTTGTAGGTGGGACCTTATCGCTCGTGGGCTTCATCCTGGGACTCGCGGGACTTGGACGTCAACCGAATCGCATGGCAAAGATCGGTCTCGTTGCGGGTTCGTTGGGGCCTCTCTTGCTGGTCGGGTACTTGGTGTTAGTGGCGATGTTGTAGCCGGTGAATTGGTGACTTCTTAGTTCAAGTTTCGCACATTTTGAGGATGCATTTTGAGCGATCCGCGGCGATCTTCGCGGAGACATGGCAATTGAATTTTCCTGACCGTCACGGATTTTGGGGAGGGTAAGTGCTCGTGACATAGTTTACGAAAAAGGCCATGATCCACCAAAGGCATTTTGTTCACAAGGAGGTGGATCATGGCCGAAGGATCGGCTTCTGGATTGT
>Ga0209723_1004281_pt1 | contig 16086 bp, 14 predicted proteins | sample BiotimSIPDNA_2_FD_185750 | JGI IMG/M metagenome (GOLD analysis project Ga0209723, IMG submission 185750) | Anaerobic biogas reactor microbial communites from Washington, USA - Biogas_R2 time_0 SIP DNA (SPAdes) (version 2) | ecosystem: Engineered > Bioreactor > Anaerobic > Unclassified | place... | reverse complement strand
CTGAAGCAGGGGTTTAAACCCATTCTTCAGAAAAAGCTCGGGTCCAAGGAAATAAAGATGATTTATGCCACTGGCGGCGACAAACCCACCGAGATCGTTCCGACTTCTCCGGAGGAGCGGGAGCGCTTCTGCGTAACGGAAGAGGAAGTTCTCACCCTGGCCCGCTGGACAGCCATCATCGAGGACCATTATTCCCAGCAGGCGGGATACTTCAAGCCCATGGACATCGAATGGGGCAGGGACGGTGTAACCGGTGAGCTCTTCATTCTTCAGGCACGGCCGGAAACGGTGGAATCACAGAAGGATGCCAGCATCCTGGAGAGTTATGTGCTTCTTGAGCAGGGCACCCCGCTGGTCACGGGCACGAGCGTCGGATCGAAGATCGGTTCGGGACCGGTCAACATCATCGAATCCGTCACGGATATCCGCAATTTCAAGAAGGGAGAAGTCCTGGTGACCGATATGACGGATCCTGACTGGGAACCCGTTATGAAAATCGCGGCAGCCATTGTCACCAACAAGGGAGGAAGAACCTGTCACGCCGCAATCGTAAGCCGCGAGCTTGGAGTTCCCTGCATCGTCGGCAGTGCAGATGCCACGGAAAAATTGGTGGGCGTTACCCAGGCAACGGTGTCCTGTGCGGAAGGTGAAGTGGGAAATGTCTACGAGGGCCTGCTGAAATATGAAGTGCAGACGGTCAACGTTCAGAATATGGAGCGTCCGAAGACCAAGATCATGCTGAATGTGGGGAGTCCGGACAATGCCTTTTCGCTGGCGGCCATTCCCAACGACGGCGTCGGACTGGCGCGGCTGGAATTTATCATCAACAACTTCATCAGCATCCATCCGCTTGCGCTGATTCATTTCGACCGGGTGAACGATGAAGCCACCCGCAAGGAAATCGAGAGGAGGACAAAGGGCTACGAGAAGAAGAGCGACTTCTTCGTCGATGTCCTGGCACAGGGCGTCGCAAAAATCGGTGCCGCCTTCTACCCCAACGATGTCATTGTGCGCATGAGCGATTTCAAGAGCAATGAATATGCGAACCTGATGGGCGGCTCTTACTTTGAACCAAAAGAGGAAAACCCCATGATCGGATTCCGGGGGGCCTCGAGATATTATGACGACAAGTATCGCGATGCCTTTGCCCTGGAATGCGAAGCCATGAAAAAAGTTCGGAATGAAATGGGACTCACGAATGTAAAGCTCATGATTCCGTTCTGCCGAACGGTTGATGAGGGGAAAAAGGTCCTCGGCGTGCTGGCGGGAAAAGGGCTGGTCCAGAAGGAAAATGGCCTGGAAGTTTACATGATGGTGGAGATTCCCAGCAACGTCATTCTGATCGAAGAATTCGGCAAGATCTTCGATGGCTTCTCCATCGGTTCCAACGACTTGACCCAGCTGACCCTTGGGCTGGACAGAGACTCCGCCGAAATTTCCCACATTTTTGATGAGAGAAATGCCGCCGTGCAGGAACTGATCCGGACGGCGATTGCAAAGGCAAAGGCGATGGGAAAGAAGATCGGAATCTGCGGTCAGGCTCCCAGTGATTATCCGGAATTCGCCCGCTTCCTGGTGGAATGCGGAATCAACAGCATCTCACTCAATGCCGATACGGTCATTAAAACGACCATCGATCTTCTGGAGATGGAAAAAACTCTCGGCATATCCTAGATAACCCGCAGGCAGGATACCGAGCCATGATGGTTGCCGGATAATCCGGGCCGAAAACGTTTACGGCCATAGTGCAGGACAGGATGTAGCATCTGCCTGCACTATGGCCGTATCTTATTTCAGAGATGGTGATAGAGCCCGTTGTGCCACTCTACCTGATTCTCGGGATTGCTTCTTCCCGGGGTGTCGGCATTTGTCCGGAAAAGAGGGAAAGGCAGAGCCGAGGGGATTCCGGTCAAGTGTTGAAAACGGGGTCGGAGCAGACCGTAAGCCGGGTTCTGTTCCACATCCCGGTCTCCCGGAATATGGCGATGATCATTCATCTAGGACAGCCGTTGCCTGCTGTCTCCAGCGACACTACCCGAGAACGTCGAGCGGGCCGCTCTACAATGTTCTCCTATTCGGTCTTGCTCCGGATGGGGTTTACCAAGCTTTTCCGGTCACCCGGAAAACGGTGAGCTCTTACCTCGCCTTTTCACCCTTACCCGATCACATCGGGCGGTATTTTTTCTGTGGCACTTTCCTTAGAGTCGCCTCCAGTCGCCGTTAGCGACCATCCTGCCCTGCGGAGCCCGGACTTTCCTCTCGCCTGACATGCAGGCCAGCGATCATCTGATCTACTCCAACACCCGTTTAAGATTGCATTTTAACGGCACTGGACATTCTTTTCAAATCTTTTCCGTACGGCCTTCAATCGGGCTAAGGGGCGATTGCCCGTCCGATTCGGAGAATAGTCCATCGATTTGCACACATCCGGAAAAAATATCCCTGGAAAAAAAGGGGGAGGAAGCTTCAAGAAAGGACTGATCGGGAAGGAAAAATCCGTATCTCGATCTGCGGCACAGCATCCGAAGCAAGTTCGACAGATTTACTCTATGTCAAAGCGCCACTGGGCGGCGTTGGTCTCTTATTCCTTGTTCTGCCAATAAATAATTCTGCTGCAGTTCGGGCAGGAGATCAGATCATCGGTTTTCTGGAGTTCATTGTAAAGCTGGGGGGGGATATTCATGAAGCAGCCTCCGCAGACGCCTTTCCATACGGAGACAACGGCTGTTCCATGATTCACCGCTTTGATCATATCATAGCGCTTGGTAAGATCTTTGGGGATGCTTTCCAGGATCTTTTTGAGCTCCTGGGAGCACATCAGAATCTTTTCATCCAGAGAATCAATCTCCCTGGCGATATTCTGTCTTTCAACCTCATATTGACGGTTATGCTGCTCTTTTGCCTTTTCCTTCTCCTGAAAAATCCCTTTGCGGGTATCTATTTCTTCCAGCAGACAGATGATCTCCGTTTCAACTTCACTGTTTTTCGTCTCAATGCTTTCTATTTCCTTGAGTATCGCCTGGTATTCCTTGTTTGTCTTGACTTCGCCAAGTCGATCCTTTGCTTTGCTCAAAGAGTCCGAACCTTTTTTTAGCCTGGATTCCAGTTCCTTGTGCTGTGCTAAAACGTCATCGTATCGTTTCTTGTTTTCTTCAAACTCAAGGTTGTATCTCTCGTTTGCCTCATCCAGTTGTTTAAGGCGCAACGGAAGGTCATTCTTCTGTTTTTTCAGCTTTCCCGCCTCAGCATCCATGTTCTGCAAAGCAATAAGCGATGACAAATGCTTGTTCAATTAAAAAAATATCCCCCTTTTTGAAACAGCAGAAATAAAAAATGCACCATTTAACGGTGCATTTTCCTTAATCCGGCCTGATAGTCCAAGATGACGATCCTTGTGACTGGCATAATGATGAATGGACTCTTGAACTGAAGATCATCTTTCCCATCGTATCTCTTTAGAACAATGAAATGCGAACTCCGGATCCACTTCCTGCGTTTTGAAATGGTGGGCCCACCTGGGTTCGAACCAGGGACCTACCGGTTATGAGCCGGTGGCTCTTCCAATTGAGCTATGGGCCCGCGCCTCGAAGTCCGTTTGCGGCACGCAAACAACACAGAAGTAGGCTGATATACTGATTCCAATGTTTTGTCAATATCCTAATTAAGTGCGCATCCGTAGTTTCGCAGCGTGTTCTCCAGGACGGCAAAGGTTGGTCCGGAGAATCCGCCCTCGAAAACGGCCATTGAGGCGAAGAAGAGAACCGCAGAAGCCGCCAGGGCGAGCGGAATACGCCGCCAGACCCTCTTCAGGTTTTCGGCGCACCCCAAAACTTCCGGCTCGATGGATTGCCGCGTCTGCAGACTGAGGATCATGAGCGAAAAGGGAAAGACGGCGCTTGCCCAGGCGACAAAATTGAGCAAAGGCACGCCGAGCAGGCGGAGCGTCAAAAGGTGGTTCCATTGCCAGAATCCGGCCGCTGTTGCCAGGGGATCGAGCTGGAAATCCATGCAGAGTGCGCAGGCTGTAGCCACGAGAGCCGAGCCGATGGCCGAGCGGGCCAGCCATGGGATGCAGAGACGAAATTCCCACGTAAGGGACATCACCAGATAGAATACCGTGATCCAGCCGGCCATGGTGGCCAGCGGCGCCGGAAAGGGCCGGAGATACATCGAGTAGCCCACTTCGGTAAAATACCCGAGCAAAATGCCTCCATTTTCGAGAACGGCTCCGTATGCGGCGACCGGCCCGAAGAAAAGGGCCGCCAGTCTGCCGCTTCGCCGCCAGGCGTGCACTCCGATCAAAGCGGCATTGGCAAGGGCGCTGAACTCATAGCGGCAGAGCAACTCGTCGGTCGTCATTGGTTTGGGTTTGGCTGCGAAGTACATAGCGGCGAGGATGAACGAGGTCCCAAGAAGAATCGTCAGGTTGAAGGCCCGTTCGAGATGATCGACGTTCCGGAAACGAGCCAGGCAGAGGGCAGCAGTAACCGCCAGGGGAAAAACAAATGTCCAATAGAGATCATCCCGTGGCGGCGACAGATTGAGGCGTACCGCCGATGATACAGACACCGCCAGAAACAGAAAATTGATGAGTGGCAGGTCCTTCCAGCAAAGGCGCCAGATCCGATTCATGGTGCGATTCATCCTCTCCATCCCCTCCCGGGTTCGAAGATTGCGGAACAGAGAACCGTCGTGCCTTTTCTACCGCAAAAGGATCAGGTATTCATACTGGAACAGATCCCCGAGGAAATGTATCAGGATCTCGTCTCGGTCATCGGCTTCCTCCTGATTTGTCAAAAGGGCCAGCAGGGAGTCGGAATAGCTGACGTCCAGAAAGTCGGCGAAAGGGCCGCGAAGGATCCGGTAATGATAGGATTCCGCCACTTTCTGGAGGTGAGACATTTTGATCGTGTATTCATCGTGTCCTTTGAGGGCGATCCGCTGCGGGCTGTCTGATGCTTCGACACGGATGAAGCGGGCGAAATGCTCCGGGATGGAGGCCTCGCAGCTGTGCTCCCCGAGAAAAATAGCTGGAACTCCGGCTCTGCACAGTTTTTCCACGGCCTCGATGGCGCCGAGATTGAAGTGAAACGTCACGGTTTGGGGAGTCCCAAGGGAGTAGGAATCAAAGAGCCGTCGAATCCGCTTCAGGGCGTTGTCCAGCGCCTGAGGGGAAAGATCGTGTTGGAGAATGTCTCGGGGCACATCCACCGCGGTCGGAAAATCTCCCAGGATTTCATTCATCAGGACCAATTCAACGCCCTTGAGGAGAGCATCGTCGGTCTCCAGGAAATCGCCCAGCCGGTAGATCACATCAAAATCCTTCAGCGTGTCCCTCTGCTTCTGCAGCAGCACGGGAGAGATGTCCAGCATGAGGGGCTTAAGATCCGGCTTGCAGTCAAGAAAATCCCGCATGAGATAGCCGTAGCCCCCTCCAATCTCAAGAACAGAAACGAAATCCGGATTTGGAAGCACCGACTGGAGATACGTATAAAGATGCCGCCCATAGGAAGAGGGGGCTTTGAGAATCGTTCTGCAGGGGCTGTTCTCAGGATGAAGGGCATTGCTCACCGTGAGTTCCCAGCCGAGGGTTTCAAGCTTCCCACGGTGATACTCTGCCGTTGTATTGATCGTATAGGGCATCTTATTCTCCTGTTTGTCTTTCAGAAATCAAGGTGTGAAAAAAAAGCGACACGCTATCCTTGTGATCGATCAGGAGGAGTTTGATGTTTCTTTCCTCCCCGAAAAGGATATTGCCGATTTCAAGACCGGGTACGTCCAGCAGGCAAACCAGCAGCCGCGATCGGTGATCTTTGGCCAGCCACTCAACACTCCGGTAAAACCGCTCCGTTCCGTCATTGGAAACGAGGATCAATCGGGAAATACGCTCTCCCACGGCAAGGCCCTGCTCCCGCACCATTTTCAGCAGGCCTTTCCGTTCCCTGGCAAGCTTTTCCCCGGCGGCTTGAAGGCCGATGCGAAGATGACCGCGCTTTTCCGCCGCTTTCAGCGCCTGGGCCAGAAGGGAATTGACGGCAAGCACCGGAACGGCGAGTTCGCCTTCCGACCGGAGCTTCCAGGTCTGCGCCTGAAGTGCCGCCTGGATAGCCGTTCCGTTCTGGCTGGACTGCAGTTCTCTGGTAAGGATATGTTTTTCAGGGACCATTGAGATTACAGGACAATCCTGACGGCAGGGTGCTTCATCAGCGATTCATAAATGGACAGGCGCTGGTCGTCGCTCTGAAGGGTTATTTCCAGGGAGAAGCTGTGGTACTTTCCTTTTGAACTACTTCTGGAATAGCGTATCTCGCAGGGACGCTGCTGCATGACTTCCTCAATGGCCAGGACGATCTGTTCACGATCCCTTCCGATGACCTTGTAGATCCAACGGCAGGGATACTCGACGTTCGGCTTGGAGTAAATGGGGTGTACGAAGATTCTCTCATTCATGGATCATCTATGTCCTTTAAAATTCCTCCTATCGTAATGCGGCTTTCTCAGTGAAAAAAACCCTGAAGGTCAGGCCTGTAAAACAAGTTCGATCAGGTGCGGACCCGGCTCTTCAAGGGCGCGGGAGAAGCCGTCGGCAAGCTCTTCCACGGTAAAGGCCGACATGGAAGGGACGCCGAATCCCTGCCCGAGGCGGACCCAGTCGATCTCGGGATGATCGAGATTCACCAGGCAATCCGAAACCGGGCCGGTAGGAGAAAAGCCGGCCCGCTTCATTTCCGCCCGGATGATGTTGTAGCTCCGGTTGGAGCAGATCAGCGTTGTGACATTGAGATTTTCCCTTGCCTGGTTCCAGAGGGACTGAAGGGTATACAGGGCGCTGCCGTCTGCCTGAAAATCGATGACGGGGCGCTCCGGGCAGGCAATGGCGGCTCCGGTGGCGCTGGGGATTCCCTGGCCGATGGCACCGCCGGTCAGGGTGAGAAGGGTGAAAGGCGCCACACCTGCGGACATGGCATAGTAAACGAACCCGGAGGTCAGAGATTCATCGACGACAATGGCGTTTTCCGGTTGCAGGGCGGCCAGGGCCTGGCAGACCGTTTCTGCCGTCAGGCGCCCTCCTGGAAGGGGCGGACGGCTGTAAGAAGCGATGAGCGGAGAATCCGGAACCGGAGAAGGCTGGGCATTCAGGGCATCTGCAAGGCATTCGAGCGCTTCGACTTCATCCTGGTTCCCGGTGCCGATGTGAACCCGCCTCTGGCCGGGAGAAAGCAGGCAGCCGGGCATGTCCTGGTAGCCGAAAAAGGCCACGGGTTCCCTGGCTCCCGCAAAGACCAGGGCGTCATAGCCGGACAGCAGCTCCGAGGCCGCTTCCGGGAAATAGGGAATCTTTTTAACGACAGGGTAACCGGCCCCCCGTTCCATCCTGGGCGGAAACACATCGGTGAGGAGGTCACAGCCGGCAGAGTCGGCAACGCGGACGGCAGCTTGAAGCCCCGCTTTTTGAAGCGCCCTACCCCCCAGAAAAAGGGCCGTACGGAACGACGAGAGCAGAAGCTGAGCCGCCTCGTCAATGGATGTCTTTTCGACGGGATCGAAGCTGAAGCCGGCGGTGGCAATCTGTGGAGACATGACCTCAGTCCACGAACAATCACTGGGAAGGATCAGAGTGGCGATCCGACCGGAGAGGGCCGCAGAAATGCCTGCAGCCGCATCGGAAGAGATCCTGAAGACGGAGTCGCAGGTTCTCGTCCATCCGGAGACGGTGCCCACCAGGCTCTCCAGGTCCATGTTGAGGAGCGGATCCGAGGGACGGTGCCAGGTCGCATGGTCCCCGATCACATTGAATATGGGCGTTCCCGCGCGGCGGGCGTTGTGAAAATTGGCGACGGCGTTGGCGAATCCCGGCCCCAGGTGAAGCAGAGTCATGGCGGGCTTCCCCGTCATCCGGGCGTAACCGTCGGCAGCGCCGCTGCACCCGCCTTCAAAAAGGCAGAGCCTTGGACGGATCCCGGGGATCTTCTCCATGGCTTTGACAACATGAATTTCCGTCGTGCCCGCGTTGGCGAAACAGACGTCCACCCCTGCCCGGACCGCGGTCTGAACAAGGACCTCAGCGCCATTCATGAATTTTCCTTCTGTATCCGGCTTCCTGATTTCCATCGTGACAAGGTCAGAACATCCTTTCCGGCGGTCTTCTCTCCGGTACGACAGGATGGTGTTCATCGGATTCGTTCCAGCTTCCGGAAACGTAAAGATTGCAGTAGCAGCTTCCGTATTCCGCGATGTCCTGCTCCCGGTAGGCGCAGGGGCAGATGATATCCGAATCCTTCTGACGGTCGTTTGCCGCCAGGCGGCAGGGGCAGGACATGTAGCCGTAGCGTTCCTTGTTGATCAGCAGACTGTCCAGCAGGTCGAAAACCCACCGCTCATCCTTGTTGAAAAAATATCCCTTCGGTTCATTGATCTTCTTCAATGTATCATAAAGAGTGCGGCTGTCCATCACAATCCAAGGGCCTCCCTTAACCGCTGTTCCTGAAATCCGACAATGATGTCGTCTCCAATGAGAATGGTCGGGAAAGACAGGGCGGGGTTGTACTTGAACACTTCATTGAGGCGGTCTATCCGGTCATCCCCGGTCAGCAGGTCCATTTCAATGCAGTCGTAAGAGACGCCGCATTCATTGAGAAAATTCTTGGCGGCCTTGCAGTGGCTGCAGGTGCTGAGGGTGTAGATTCTGATTGGTAAGGCCATGTCTCTCTCCCTTTCAAAATGTGATGGGCCTGCGGCGGGTTTGAAATCCCTATCTATGGGTCCGGTTCAAACGTTAAGGCCTTCCATTGCCTGTGACATTCGCCGCAGGGCTTCCCCGAGGATGCTTCGGGGGCAGCCGAAGTTCAGCCGGACGAATCCAGGGGCTCCGAAGTATTTGCCACACGAAAGACCCACGCCGGCGTTCTCGAAAAATGAGGCGGGATTCTTCAACCCGGCGCTCCGGGTATCTATCCAGGCCAGATAGGTGGCCTCCACGGAAGACATGGACAGGCCTGGAAGGCGGGAAATCGTTTCCTCCACCAGGGAGCTGTTTGTCCGGAGGTACTTCAGCAGAGCGGCGTGCCACACCGAACTGTCCCGGTAAGCGGCCAGAGCCGCGGCATATCCGAAAAGATTGACGGGTGGAACGATGCCGGCCATGGCCCGGCGAAAGCGCTTCCTCAACAGAGGATCGGAAATCACCGCAAATGAGCAGCCCAGCCCGGGGATATTGAAGGTCTTGCTCGGCGCCATCAGGGTGATGGTCCGCTCCGCAATTTCCGTGCTCAGAGCGGCAATCGGCACATGACGTATGCTCGAATCCAGCAAAAGGCCGCAGTGAATCTCATCGGAGCAGATGATCCGGTCGTTCCCTGCAAACCGCTCCGCCAGCTCAAAGAGTTCCGCCGGTTCAAAAGCCCTCCCGCAGGGATTGTGAGGGTTGCAGAGCAGAAAAAGCGACGTTCTGGGAGTCAGCCTGTCCCGGAGGGCATCGAGATCCATGATCCAGCGGCTTCCATCCGAGATCATGGGGATCGTCCCGAGCCGGCGGTTTGCATGGCCCGGGGCCGTAAGGAAGGGGGGGTAAACGGGAACGGCCGTGAGAATCTCATCACCCTCTTGACCGGCGGCCCGGCATGCGATGTTGAGTCCCGAGACAAGGCCCGGCAGCCAGACGATCCAGTCCGGCTCGACCGACCAGGAGTAAAGATCCAAAAGCATGGTGCAGACCACTTCAAGGAGTTCACGGGGAGGGTCGGTATAGCCGAACACGCCGTGGTCAACACGCTGGTGAAGGGCTTTTATGACGGGTTCGGGAGAGCGGAAATCCATGTCGGCAACCCAGAGGGGGAGAATATCCCGTCCCTCGTATCTGTCCCATTTTTCCGAGGAGGTCCCCCGGCGGTCGATCGGGATATCGAAATCCGGAATCAGGGTGGAGGGCTCGGCGTCGATCATGGTTGAGCAGCCCCCGGCTTGGTGTATTCAGCTTCCACGGTTATGGAAATCCCGCCGCGCACTCCGAAATGTGCCGTGACTTTACACCATCGGGGCGAAAGCACGGCAATCAGATCCTCCAGGATGACATTGGTGACGTGCTCGTGAAAAATGCCTTCATTGCGGTACGACCAGAGATAGAGCTTCAGGGATTTTGATTCCAGAATGGAGGCATCGGGGATATACCGGATCTGGAGGTGGGCAAAGTCCGGCTGGCCCGTCATGGGGCAGACGCAGGTAAATTCGTCCGTTTCCATGGTAACGACATAGTCCCGATCTGGATGGCGGTTGGGGAAGGTTTCAAGGCTTTTGGACGGTTTTGCCTCCCGGCCGAGGAGAGTCAGACGGCTGAGGTCTTCCTGTTGCGTCGAATTCTGCACCTTAATGAGTTCTCCTGTGGAAATTTCCTGTAAAAAAGTTAATCTAACCAATTTTTTTCTTTCCTTCAACTGGTTTCCTTTCAAATTATCTGTCGGCCGTCTGCGATTGGAAAACACAAAACCGCATTTGGCCGACGATCACGGATAAAAAGAACGGGGAGCACATCGGCAAGAAAAGGGGCCATGCACACGCGAAGATGCGGCTGAAAAGGGAGGAAAGGCCGTGATTGTGTGCATAAAGGGATAAATCCGTCCCGAAGGTGCACGACGCAGCAGGCGTTCAACCGGGAATTCCCATAAGGTTCGATGCGATGAAGAAGTAGATGATCAGACCCACCACGTCCGCCACGGACGTGACCAGGGGGCTGCTGGCCACGGCGGGGTCCATGCCCAGCCTATAGAGGATGAAGGGGAGACCCGCGCCGATGATATTCGTCACCACGACGATGGAAGCCATAGCCAGGAAGAGGACCAGGGCCATCTGGACACCGCCCCGGTAGAACCCGAGCATCCAGCTGAGCAGCCCCAGGGCGAGCCCCAGGATGAGGCCCACCACGAGTTCCCTGCCAACGGCCCAGGTGTACTGGGCCGGCTTGACTTCGCCCGTGGCCATGGCCCGGACCATGAGCGTGGCGGACTGGGATCCGGCATTGCCCCCGGTGGCAATGAGCAGGGGAATGAAAAAGGTCAGGGCGATGGAGGACGTGAGCAGGTCTTCGTGGTAGGCGATCACACCACCGGAGGCCATGTTCACCAGCACCAGGGCGGCCAGCCACCCGACCCTCCTGCTGAACAGGGTCCACAAGCCGGAGTCCCGGTAGCTGATCTTCAGGGGGCTGACAGCGGCCGACAGCTGGATGTCCTCGGTGGCCTCCTTCTGGGCGACGTCGAGGACGTCGTCCACGGTGACGATGCCCAGGAGCACCCCACCGGAATCCACCACGGGCAGGGTGACGAGGTCGTAGTGCTGAATCAGCCTGACCGCCTCCTGGCGGTCCTCGGAAGCGGTGATGCTGACGAAGGAACGGTCCATGATCCGCTCGACCGTGTCATCGGGGCCGGCAAGGATGAAGCGCCTCAAGCTCAGTGTGTCCAGGAGCCTCCACCGTGCGTCCACCACATGAATGACATGGATGGTCTCGCTGTCCCGGCCCCTCTCCCGGATGTGATCCAGGGCCTGCGCCACCGTCCACTCAGGCCGGACCGCAACGTAATAAGGGGTCATGAGTCTGCCTACGCTTTTCTCCGGGTACCCGAGGAGATGCAGGGCGTCTTTGCGATCGACCGGGTCCAGGAGGTTCAGGAGGCGCTGGGTGGCCATGCCCGGCATTTCCTCGAGAAACTCGGCCAGATCGTCGGGATAGAGGTCGGCCAGAAGCTCCCGCGCTTCCTCATCAGAGAGGTCCTTGAGCAGCTCATCCTTTTTGAACGGTTCCAGGTACGAGAAGGCATCGGAAGCCAGCGACCTGGGCAGCAGGCGGAAGAGCAGGACGCGTTCCTGCTTGCCCAGCGCAAGGAGGACATCCGCGACATCAGGCGGGGGGACGTCGCGGAGCAACACCCTCACGCCGGCCCAGTCCTTCCGGCCGAGCAGTGCCAGGATTTCAGTCATCACTTTGCTATTGTCACTCATGCACGCCCTCCCGGAAAAGACGGGGGTTTCGCATGATGAATCGCCGTATCCAGAGCTCGATGAAGGACTGCCGCTCGCGGACCATGTACCACCAGCCGAGCAGGCTGACGGCCAGTGCCCCCAGGGCATCCACGATGAGATCCCACATGGTGTCCGTCAGGCCCGACGGGTCGCCCGCCATGGGCTTCTGCATGTTCATGCCGAAGACTCGGTCCATGGCAAACTCGAAGATCTCCCAGAGCGCACCCATGGCCACGGCGAAGGTGAATGCGAAGAACGCCACGAACCGCGGGAGCATGTGGACGTCGATGCGGTCAGCCTCGTTGAGCACGTATATGAGGAGGAAGCCCAGGATGCCCAGGAGCAGGCCCGATGTGGTGTGCAGAGCGATATCCCACCACCAGAACCGCTCGTAGAAGTTCCTGACCTCCCCCAGGAAAAGGGCGGCGAACATGAACACGATGGCCAGCAGCTGGAACTCGGGGGATATGTTTACCGGGAGGCTTTTCCTGAAAACAACGGGTGCCGCAGTGATCGCCATGATGAGACTCACGGTGAAGGCCGTCATCCACTGGCCCTCGAAAAGCAGCACAACGAGCTCGATGGCCATGACCACCTGGAGAGCAATGACCACCCAGCGGTGGACGCGATCGGCCATGCTTGTTGGAAGATCCTGATATATCATTTGTAGCCACCCTTCTTTCCCAGGTTGTGGACCGCCTCGACGCCCAGCAGGAAGATGCAGGAGACGATGACGAACCACAGGAGGCAATGTCGAATCTGTGAGCAATCCGTTAACGTTGACGAACAGGTAGATCTTCATGAGAGTGCAGCAGGTAGAAAGGAGCTTCCCTTCCACGAAGAGCAGAGCCGTCAGCTGGGCGTCGAGGAGAGCGCGGCACACCCTGCCAGGGCAAGGAGCATGATCCTCCTGCAGGTGATGATCCGGCCCAGCTCGCGCGGGATTTTACGGGTGGCGTCCGGAAAGAACGCCCTCCGCCGGGCGATTCCGTCCGGAGCCGTTCGTCCCGGGTTTGGTGGTCTGAGCCTTCCGTTCCCATATTCGAGGCCCGCCTGGAGTTCCGCCATCCGGCATGATATCTGCGGATGGCGGGAGGACGTTCCGGAAATCGAAGATGAAGTATCGTAAATACTTGTACTATCGATGCGGGAATATAGGGAATTCATCAAGGTGTGTCAATGAAAATAAGGTGCCATGCCGTGGGGATGGCGGCATACGAACCGGATCATTTCCGCCATCCTTGATATTACACTTGAACCAGGTGGAGATGAATCCTGCTGATGAATTTATTTTCTTTTGCCGATGGTCCCTTCAACCTTATTTAAATCGTTCGGGTCAACGTCTACCAAAGAATTGAGCACGAGCCATTGGTTTCTCGATTAACGGGTTACGGATATCTGGCAGGTTTAGCAAAAGTATCCCGTGATTCCGACCATTTCTTAAGTAAAAAACCCTATGGAAGATAAAATGTTGCGAGCTTGGTGTAAGCGTTAAGTGCAAAAAATAACGGGATATCCCCGATTGTCAAGGGACGATTTATGTTTTATTGTTCCAGGAAGCAACTTTAGTGGTTCTGCAAAGGGATAAGCAAACTCAGGACGTGAATAACGGTCATTCATCTCACACCTTTCATGTTATTGCCTCGATATGCGGGATTTTGGATCTGAGTACGTGGAAAGGGGGTGAAGAACAACTGAAACAGGGGGAAAACCCGATTCCATAGAGAGTGACCATCCGGAATCTACTCATCAGAGAAGATATCTGAAACGCCCTCTCCCCCTCATTTCCGACGACAGCGTACCATAGGTCCAAAACATAGCCAACAGCGTCCAAGCGGAGCATCCCTGGCTGAACTGGCGTTTGATTCTGGTTGGTCAGCTTTGAGTAAAAACATGTAAGCTGAGTCATTAGACCAGGCATGACGCTCAATAAAGGACGAGGAAGCCGAAAAGATACTTTTCCTTAATTCTGAAATGCATTCATGAAAGGAGTAAACCCCATGAAACGGTTTGGTTTGGTCTTGGTTCTATTTGCTTTTTTTGTGGCACCTGCTTATGGTTCAGTCGTAGGTGAGACGTTACAAATTGAATGGTGGTATCCGTCAGCTGGAAGTGTCTATTCGTCTTGGACGGGCACGGTTGTCGATCCCGGAAGCGAGTGGTATGCAGGTTCCGGAGTTGGAAGTATCGATGTCAAGGCTGGCGAAATAACGATAGAGAACGTGACCATGGGATGGAGTGGCGGTTCCGGGTGGAATGGATTTGTCTTCAAAAACCTTACGGGTGCCACGCTCTTCACATCTCTGAACCTTGTCTCAATCGGAGGATACCCGCCGCCCGTTGATCCGATACTGTCCTTCACGGCGGACACTCTCTACATAAACTTCAACGCCAGCGGGGTCGATAATGTGGGATCTGGTACTGGTCAGCTTTACACGTTTGCCTATACCTCCAGTGCCGTACCGCTTCCCCCGGCCGTTCTTCTTTTTGCACCGGGTCTCGTTGCTCTTGGCGCAATGAGAAAGAGGTATTTGAAATAGAGAGGGATTTGAAAGAAAAAACCTGAAAGGCACTCAAGCGGGGCAGGGCTTGCAGCTCGGCCCCGCTTTATTCTGCGTAAAAGTAGATCGTCTCATCCCGAAGTGCAGAGAACTTTTCTCTCCCCCATCATTATCGAGCATGATTTTATCTCAATTGACAGATGCGTCCGGCTTACCAGTTTTGGCCAGTTGGAAAGGAAAGACCCCCGGGTCCTTTATCCCGAAATGCCCCGGGCGGACATTCCGCTGAAGTAGCTAATATGATGGAGAAATCATTGACAACAGGTCTGTTCTGTGCCATAGGTGTGGCTGTGGCAGCGAAGAACAGCTAGACCCTGATCCATTGAACTCGGATTGGGAAGGAACTTCGGCATTTTTTCGCGGATCCTCATCCAGAGCAGAAACATAGAATGAAATGATCAGTGCCGGAGATTTCAGCAGGTGATCTATCCTGTCATCACTGTCTTCGTTGTGCCGCAAGCCGATGGCGCGGTCCTTCTCTCTGCAAAGTGCAGGGCGGGGCTGAGCATGTCTTTGAGCCCAGGCACGACTCTGACCAGCTCTTTTATCTCATGACGGTCCATAGCAGGGAATGGATCACTGTCAGCAATTTTCCGCCGAACTACGTGGAAAGGAACGGCTGGAAGGGTGAAAAAGGGCAAGTTCCCGGCCATGAGGAGGTATCCATGACGGCAACCATTCGCCTCAGCGAGGGAAAAAACGGGTGCGGTTGGACCGGTCCGGTTCTGCGCACCGTAACTGCTCAGCATCCGGTGTGTTCATCTGTTGGCAAGGGGAAATCATTGTGAATTTTTCTATAAGTATGGCGGACAGCGGCGACGCAGGTGACATTCTGGCCTTACAAAAGGTCGCCTATCAAAGCGAGGCGACCCTGTACCAGAATTGGACCATTCCGCCCCTCATGCAGACCCTTTCGGAAATCGAAGCGGAATTTGGAACCGGGATATTCCTTAAGGCCATTCTCGAGGGAAGAATCGTGGGCTCCGTGAGAGGTTCGCTTCGTTCGGGTAAGTGCCTGATTGGCAGACTTATCGTTTACCCGCATTACCAGGGAAAAGGCATTGGCACTGCGCTCATGAAGAGCCTGGAGAAGGCATTTCCTGAAGCGGATCGGTTTGAGCCCTTTACCGGCAACAAGAGCATGAACAATATCCGGCTTTACGAAAGGCTCGGGTATGAAGCGTATCGCGAAGAGGATTTGTCGTTGGATGTCCGCCTTGTCTTCATGGAGAAGCAACGATGAGATGACGCCGGCCGGGCGCTGAAGGCGATCATCCCCCCCTCTGGCATTCCGGGTTCGTTTCGTGTCAGGCGGTGATGCTCCATCAATAACCATTAACAAGAGAGAATGCCATGCAGCAGACGCTCCTGATTACGGGTCTTACCTGTTTGATCGCTGCCATTGTGGGAGGAGGCCTCAAAGCTTTTGGAATTGAAATTCCGCTTCTGAGTTCGCGTGTCCGTCAGGTGGTTCTGGGACTGTTTGGACTGATCCTGATTGCGGTCGGGC